>ERZ1026892.1404-NODE-1404-length-10407-cov-5.052647_pt1 | contig 10407 bp, 8 predicted proteins | sample MGYA00380176_ERZ1026892 | MGnify/ENA primary metagenome ERZ1026892 (study PRJEB33269, sample SAMEA4719812) | human gut metagenome | biome: human-associated habitat; feature: organic feature; material: feces | place: Cameroon | collected 2013-10 ... | reverse complement strand
GTTCTCAGTCACATAGCCCGCTATGTTCCATCGCCCGAAGAAAACAGCAGCATCCCGACAACGCACTTTCAATGTAAAACTCATTTCGAACACCTACTTATCATCCCAATTAAAACATATTCCACAAACATATTCCCATGAAGCTCTCCCAATTCAAGTTCAAACTTCCTGAAGAGAAGATTGCAAAATATTTGGCTCCTCATCGCGACGAGTGCCGCATGATGGTGTTGCATCGCTCAACCGGCGAAATCGAGCACCGCATGTTCAAGGAAATCCTGGAGTACTTTTCCCCCCACGACCTTTTTGTTTTCAACGACACTAAGGTGTTCCCTGCCCGTCTCTATGGCAACAAGGAAAAGACCGGTGCACGCATTGAGGTGTTTCTGCTCCGCGAACTCAACCAGGAATTGCGTCTTTGGGATGTGCTGGTTGACCCGGCCCGCAAAATCCGTATCGGCAACAAGCTCTATTTCGGCGAGGACAACTCCATCGTGGCTGAAGTGATCGACAACACGACGAGCCGCGGACGTACGCTCCGTTTCCTCTACGAAGGTGACCATGATGAGTTCAAGCGTTCCCTCTATGCCTTGGGCGAAGCCCCTATCCCCCGCTTCATGGGCCGCGAGAGTGAACCTGAGGACCTGGAGAATTTCCAGTGCATCTTTGCTGAGCATGAAGGTGCTGTGACAGCTCCTACGGCTGGTCTGCATTTCTCGCGTGAAATGATGAAGCGCATGGAAATCTATGATATTGACCGCGCCTTTATCAACCTCCACTGCGGACTCGGTAACTTCCGCAATACCGATGTGGAAGACCTCACGAAGCACAAGATGGACTCTGAGCAGATGCATGTGGGAGCGGAATGCTGCCGCATGGTCAACAAGGCCAAGGAAGAGGAACACAAGGTGGTTGCCATCGGCACCACGGTGCAGCGTGCGCTCGAGGCCGCTGCCGGCACGAACCATCGCATCAAGGAATTTGAGGGTTGGACCAACAAGTTCATCTTCCCTCCCTATGAATTCCAGATTGCCGATGCCATGCTGGTGAATTTCCATTTGCCTTATTCAACGCTCCTCATGTTGACATCGGCTTTCGGTGGTTACGAAAACACGATGCGAGCCTATCAGGAAGCGCTCAAGGGCGAATATCTCTTCGGCCCCTACGGAGATGCGCTCCTCATTGTTGATTAAGAAGTCGTCTGAACTTTTCTGACGAAGATTTGATTTGAAGTTTGAGCTCTTCTACATTCAATCTTCACCTTTCTTTTTGGCCGTTTTTTGCCCTTTCATCGGTCGTGTAGCTCGCTACACTCCCTCTTCAAGGCCCCAAAACGCCTCAAAAATAAAGGCAAATTTTGAATTTCATAAAAGTTCAGACGACTTCTAATTCGAAGAATTATAGATTCCCATAATTTTTGAGGGCCTGTGGGGCATTACGGCCTTGCAGGCCCCTTTTTCGTGCTGCGTCGCAGTGCGAGGGGCTGGAGGTATGCGGTCTCAAGGGATGATTGCCCAAAGCATGATTGCACTTGTCCGTTTCTTCCACGTCATTTTCTTTTCCAATCACTCCCCCTATTTGTCTTCTCCATGCTTTACGTTTCGCTCGGTTCGAATCTCAGTTCTGCCTTTGGCAGCAAGTCCGAAAATATCAGTCGTGCCCTTCAGCTGCTCGAAGAGCGGGTGGGGCATGTCGTCTCGCGTTCGGCGGACCTACAGACGGCCCCTGTTGGCTTTCAGTCCGACAATCAGTTCATCAACGCCGCAGCCTGCATTGATTCCACGCTATCAGCGGAAGAAGTGCTTTGCCTGACGCAACAGATTGAGCGCGAAATGGGGCGTACGGCCAAAAGCCACGATGGCGTGTATGCCGACCGCATCATCGATATTGACCTCCTTTTCATCGACGGGGTGACCCTCGACAGTCCCCAGCTCACGTTGCCCCATCCCCATCTTGCGGAGCGTGACTTCGTGTTGAGGCCGTTAGCCGAAATCGCTTCGGACCTGCTTATCCCGACTTTGGGCAAGACCGTCGGCACGCTCTACGATGAACTGCGTCGCAACACCATCGGACGTCTGGAATTCGTCAGAAACGATGAACTCCAAATCGTCAACCGCCTGCTCTCGCAATTGAGCGCCCATGCCCAGCCGCTTGACAAGGAGCGCTTGGCAGAACTCGTGGCCGACAATGGAAACGGCACGAGCATCACCGTGGTGCGCGATGGAGAAGGACGCATAGCTGGCATGGCCACCCTTTGTGTCTGCCACATGCCCACGGGCTGCAAGGCCTGGATTGAGGATGTTGTGGTTGACGGTGCCTGTCGCGGTCAAGGCTATGGCCGCCGCCTCGTGGAAACGCTGGTTGAAGAGGCTCGCCGCCGAGGTGCTTCATCGGTCAATCTCACGTCACGTCCCGAACGCGAAGCTGCCAATGCGCTCTATCGCAGCATCGGTTTCGTGCAGCGTTCGACCAATGTCTATCGTCTTTCCCTGCATTGAACGCCATGTCGTTCCCTTTGCTTCGACGCCCGTTCGAATTGGCGTATTCGAAGGAAGTAGTAAAACATTGTATTCCTAAATTCCATAATCCCCTTCCATGTCATCCCATTCCTATCGCCACATCTTCAAGTATACCAGCCTGTTCGGAAGCGTGCAGGCCCTTTATGTGGTGTTGGCCGTGGTGCGCAGCAAAGTCATGGCTGTGCTCATTGGAGCCGTTGGTATAGGACTGGCCGACCTCTTCTCCCGCACCATCGAGCTGGTGGGTAACCTCACCAATTTCGGTTTGGGCTTGAGCGCGGTGAAGCGTCTGTCGGAACTCTATGCCCAAGGCCGTTCGGCTGTTCATCTGCGTGGCCATGTGCGGCTTATCCGCACATGGGTGATGCTCACGGCCTTGCTCGGTGCAGTGGTGTGCCTTGTTGCCGCTCCCTTTATCAGTTGGGGCACGCATGGCACGATGGCGCACACCGTTGACTATTGTTGGCTGGCGCCCGCCGTGTTCTTCACCACGCTGACGGGCGGCGAAATGGCCTTACTCAAGGGGGTCAGGCGCCTCAGGGCTTTGGCCCTTGCCTCGGTGGGGGGTGCCGTGGGAATGCTGGTGCTGTGTCTGACTTTCTATCCCCTGCTTGGCATCCACGGCGTATTACCCGTGTTGGTGGGTACGACGGTGGTCACGTTCTTTGCCCATTATGCTTCCATTCGCCAGACCTTTCCATATCATGTCGGTCCCTTCCGTCGTCGGTTTATGGTTTCGGGTCTTCCGATGGTGCGTTTGGGTATGGCCTATATTCTGGCCGGCGTGATGACGTCCGGTGCGGAACTCCTGGTGCGCACCGTGCTGATGAAGCAGCCAGGCGGTTTGGCCAATGTGGGTTACTACACGGTGGGATTCACGCTCACGGTGAGCTATCTGCGTATGATTTTCGTGGCCATGGATGCCGACTATTTTCCCCGACTTTCAGCAGCCGTGGGGCATACGCGCGAGATGAATCTGCTTATCAATCGGCAGATCAATATGCTCGTGGTGCTGATGACGCCTTTCCTCATCATCTTTTCGCTCAGTCTGCCGCTTATCATCCATGTGCTCTATACGAGCAATTTCCTTGTGGTTGTGCCCATGGTGCTTGCTGCCGTTCCCTACATGTACTTCAAGTCCATCTACACCCCCGTGGCCTATATCTCGTTGGCCAAAGGCGATTCACTCATCTATATGACGCTCGAACTGACCTATGACGTGGTGTTCGCCCTCTGTGTGATCGGCGGTTTCCTGTGGAAAGGTTTCCTCGGCGCGGGTCTTGGCATCATGACGGCCAATCTGTTTGACCTCGTGCTGATCACCAGCTTCTGCTACCATCATTACCACTATCGCATCAATCGCGCCACATTGCGCCGATGTGCGGTCCTCTTCCTGCTCCTGCTCATCGGTCTGTTTGTGGCAACGCAGCCCTCAGCCTTCCTGCGCGGCACCCTCGGCTTGGGTATCACTCTGATGGTCTTTCCCTTCGCCTGGCCTGTCCTCCGGCAGGTGTGGAAACGCCGCAGTTGAATGTGTCTTGCAACACCATGTCTTCCTTATTGATCATTGAATAAACCTATCGATTTTATGCCCAAAAAGAAAACGTTAAACCCCAGTTATGTGCAGCTTTCGCTCTTCGATGATGCAGACTTTGAAGAAACCCCTGCTCCTGCTTCGCAGAAATCTGTTCCAAAGAAAGCTCAGTCACCTGTCAAATCGAAAAAGCGCGACAAATGGACAGAAGTAATGGAGCAAGCCCGTCGTCAGATGGAAGAAGCCATCCGTGAAGGGCATGTGATAAGCATTGTGTATGACGATCCTTGTTCCGACTCAGATGAAGAGGATGAAGCAACGGATGGCGAAGAAATGCAGGAAACAGCAATGCCTGACGTGGAAGACGTTGAATCCGCCTTTGCGCAAGAAAGCGCCCGGACATCTCCAGCTTCGGATCCCGTCTCGCGCATGCGTTCCAAGAAAAAACGCTTGAAGGTGACCTTTGCCGATGGCACGGTGTTTTGCGAAATGTACGCTTCTGACACCATGGTTCTCACCATCAACCATTTGGGACCTGAGCGAGTGGCGGCATTGGGCATGGTGGCCAATCATCTGCCGTTGGTGTCGCGTGAGGTCTACCCTGCCTATGCCGAATGGACAAAGGATCTGGCTGACGGTTGGCATTTGTTGGCGCAAAGCGACACGAATCAAAAGTACTTGCAGCTACGCTCCATCTTTGAACAACTTCATCTTGACGCCAAGATAGAAATAGGCGAATTCGATGTGATGGAAAAATCCGTTTCGCTTGCGCCTCGGATCAAAAAAACAAAACGCAAAGCCATGATGTCGGCCACTTTTTCCGATGGCTTTGTCATCCCCGAGGATATGTCAGGCACCGTGTTTGTGGCTATCCTTGAGCATATCGGCATGGAGAAGGTGAGACGTACCCATATGCAGGTGTCGGCTCGAAAGGATCTTTTGACCTCCAACAAGCTCTATCCGGAGCAAGTGCAACTGGCTTCAGGTCTTTGGCTGACCGTCCCCACCACAATCAAGGCCAAGCAAAAAGTACTTCAGGTCATATCGTCGATGACCCATGTGAAGTTCACCGTAGATGTGACAGAATGAATCGTCCCCCGGCAGGTGTGGAAACGCGGCAGTTGAGGATGTGGACATGGACATACGAACGTGTAATTGCTGTGAATGGTCGTGTTGTTTCTGGCTTCGCCCAAACTGGTGGTGTGGCTGGATGAATAGGATGAACTGTGGCAATTTTTGGGCTTGAATGGCCACTTTTTGACTGTGGAAAAGCCATATATGCTTCGTTTTCAGTATTTTTGCATCCTTTAGGGAAGATGCTTCCATAGCGTCCGTCCCATTATTCTTTAAACGCTAAACATTCGACATGCAGATACGCATTATCAACCATTCCCATCATCCTCTGCCCGCCTATGCCACTCCGCAGAGCGCAGGACTTGACCTTCGTGCCAATCTCAGCGAAAGCATCGTGCTTCAGCCCATGGAACGCCGACTGGTGCCCACGGGACTTCGCATTGCCCTTCCTGCAGGCTATGAGGCACAGGTGCGCCCCCGTTCGGGACTGGCCCTTAAGCACGGCATCACGTTGCTCAACACGCCCGGCACCATCGATGCTGACTATCGTGGCGAAATCGGAGTGATCATGGTGAATCTCTCCACCGAACCATTCACCGTGGCCGATGGAGAGCGTATTGCCCAACTGGTCATCGCCCGCCATGAAGTGGCCGAATGGGTGCCCGTGGAATCACTCGACGACACCGAACGCGGCGAAGGCGGATTTGGTCATAGCGGCCGCGAATGACCCCACACGGGCTGATTTCCAGTCCGTAGGCGTGCAAGTTTTCCTTTATCCGCGCGTTTATTGGTGAAGGCAGCGCTGTTGAATCTTCTTCAGCGCTATGCCTCTATGTGCCGCGCCGCTCTGCGGCCAAGGTCACCCCCCCCACCTTCTTTCCCAACTCCGACGCACACACATGCTCCGCATATTTCCTTTCTTCTTCCTGACGCTCTGCGTGCTGGTTTCGTGCCATACGCAACAGCCCCATAAGCCGGCCCTTCCGAAGCCGGCGGAAGAAACCGTGTGTCCATTGCAGGGGGAGGATAACCGTCGTTTCAACGAACTTTTCCTTGAAGCCATCTGCCATAAACTGGCCGAACGCGTCGATGCCGAATATGAACTGCTTGCCAAGGCCCTTGAAATAGCTCCTGAAAATCCGGATGCCAACTATGAAATGGCGCTCCTCAAGCTTTCCTTCTCCAGCTATTCCGACACCCTCTCGCGAGCCGAGGGCGACTCCCTGCTCCACAAGGCAGTGAAGCTGGCCCCACACAATAATTATTATAAGGAAACCCTCGGCATCTTTCTCGCCAACAGTGCCAAATACCACGAGGCCATACAGCTCTACGAGGAACTGGCCGAAGAACATGCCACCACCGAAACGCTTGCCTCCCTCATCTGGCTCTACAAGCAGAGCGGTGACTATGCTGGAGCCATCCGCACCATCGACCGTCTCGAGCGGCTAGACGGAAGAAGCGAGGCGTTGAGTATGGAGAAATTCCAGACCTATATCGCCATGAAGGACGACGAGCATGCCTACAAGGCCATCGAAGACCTTTGTGCGGAATATCCGCTCGATCTCCGATACCGCGTGTTGCTCGGCGACCTCTACGACCAGCATGGCTATCACGAGCGAGCCATCGAAATCTATAAGGATGTGCTCACGGCCGACCCGCATAACAGCTATGCCCAACTTTCGCTCTTGGCCTACTACAAGGCGGCGGAAGCCGATTCGCTCTATCTCGACCTCCTCCATCGGGTGGTGCTCGATTCTCAGACCGAATCCGAAACCCGCATGGAGGCCATGAAGGCCTATGCCATTGACAATATCAATCGCCATGCCCCTTCAGCCCCTGTGCTTGCCCTTTTCCGTCAGGCACTCGGGCAGAAACAGGACACCCGCGACATGGCCGAGCTTTGCGCCTACTATATGCAGGCTATCCATATGCCCAACGATTCGCTCGTTCCGGTGATGCGGAAAATCCTTGAGGCGGAACCTGACTACAACAAGGCCCGCTTGCAACTCCTGCAGATTGTGCTTCAAAACGATGACATGACGCAAGCCGTTGGAATCTGTCGTGAAGGGGAAATATATGCCCCCGCTGAGGTGACCTACTATTATTATGAAGGTGTGGCGCTCTACCGTTTGGGACGCGACACCGAGGCCATCAGTGCCCTGCGACGCGGTACGGAGCATGTCGACACAGACACCGATCCGCAGTTGGCTTCCGACCTCTACGCCCAGTTGGGCGATGTGCTCCACGACTGTGGGTTCAAGCAGCAGGCTTTCCGTGCCTACGACCATGCGCTCACCTACAATGACCGCAATCTCCTCTGTCTCAACAATTATGCCTACTTCCTCTCACTTGCCGATACCGAACTGGAAAAGGCGCAGCAGATGAGCCGTCGTACGGTCGAGGCAGAACCGCAGAACACCACCTATCTCGACACCTATGCCTGGGTGCTTTGCCGTATGGGACAGTTCACCCAAGCCCGGATCTATGTCGACCAACTTCTGCGCTACGTCACCGAAACGAGCGATAATGCTTCGCTTTTCGACCATGCCGGAGATATCTACTATCACACGGGGGATAGACAGAAAGCCCTCTCATTCTGGAAAAAGGCCCTTCGCCTGTCCACGGGTAAGGCCGAGCGCCGACGTTTGCAGCAGAAGCTGAGGCAGCGCCGTCCCTGACACCGGGGCATGCGAAATCCTTTATCCCTATAGAAGAGCTCAAACTCCAAAACAAATCTTCGTCACAAAAGTTCAGACGACTTCATAGTCTCGACCCTTCATCCGAAAGAAAATGAAACATGCATATCTTCTTCTCCTGGCAGCTGTCATGCTGCTGACATTCTCAGCTTGTCGTTCCACAAAAGGACTGGACCGTACGAAAGGCCATGTTTCGGGAACCACCGTTTCCGGCACGTCCTCCACAGCCCATGACGATGCCAACGCAGCGGCCACGGCCCTCGTGAAGGAAATCACAGCCCAGCCCCTGGCACCTTCGTGCCTCACGGCAAAGGTCAAAGTCGACCTCGAAGGCATGGGGAAGAGCATCAGCGTCAATGGTCAGTTGCGCATGAAGCGCGATGATGTGGTGCAGCTTTCGCTCACGTTTCTCGGCATGGAAGTGGGACGCATGGAATTCACCCCGCAGGATGTGCTCATCATCGACCGTATGAACAAGCAGTATGTGCGTGCTGCCTATAGCGAGGTCAGTTTCCTCCAGCGGGCCAACCTTGATTTCTATGCCCTTCAGGCGCTTTTCTGGAACGAACTCTTCATTCCCGGCGAACGCAATGTGGGAGCCCACGCTTCGCGTTTCCGCCTGTCTGAAGCGAGCGGACGCCGGGCACTTACGCTCACGGGGACGCCCCGACTGAACTATACCTTCTATGCTGCGCCATCCTCTGCACGACTCGAGGAACTCGACGTGAAAGGCAGCCAGTCGACCGACAAGGGGAAGTTCTCCTTCTCCTATTCCGACTTCGCCCCTTTCGGCGGCCGTCAGTTCCCCACGGGTATGAAAATGGCCGTCAGCGGTGCTGGCAAGGATCTCAGTCTTCAGCTTCGCCTTTCGCGTCTGGCGTCTGAGTCCGGTTGGCAACAGCGCACCACGGTCTCGTCGAAGTATACCCGCCGCTCAGTCGATGAAGTGCTCGGCAAACTGCTGAAGTGATCGGCCTTTAGAGTAGCGAACGCATAATTCCATTCCGGATGCCCATTCCGGAAACCCATTCATCTTTTTCCTCCATATGTCCAGAATTATCCATCTTCTTCTGTTATGTATGCTGGTCTGCATGCCCGTTGCGGCGCAGACCAACCGCAATATACGTCGACTGCAGACCCAACAGAAATCGCTCCGCAAGGAAATCGCCAACCAGGAGCAAATGCTGCGTTCCACCCGCAAGGACGTGAACTCGCAGTTGGCCAACCTGCGCGTGATCAATGCGCAGATTGAAGGGCAGCAGAAGTACGTGGAGGGCATCCACTCCGAACTGTCCACACTGGCTACCAGTATTCGGGGGCTTGAACAGCAGCTGCAAGCACTCGAGGCGGATCTCGACGTGTGTAAGCACCGGTATCGCCATGCGGTGAACTATATGTTCCGCAACCGCACGCAGTTGTCGAAATGGCAGTTCATCCTTTCCGCCCAGAATTTCCGCCAGATGTACCGCCGTATGCGCTACATGACGGAGTTCTCGCGCTATCAGCGTGCCCAAGCCCGTGTCATTCAGCGTAAGGAAGAGGAAGTGCAGGCCAAACGGGCCGAACTGATGGGCGTAAAGGTGGAGAAGGATCGCCTACTAGCCGAAGGTCAGGCAGAAACGCGCAAACTGCAAGGACAGCAGACGGAGCGCCAGCAGGTGGTTGACGAACTCAACAAGAAACAGAAACAACTCCAGTCATCCCTCGCACAGCAGCGCAAGAAAGCCGCTGCCCTTGATGCCAAGATCGACCGTCTCATCCAGGAAGAAATCGCTGCTGCGGAGCGTCGTCGCAAAGCGGAAGCCGAAAGGCGCCGCAAGGCAGAACTGGCCCGTCAGGCTGAGGCCAAGCGTCAGCGTGAACTGGCCGCCAAGCGCGAACGTGAACGCAAAGAGGCGGAGCGCAAAGCCGCAGCCCGCAAGCAGAGCGCTTCCTCCGGAAAATCCTCAGGCGGAAAGGCCACGGCTTCGACCAAACGGTCGACATCGCGCAGCCGCACATCGACGGAGAAAACGACGAGACGCACAGCAACGCCCATCTTCACAGAGGCCGATAATGCCGACCGCGCTCTCTCGAGCAGCTTCGCGGCCAACCGCGGACGTTTGCCCATGCCTATCACGGGCGCATATGCCATCACCACGCATTTCGGTTCCTACAATGTCGAGGGACTGCGCGGTGTGCAGCTCGACAGCAAGGGAATCAACATCACGGGCCGTCCCGGGGCACAGGCGCGATGCATCTTCAAGGGCGAAGTGACATCGGTGTTCCCCTTCGGTGGAACCTACAACGTGATTGTGCGTCATGGTTCCTACCTTTCCGTCTATTGCAACCTATCGTCCATCTCCGTGCGGAGCGGACAGGAGGTGAGCGCGCGCCAGACGCTGGGTTCCGTAGCCACGGACGCTTCGGGCAACTGTACGCTCCATTTCCAGCTGCGCAAGGAGACATCGAAACTCAATCCGGAAGCCTGGCTCGGACGCTAAGGCCGACGGTGCGGGCTGGCCGGAAAGGGCTGTCCCATTTCATAAACCCTTAAGTAGGTGTTCAAAATTATTTTATACGATCAGCAGGTGTTCTTTCCACATTG
>ERZ1026892.1403-NODE-1403-length-10416-cov-37.998070_pt1 | contig 10416 bp, 9 predicted proteins | sample MGYA00380176_ERZ1026892 | MGnify/ENA primary metagenome ERZ1026892 (study PRJEB33269, sample SAMEA4719812) | human gut metagenome | biome: human-associated habitat; feature: organic feature; material: feces | place: Cameroon | collected 2013-10 ... | reverse complement strand
AGTTTTACGCATTTCACACACAAGTGAGGAAGAAATTCAAGTTGAAAGTAGTGGTTGCTGTGGCCAGAAAGATGCTTGTATGCATTTGGCACATTTTGAAATTCAATGTCCCTTACAAGGATTTTGCACCTCGAAAGCCTGCCGTTGAAGATTGTACTCAGCTTGCTTAGTTCAAGCTGTCACAATAAGTTCCCATTGCAAGGCTACTATGTTTCTGGTAGTTCGACTCCGTCCTTGGAAATTAGCCAAAGCCTTGGATACTTGTGGATGCCCACGTATAGCCTTGAGCTAGAAGAGAAAAAAACTTTTTCACACATGTGCCATCTCTCCTAATTTGGAGAGACTGGATTCTTGTGCGGTTTTGGGGACTAATACTATAGGTTTGCATATTACTTTGGCTATTCCTAATTTCTTTTTTAGAGAAACATTAGAGGTTACTTCGTTTGGGACGCTTTCCAAATTGTTCTGTAACTTCTCTGATAATCCCATTAAGAAACGCATTGCACGAGAGTTTAATCTTCCTCAGCATTTGGTGCTTGAAAGTTGGATTAAAAGTGCTGTAGTGTTAAGGAACTATTTGGCTCATCATTCGCGTGTTTGGAATAGAAAATATCCTATTAAGCCTAACATGACAATCCCATTGCGTGGTAATTGGGTTACTCCTCCTATCGGAAATTACGACAAACTCTATTCCCAGTTGTGCTATCTGCAATATCTGTTGAATGTTATTAGACCGAATAATAACTTCACTCAAAGATTGCATGCCCTATTAGGTAGTCATCCTAATGTGGACATTGCTGCCATGGGCTTCCCACATAATTGGCAAGATCAACCTCTGTGGAGATAATATTTCAACCGCTCAATCATGCTATATTTCTGCTGATTGAGCGGTTTTGATTTTATGTTGTCAAAAACATATCAATAATACATCTCGATATATTGATAAGCCTTTTCAAAGACATCATCTCTCCTGAACTCCCTAAGGGCAGTTCCATTCTTATTACTGACATCGAAAGTGAACTTTCTGATGCCACTAACGCGAACAATCATGTGAAGTTCAAGTGGAAACCACTTCGCAAGCAGGTGCCTTTCACCGTCCCTCGCTTACATAATATCTTCAACCAGGTTTACAACAACACTTTCGACTAATGCCCCACGCTATCCACATCACCACGCTCAAACGTATGCTCCAATCTCCCGAACCCGTAGACATTAAACTATGGACGCGCTCGGGTGAAATCCAATCTTGGCACCGCTGCATCTCGCTTCGTTACGACTTCTACAAGGGCACGCGAAGAATGAAACTGCTGGATAGCAATGAAATCCGGCAGCTTCGCGACGTCTGCGTGTTTGAAATCAATGGGATGGAGGTGTTTATGTGAAAATAATTACTGAACAAATTGCATTACTCAGAAAGTTTTCGTACTTTTGCAGTGCTAGAATCCGCCACGCTTCCCATTGAACAGCGTACCAGGGCGGAACTTTTTGTTTTTATACATCATGCTTTACACAAATCCCCCATTAGATACGCACACATTGGTTTCTCATCTTATAGACGATGGGCTACTAGTCAATGATGTGGCGTTTGCTGAAGATTTCTTGGAAAATGTCAGCTATTTCCGTTTCAATGCCTATCTACGTCCATTTGAAGAAGCTAATGGTGCTAACCGATTTAAACCCAATGCTTCCTTTGATAAGGCAATTTCTTTGTATCGCTTTGACGCGGAACTTCGGAATTTATTATTCTCTGCAATCCAATTGATTGAAATCTCATTACGTGCCAAAATCATAAACAGATTTTCATTGGCTCATGGAGCATTTTGGTTCATAGATCCAACAATGGCTATAGACCAACATAAATATTCTGATAACCTCAATACTTTAGAACGCGAGCTAGCACGTTCTAAGGATGATTTCATTCAAGAGCATTTTGTGAAGTATGGACATGGTAAATTTCCTCCAACATGGAAATTGCTTGATTTGACTTCTTTCGGAACACTTACAAAATTGTATTTCAATTTTGCAGACCGAAGAGTCAAGAAACAGATAGCTCGTTCTTACGGCGTTCCTCAGCACGAAATACTCGAAAGTTGGATGAAAGCTGTAAACACTTTACGCAACGCCTGTGCACATCATAACCGAATATGGAATCGAATTATGCCTGTGATGCCACAAATTCCAACCACTCTTGGTAATCCATGGATTTCACAACGTCCGACCACATCCAATAGATTATATGCAGTATTTTGCTGTTTAGTTTATTGGTTAAATTCTTTTCGTCCGAACAATACATTGGTACACGATTTTAAGAATTTGCTGATCAAATATCCCAATGTAGACATTGCGGCCATGGGCTTCCCCCATAATTGGCAAGATGAACCTTTATGGAGATAATACACTAAAGTACCTTGCAGAGTATTTTCCTTGGCAGCTATAGTTGCTCTTAGTGGTTTTATTGCTCCTCAGACTGCGTCAGCTTACAAGTATTATGTGACTTTACCCGACGGAACACATGAAGTTCTTGATGCCGAAAATAGTGCAGAGGCAGTCCACTATTTCCGTGAGCACTATGATAAAGGCGTATTAATGATACGTCCTAATGGCGGTATTTTGGATTTCCAATAAAACCGTAAAATGCAAATCTATGGTATCGGCTATACGGCCTTTTTTGAATTCATTAAAATTGAAAGAATGAGATTCCTTGTTTTATTTATTACGATATTATTATGTTCGAACACGATTAAGGCTCAAAGGCTATATAGTGAGAGTGGCGATTTTTATGAGAAATCAAAGAGGAGTGTTGTTGATCATGCCAAGTTGGGAGTATTTTATGAATTAAAGTTCCGCAAAGATTCTACCAAGTTGGATGATTATACTGAAGCGCAAACAGTATTGATGGTTTCAGATAAGCACTTACTTTTTAGTGATTATAATCGATTGGCATTCGATTCAATAAATGACTATTTAGCCAGTAGCAAACAAAATAAAAAGGACCAAAAGGCTCGTGAAGAATGGATGCAAGCTATTAAAAAATGGACTTTTTTCTTTGTTACGCTAACTGATTTAGAAGAACAAAAAACCACGGTACAGACTTACGATGTATTGCGAAGCTACGAGTACACTTACCCAACGCCTCAAATGGATTGGCAATTGGTATCTGGGGATTCTATAATAAATCAAAGAGCTTGCAAAAAGGCCATTTGTTCTTTTGCCGGTCGAAATTATATTGCATGGTACACTGAAACGATAGCACTTCCTTACGGACCTTATCTTTTTACAGGATTGCCTGGGCTGATCATGGAAATCCATGATGAAGGTCGCAATTGGATTTTTACAAATAACGGGGTCGGAAAGATGCCTCAATACAGTGACATGTATCTTTATAAAAAAAGGTATATCAAAGATTTGATTGTAACCACACGCGAGAATGCCCTGACTGGTTATCGGAATGATATTGAGGATTTTGATAATCTGAGTATTGAGATTTACAAGGTAAGGGTCGAAAAGAATGGCCAAATGGTTACTCCGGAAGCAAACAAGCCGAAACGTCCCAGTAATATGCTTGAATTAAAATGGTAAAGAATCTTAAAATATTATTTATGCTATTTCTGTTTCCTTTGTCTGTATGGGCGCAGGAAACAGAAGTCGTTTTTAAGGGTATTGTTACGAATACAGAAGGCATTGGCATTGCTAATGTATTATGTAAGGCATTAAGTGTCACGGATTCTTTACTGGCTTATGGTATCACCCAAAGCAACGGACAATTTCATTTGCAATACAAGAAGAATGTAAATAAACTGACATTCTCGAAAATGGGCTATGCCACACAAATTATTTCAGTTCAAAAGGATAAATATCAATATACCGTTCAGTTAGAAAAAAAGCCTTATGAGCTTGATGAAGTTGTAGTGAAAGAGGCCCCTATAACTCGTAAAAAAGATACGCTTGACTATTATGTAGAGTCTTTTCGTCAGAAAGAGGACTATAGCATTGAGGATGTGCTAAAACGCATGCCGGGTATTGAAGTGACGACTTCAGGACAAATTCTGTATCAGGGTAGCAGCATCAATAAACTGAACATTGAGGGATTAGACCTTATGGGTGATCAATACAACCAAGCCACTCAGAATATGCCAGCTGAGGCCGTATCTACGATTCAGGTTATGGAAAATAATCAGCCCATCCGTGCCTTGGAAGGAAAAATTCATAGTAATCATGCGACACTCAATATAAGGTTAAAAAAGAACTATAAAATGCGCCCTTTTGGTGACGCAGAAGTGGGAGCCGGAGGAACGCCTGCTATATGGGACGGTAGTCTGACAGGGATTCAAGTGGCAAAGAAAAATCAAGTATTATTTACTGGAGCCTTAAACAACAGAGGTGCCTCATTGCGCAGCTTGCAAAATGGCATGTCGAACTTTACGGGCATTTATGCACAAGAGCAATTGCCTGCTCCTTTCCTCTATTCTACTACAACCCGCCGTCCACCCATTTCACCTATTTATTACTTGAACAACCGTTCCTATTTTGCCGGACTGAATTATATGCACGCTTTCACTCCTTATTCCACTTTACGTTTCAATCTGCTTTACAACCACGAAGGAGAAAACCGTGAGGATAGCACCCGATGCGAGTATTATGCGGGCGACACAATCAGTATTTACGAAAACAATCGGCAAAAGAGCTGTGAAGATGTAGTAAAAGGACAGGTGCGTTACGAATTGAATGGCAAGAAGGTGTACGTGGAGAACGTCCTTTCGGGGCAATGGCAGGATGTCAGCTCCTATAATCAAAATGTATCCAATTTAGGCTCTTTGGGAGAGGACATACATCGCAAACCTTATTTTATTCAGAATGTCGCCAATGTCAACCTGACCACTCCAAGTCATGTCTATAGTTTGGCTTCCATTGTGCGTACCTATCAGACGCGCGAGCGACTTTCTGATTATTGGACAGCAGATAACGAATACAAACGGCAGAGCTATTATCTGAACCATTGGTTTATGCGCCACCGGCTTTCCACGGCTTTCGATATAGCGGGCAATCCCTTGACGTTGGGTTACATTATAGAATACAAGCACAACCGACTACACGACCCCCAACAGACGGCTACTTCGTCCTATTGGCTGCACACACTCGAACCATCGTATCAAATTCAGTGGAGCGGTGGAAACGTCGAACTACTTCTTCCTGTGGAATATACCATTTCCCGCTGTGGTTGGCGGAAAGGAAAAAAACAAAAAGTTCTTTTCTCTCCTTCGCTCGATTTCACTCAACAAATTAGTTATCTATTGCGAATGGAAACCTCGGTAGCCTATAACCAAAATGCTTCAAACGCCGATCCTTGGTTCAATGGAACGATGATGAACAACTACCGTACATTTACGACAGGTATCGACAGCCTTTCGGTGCAGCGTGTCGCGTTGGCAAATCTCCGTCTGTCGTATCTGAACACCATCACGCTCTTTTCGTGGAATCTTTATGTCGGCTGGACGCGCAGTACTTCCGACCATTATCTTAAAAGTCTTTATATGCCCGATTATACGCTCTTTGTTCCAGTGTGGAACGACCGCACGAAAACTACCTGGAGCATGGCACTGTCATGTCGTAAGAACTTTCGCGATGCCCACATCAATTTGAGCGGACAGACCAATTATTCATATAATAAGGAGTTTGTGTCTCAAAACGAGGTGGAAGATTATCTGCGCTATCATGCCTTGCATGCTTCAGTCACGGCGCAATGGAGCGGACTGACATGGTTCCAGCCCAAACTCACCATGGCCGGAAATATCAGTTGGAAAAAGCCTGATGTCTTCTCCGTAACTGACAATCTGCTGAAAAATGCCTATTATTCCTTAACAATGGATTTCTATCCTATCAGTAAACTCCGGCTGTATGCCGACTTTTCGCAATCGGTCTTCGAAATAGTCCGTAACCATTACTCTATTAACAGTTTTTTGAATGCTGGTATGCGCTACGATTTCAATTCTCGCTGGTCTGCAAGCGCAAATATCAACAATCTGTTTAACTGCAAAGACTACGAAGTTTCGCTTTATCAAAGAGCCAATTTTCAATACTACCGCGTACCGCTGCGTGGTCGTGAGTTTATGATTTCGCTACGGCTTAAATATTAAGATAAAGGCCTATTTAACCCAAATCGGTCATTAGGATTTCTCTGTGTCGTACGGCAAAGAGAAATCCTTTAATGCGAGTTCGGGATAAGGATTGCGTTAAAAGCAAAAAACTGCTTGCAGAAAACGAATCCATTATAAAAGAGATTTCTGAAGAATTAGCTGTTGCCGATGCACCACACTTTGTAAAATTCTTCAAGAAAGAAACAGGAATGACACCAAGTCAGTTTAAAGAGACCTTAAAATTTTGTTTTTTCCCCACCGCTCATTCGGTCATAGTTTTGCACCAAAAAGTACAAGACTATGACCGATTTCAGTTACTTACACATAACAGGCGTGAACGACCTGCCCGGCTATCGTGCCGCAGCAGCGTTCACCACTAAAAGCAGCGAAGTTTTCAAGGAAACGGAGGAGATTTCACCGCGCCATGTGAGCGACAAGGTGAGTTATATGCCTTGGGGAGCGGACGACCAGATGCCATATGACATTATCAATCTGATTGAAAGTGATGAGACACTGAGCACTTGCCAGATGTTCAATGCAGAGGTGTGCTATGGAAGCGGTTTGGTGTACCAGACTGATGAAATGTGCAAGCGGAATGTGGTGAACGAGGTCGAGGAGTTCTTCTTGGATAACGACATGGCGAGTTATTTTCTCGGTGTTTGTCAGGACTTCAAACACTTCGGCTTTGCCGTGAGCGTGATTATTCTCAATGAGCAAGGCAACAAGGTGGTGAGGGTGCTGCGCAAGGAGACTTGCTATGTTCGCTTTGCCCCTGCCAACAAGGAGGGCGTGATACCACAAGTGTTGTACGCGAATTGGCGCAACTCGGTGCGGGCGGAACAGGTGGAGGTCATTCCACTGCTCAATCCACAAAGTCCTTGGACGGACTTGCAGGCACAGGTGAAGAAGGGCAAACGCAAGTTTGCCGTGGTCAGCCGTGTGCCGACGCCTGACAGCACGTATTATCCCATTCCTTATTATGCCTCGCTCTTCAAGGGCAAGTGGTACAACATCAAGCAACTCATCGGGGTGGCGAAGGAGGCAAAACTGAAAAACTCTGCACCTATCAAGTACCACATAGAGATAGCCAAATCTTTTTGGAGCAATATCTTCAAGGCGGAGGGCATTACCGACCGCGTGAAGCAGCAGGAACGAGTGAACGAGGAAAAGGACAACATCATCAATTTCCTCACGGGCATGGAGAACTCGGGCAAGGTGCTTTTCTCGGAATTTTATGTGTCCCCCAACGGGGAGGAACAGCATGATGTGGTGATTAACAAGATTGAAACGGACAAGGAGGGTGGCGATTGCTTCGCGAATGTCGGCTGCGCTCGGCAAAGTTCAAGCAAGCTTGACTTTGCTCTCGCTGGTACGACATTTGGGCTACGGACATCATCGAGGCGGTGAACATGATGTGCTTTACCATGCGTGTGCACTCAAACCTTGTGGGTTCTGTGCCGGGTAAGTCGCAAACGAACAATTCGGGCAGCGACAAGCGCGAGCTTTATACGATTGTACAAGCCCTACAAAAGCCGTATCACGACCTTTTGTTTAATGTGCACCGACTGATCATAAGGTTCAACAGGTGGGACTGGGCTTATCCTGACTGTCCGTTTATCCAGCTTACGACACTCGATGAAAATAAGGATGCAAAGCAGGTAAGCACAGAAGAGTAACTTTATAACCTCATAACCTAAAACCTCAAACCTCAAACCTCAAAACTACTATGTCTCTGTTGATACCCGATAACAATGTGCTTCTGCAATTCGTGCCGAATGTGCTGAAGTCAGTGCAAGGCGAGACCTTGCTCTTTGATAAAATTGCTCCGCACTTGGAGGTGGCGGAAGCGTGGCTCACGACCACGTTCCTCTCTGAGGCAGTCCTTGCGGAACTGCCCACTCGCGATGCGAACAACAAGTTGTTGCATTATCTGCGCCAAACAGAGCTATTGGGCAAATGGGGCGAGACCCCATCTGCACCGCACTACAAGCGTGCTTGGAGGCACATCTTCGCAATAGAACTGTATATGCTACGGGAAGAAGGAGAAGTTCCCACACCATCTTGCATAGAGGTCGTGAACTCCCTCCGTAATGCTCCCGATGGCATTTTTGAGGAGTGGAAGCAGTCGGAAATCGCTGCGCTCTTTGGAAATCATGGGTACAAGAATGATAAGAGAAAAGGCGGGTTTTGGTTTTAATTCGTATTTTTGCAAAAAAACGATAGTAAATAATGGCAAAATACGAATTTATAATACAGGGTAAAAAATACACAAGCAAGAACTCTTTATTAGAAAAGTGCAGAAATATTCGCGATAAATATGGAAATCGTGAGTTTCTTGATTTAACTGACACCGCATTCATAAACGAATGTATCAATAGGTTCTGTCCTTCTGACAAAGATCATCTTATAAATAATATTGCAAATATATTTGTTGATGATGCCCCACAAAAGTCAGACAACGATTTCAGAAATGCCAAGAATACAAGATGTTTTTATGCCACTCGTAAAGATAATGGCTTGATAGATGATTTTGGCTTATTTAATTGGATTAAGGATTATGGATTGGATACACGTTTCCGCGATATTTGTAAAGCGTGTCGAGATGCAATAAAAAGAACAATTGTTCATAAAATAGAAAACATTAAATTTCCTATTAGGAGTGAATATCCAAATTCTAAAATAATAATTCAAACGAGAGATGATGCCCAGGTAGATCATTACAATAAAGATTTTATAGATGTAGTAAATGAATGGGTAGAAAATAATGGTGGTGTTGATAAAGTAATTAATTGGATTAAACCAACAGAATCCAATAGTGCTGTCACCGAACTTATTGAAACTACTATAAAAGAAGACTTTGATAGTTTTTGTAGTAAAAATAGCCATTTAAGAATTATTTCGGTAAAAGAAAATCTCTCTCGCATAAAATCTCATAGAAAATAATTTTGTCTTTTCTCTCAAATAGATGCTTCCATACTTTCGCGGTATGGAAGCATTTTCTTTATCCCTGCCCAAGTCATGGTCGGAACTGTCCGACCAGCAATTGCTGTTTTTCTTTCGACAAGTCGCACGCGATTTGCCGATGAACGAGGTGTTAGCCCTTTGCGTCTGCAAATGGGCTGAAATTGTTGTGCTCTGTCATGCAGACAAACACTCCTGTTTGGTCAAGGACAGAAAAAGCAAACGCCAAGTGGTGCTTGCCGATTGGCAAATCACCTTTGCTGCGCGACAACTCGCGTTCTTGGAAAGCTTCGCTCCCAAGCCTGTGCGCATTTCTGTTATTTGCGATGCATCGGCAGTTACTGTCGATTTGCAAGCCGTCCCTTTTGAGGATTATCTCGCTTGCGAGAACTATTACCAAGGCTTCCTGCACACGCAAAGCATGGAATGCCTTGCAGAAATGGCGCATTTGCTTTATCCGAAACTTTTGGACAAAGCTTGTTTGGAGAAAGCAGAACAGCTTTCTGTATTTTATTGGTTCGCTTCCGTCAAAGTGAACTTCACCCGTATGTTCCCACACCTGACTTCATCACTTTTTTGTGCCATCACATAGCGCATATTGAAAATCAATGAGTTGTGTCATTTGATTGGGTGACGCATTGACGAAGTCTGCAAAAAACGCTACCACAAAATGCAAGCACTAATGGGGGCGACGCGTCTCGCGTCGGGCATCAAGGCAAAGATTCACAGACAGGCATGTAATTAGTGCAGAGCCTTTGTGTTTAGTGTATGAGCCTTTGCCTTAATGCCCGACGCGAGACGCGTCGCCCCCATTAGTGCTTGCATTTGGTGGTAGCGTTTAATGCTTACGGGACCTTTACAATACTACAAAAGCTTTACTTGCCGAGTATCTTACATCTTACACTAACACGTTGTAACTCATTGATTGTCAACATTTTACTTAGTGTAAGATGTTACCAATACCACCTACACGCGACCTACACAACCCTCACACTGCCACACGACATAAGCACGGGAGAACAGTATCACGGCATAGGGGAACAGAAAAGTCTGTTACTCCGACAGATTGTTCTACGTCCCTATGCCGTATTATCTACTGCATACGTCCATGTTGACTGCGAGGCAGCGGGGTAAGGTGTGTAAGATGTGTGCAGGAGTGTGTAAGATACTTTGAAACCATCTTACACTCTTGAAATATCTGAATATCAACTTGTTATGTGCAAAAAGTGTAAGATGGCAGTAAAAGTGCACACACTCTTTTACAAGTAACGCGAGTTCGGGATAAGGATTGCGTAAAAAATTAGGGTAAAACGAGCCAAAA
>ERZ1026892.1402-NODE-1402-length-10417-cov-3.113588_pt1 | contig 10417 bp, 4 predicted proteins | sample MGYA00380176_ERZ1026892 | MGnify/ENA primary metagenome ERZ1026892 (study PRJEB33269, sample SAMEA4719812) | human gut metagenome | biome: human-associated habitat; feature: organic feature; material: feces | place: Cameroon | collected 2013-10 ... | reverse complement strand
CATCTGTTCCGTCACTCTGCTCGGATTGCCTACGCGAAGCACCGAGATGCCGCGTTCGTCGAGCTGTCGGCAAATCCAGTCGACAGCCGTGTTGCTTTGGGCGCATACCATCACTTGCGGTTCGCGGCGAAGCACCTGGTCGATGGCTTCCACCAGTGTCGTCGTCTTGCCCGTTCCGGGAGGACCATGAACGATGAGTACATCCTTGGCGCGCAATACATCGCCAACGGCGGCTTCCTGCGAACGGTTGAGCCAAGGCAGACTGAGGGGCATGGCTGGTGCCGCGCCCCACGTTGCGGGGGCGGCAGTATGGAAAATGTCGCGCAATGCAGCAATGCGGTTTCCTTTGGCGTCGATTGTGCGACGGAGCGCATCAAACATCATGCGATAGGAATAATCATCGAAATGCAGTTGAACGCCCGGTCGTTCCAGACTTTGCAGTTGAGCCAAAGCTCCTTCGCCCGGAAGTTCGACCACCATGCGGTCGGCCTCCGCATAGCTGACAGTGGCTTGAAAGGTCAGATAGTGGAGCTGTCCGCTCAAGTCCTGCGAAAAGAAGCACACCTGCCGTCCGTATTCAAAGTTATGTTCGATGTCGGCATCAGCCGAACGGGTGATTTCCACCACAAAGCGGTCGAGCGAGTTGTAGTATGCCCGCCCGACCGTGATGGGAAACCAGCAGTCACCGCGTTTCACCTTGCGGTCGACACCCATCATTTCGGTGTCGTGCTGGAAAGCCTTTTTCTCGGCTTCATATTCTTTGTGGAGCAATTGCAGCTGCTCCGTAAGCGTAGGATATTTCATCGTAGGGATCATCTATGGACAAACGCGCAATGCATCTGTCGGAACGTGTTATGTCTGCAGTTCAATAACTGCTCCGTTCCACGCTGACGCCAATCATGGCATTCTGCCCGATTTTGAATTCCGCAGCCGCTCCGATGCGGTCCCGTTGCTGTTCGAGAAAGAGCGGGAACGGGTCGCGGCGGAACTTGAAATCATGGGCTTGAGGCATGAATGATTTCTGCCCGTAGACGTAGAGGTTCACCTTGTCGTTGACTTCGTAAGCCGCTACGCCGCCAATTCCCACGTCCGTGCGTCGCCAGCTTCCCCAGTCGAGATTCGTGGCAAACAGACCAGCCGCAATTGAGAGCTTGGGCGTCAGACGGGTCACGTAGGCAAAAGCAGCGTTTTGCCCGAAGCCTACGCCTTTCATGGCATGGCGTCCGATTCCGGCTGACACGCTGAGCCCGAACTGTGCATTGAATCCTTCGTGCAATCGCCAGGTTGCGCCGTCAAAGGCTCCCGTGTAAGGCGAGAGACCGCCCAGTCCGTAGCCACCCAGTCCCCACGGATTGCCGAGGGAGAGAGCCAGCGGCGGACATACGTCAAGTGCGTCTTGTGCCACCTGTCCCGCCAACGGGAGGGGACGTGAGGCGAGCGAGTCGGCTGTGAAGACCATACCCGTCGAATCCCCAGCAGTCTCCACCGGATGCTGTGGGTTGTCATTTTGGGCCCATCCGTAGCTGAACTGTGTCAGCAGCAGGAACAGGATTGTCGCGATATGCCGTTCTATGTGTTTCATCATTTCTCGAGTGTCATTGGTCCTTCAGGTTGCGAAGTTAGCATTTCGTCGCGAGGAAAGCAAATATGCTGACGCTGTTTAGCGTTTTTTGAAGAACATAAACGTTGGATTTTCCTTTTGCGGTTTCAGAAAAACGTACATTTCCGTGTGTTATACCCTCCCCTTGTCATGGTGAAAATAAAGTCGTCGTCCCACCCACGTTGAAGCACCAAAATCTCGTCATAATGCACCTTCTCAAGGCTAAAAACCTGTGCGATAAAGCAATGTAACTATTGATTTTGCTATATTTGCTTTCAAAAATAACTTCTAATCATGAGTAAACTAACCACAATCCAGCGTGCCAGTCATCTGTTGCTAGGCATCAGCTTTTTCGCACTCCCCCTGACGGCTATGGCCAACGACATTGTTGACGGTGGAGAATACTACATCATCAGCGACTACTACAACAAGGCGCTTGGCCTCGAATCTCCAACTGCCGATAAGCCCGCCCTTTCCGAATTCGGCAAAGTGACGACGGCTGACGCCTACGTGTTCGTGGCTGAAAGGTCTTCCACCGCCGACTACTTCTATCTCAAGAATAAGGCCACGGGCCATTACCTCACCGCAAGCACCAAGAACGCGTGGGACGTGGTGTGGAAAAACGGAAAAGGCACGGGCAACGAATATCTTTGGAAACTTGACGTGCAGATGGGGCGCCACATCATTTCGAAACGCAACACAGGAACCATGCTCGGCATGGACTGGAGTACCAATGATTTTGTCCATGTTTACTACAACAAGACGCACAACTCCACCACGCTCTTCACGGTCATCCCCGTGTCGGAAGGCGGACTGGATGCTTCATTGTCCAAAGCCCGAACCAGTGTCTTCACCAACGATTTCGGACGCAAGGAACAGGATCTCTACAGTCTCGACGAAACGATGGACGTGACCGAGGACGTCGATATCCATCTCACAAGTGAGAAACCTTTCGGGGCGGCCGGACAACTCAACCTGGTCAATCCCAACGCTTGGGTGATTCTCGAAAATGTAGTGCCTTCAAAGGCCTACAGCTATCTCAAGAACATCAAGATCAACGGCCAGAAAGCCAGCCAAAGCAAAAATGTGCGTGTGGCCATCTATCTGGAGGGCGCAGCCATCATTCCCTATGCGCCCAAAACGGATGCCGTCTTCACGGGCTACACCGAAAAGAACCAGCAAGGGGACACTCTGGAGCTGAACTGTAAGGATCATCCCACGCTCAACACCGCCAACGCCTCTTTCAACAATCGTCTGCGTAGCTTCACGCTTAGACGCGGATTCATGGCCGTGGTGGGTACGGGCGAGAAAGGTCAGGGCTATACGCGCGTTTTCGTGGCCGATCATGCCGACCTCCACGTGACGCTCCCTGAGGCGCTTGACCGACGCATCTCCTCGGTCCACATCAAGCCGTGGCAGTATACGGCCAAAAAGGGATGGTGTTCCACCAAGTCGACGGAGAATATCACCGACCAGATGAGCCGTCTCAACACCCATTGGTACTACACTTGGAGTGCCGACCGCGCTTCCTCGACAAACAATGAATATGTGCCCATCCGCCAACACTATTATTGGCCCTCACTGAGCGAAATCAAGAGCAAGGAAACCAGCACCCATGTGCTCGGCTTCAACGAACCCGACCATCCCGAGCAGCACGACAACTGTTCGTGTGGCGGCACCATCAGCCCTTGGAACGCCTGCGAGAAGACGAAGGAAATGCGTGACCTCCCGATGCGTATCGGTTCGCCCGCCCCTACGGATCTGAACTGGGCAAAGCAATATTTCGGCCACGTCGACGATATGGCCTATCGCTGTGACTTTTCTATCATCCATGCCTATTGGGGACCGAACGAGGCCAATGGACCGCAGGCCTGGTATAACCGCCTGAAGGACCTCTACGACAACACGAAGCGCCCCATATGGATCACGGAGTGGGCCTATGGCGCTTCATGGACCAAGGAGGAATGGCCTTCCGACTATAGCGCGCAGCTTGAAAAGAACCGTGCCGCCATCTTCGATATTGTCAATATGCTCGAGAGCTGTCCCTTTGTCGAACGCTATTCCTACTATCAGTGGGACACCAGTTCGCGCCGCTTCATCAATGACGATGACGGATGGATGACCCCTGCAGGTGAGGTCTACAAGCGCACGCGTTCCACGTTTGCCTACAATTCGAAGTACGATGTCGTCCCCCGTTGGTGGAGACCGACAAACAAGGCAGCCACTCTCACTTTCAAGGCTGACGAGGCCAATCATCAGGTTCTGCTCTCTGTGGCCAATCCGATGACCGACTACGCCGACGTGTTGACCCTTGAACGCTACGACAACGAAGCGCTGGAATGGAAGGATGTCAAGAAATGGACTGACCGCACATCCTTTGATGCGGACACCTTGCAGTTCACCCTCGCTCCCGACCTCTTCGACCGTCCGACCAACCGTTTCCGTATGCGCACGCGGACCATTTTCGGTAAGGAAGTGGTCAGTGATGCAGTCGACGTTGATGGCATCGCCATGCCCGAAGGCATCTCCCCCGTTCTCTCTCCTGCAGACGATGCAAATGCTCCAGCCTACACCCTTGATGGACGCAAGGTCAATCCTTCCTCCGCCAAGGGCATCATTATCCGAAACGGCAGGAAATTGCTGAAATAATCGCAGAAGCCTGAAAAGCCAGCGTACCTCCTCTCGTGTCATTCTCCCGCTGATTGGAAGGCCATATGTTGCTGGAGCTAGATATAGAGGCTTAGTCCTGATTATAGGGCATGATTTATATGGAAATTACACGTTCCGCTTTATTCGCAAGGATAAAAGGGACGTGTAATTTTTGTTTGTAGTTGGGTCATTAAGCGATGGCTCCAATAGTTTTGCGCCGTTTGGGCTAGCTCACTTAGTCTGAGGCTGTAGAAGTCCTTCTTTGTACGCTTCTTCATTTTAGCTGCGCCTAAGGTATGTTTCACGAGCAAGGGTGGCGTTGCACAGCCACCCAGTGGCGGCAGAACGCCACCCAAGCTTTTTACGTCAGAGCCTGCTTGGCTATATTCGAGAAGCAGGCAAGGCGTTGGACGGTTGGGGCGTAAAGATCAAGGTTGGCTATATCTGTAACCTGAAGACTGTCGGAGGAATTGAATTTCAGGGATTGAAATTATACCGTTACGAAACAGATTTTTATGCGTTTCTGTTTTCTCTAGGTTTCCATTACGGCCTGTTCGAATTAAAAATGCTATATTTGCATCGCATATACAAACCTTATTCCTACTTTAAAAAGCACATTATTGCATGAAACACCTTTACACTAGTCTGCTGCTTGCGTCGTGCAGCCTATTCCCCCTCAATCTTTCTGCGCGATCGACCGACCTTTTGCCTCGTCCGCAGCAGATGACGCTTACCGAAGGGGCAGCACCTTTCTGCTTGGGACGTAACGTCAGCGTGGATGACCCCACGAAGAATGCGGCGCTCCGCCAGTTCCTGACCGACGAGGGATGCACCATCACCGATGGGGCGGAGGCCCGCGTGACCGTGAAACTTGTTGACCAGCTGGAAGCGGCCTACGATTATCGTCTCGACGGCTTTGAAAATGAAGCCTATCATATTGACATCTCTGATTCGTCGATTGCCATTCAGGCCGTGACGCCAACGGGTGTGCTACGTGCCGTGCAGACCCTCGTGCAGCTGGCCGAAGGCTATGACGGCAAAGCGTCTGAACTTGAAGCGCTCTCGATGACCGACTGGCCTGCCTTCAAGCTGCGCGGATGGATGCAGGATGTGGGCCGTTCGTTCCTTTCCATCGATGAGCTCAAGCGTGAAATCAATCTTCTCTCACGCTTCAAGGTGAACGTGTTCCACTGGCACTTGACTGAAAAACTCGCCTGGCGTTTCGAGGTGAAAGCCTATCCGCAACTCACTGACAAGAAGAATATGGTGCGCTATGCCGGACAGTATTACACCCAGAAAGAATGCCACGATTTGGAAGAATATGCTGCGCAGCGTGGTGTGACCGTCATTCCAGAAATTGACATGCCTGGCCATAGCGATGTGTTCACTCATGCCATGGGCTTTGACATGCAGAGCGAAAAGGGACGCGAGGCGCTCAAAAAGATTCTTGACGAGGTGGGAACGACCTTCCCCCGTGCGCCTTATATCCATATCGGTGGCGACGAAGTCGCCCTGAAGGATGGTTTCCTTGAAGAGATGGCCTCGTATGTGCGCACGGAACTGAAGCGTCGCGTTGTGGTGTGGAATCCGTTGGCCAACAAGAGCGTGACGTCGCGCATGGCTGATATGACGCAGATGTGGTCGACACGAGGAAACGTGGTCAAAGGGATGCCCAACATTGATTGCCGTTACAACTATACGAACCACTTCGACGTCTATGCCGACCTCGTGGGTATCTATAAGAGCAATATCTACTATGCCCAGCAGGGTAGCCCTGACATTGCCGGCACCATCTCCGCTGCTTGGAACGACACGAAGACGGCCACGGAAAACGATATCATCGTCCAGAACAACCAGTATGCCAACATCCTGGCTTCAGCCGAACGTGCATGGATTGGCGGAGGACGCCAGTATGTGGAAGCCGGTGGAACGAAATTGCCCAACTCAGGCAAGGAATACGAGGAGTTTGCCGACTTCGAACGTCGTTTCCTTTTCCATAAAGCCCATTCATTGAGCGGTGTGCCCATTGCTTATGTCAAGCAGTCGAACGTGCGCTGGCGCATCACGGATCCCTTCCCAAATGGAGGAGATGCCACGCTTGCTCTTCCGCCCGAACAGAGCAAGGAAGGAATCCTGCCTCAGACGTTCACCTATGAAGGAACGACCTATCGCACGCGTCTGGCCACCGGCGCAGGCATCTATCTTCGCCACATCTGGCATCCGACTGTGCCTTCTTTCCTCCCCAATCCTGCCAACAATCAGACGGCTTATGCCTGGACTTACGTCTATTCTCCTGAAGCACAGGATGTGGGTGCACAGATTGAATTCTATACCTACAGCCGTTCGGGAAGTGAATATGCGCCGAAGGCAGGACAGTGGGACCGTCGCGGTTCGCGTATCTGGCTCAACGGCATGGAAATCCCTGCCCCGAAATGGGACCAGACGGATTGCGATATTCCGCAGGACGATGCCATCCGTGGCTTGAAGAACGAGAACCTTACGGCTCGTCAGCCTGTGGCCTTGCATCTGGAAAAAGGATGGAACAAGGTGTTCATGAAACTTCCCCACGCCAACAGCGGTGGCACGAAGCGAGACAAGTGGCAGTTTACGTTTGTCATCACCGACACAGAGGGACGCAATGCTGTGGACGGCCTTGTGTATTCGCCCGATCAAAGTTTCGAAGCTCCCGAGGAGGAGGGTGAACCAAAATTGAGCAATGAGAAGGAGACATACTGGTATCAGTTCAATACCCCGTTGCGCGATGGCTATTATCCGACGTCCATGGGGGTAAACAAAAAACTCATGGGCAAGCCCGAAGCTACCACTGCTTCAGAGTGGAAATTTCAGGAGCGTCCCGACGGTTCGTTTGACATCATCAACCGTGAGAATGGAACCTATGTCAACCCTTTTGTAAGCAACAGTTCTGCTCTGACAACTCCGGCCAAGCAGCCGAAGAAAGGATGGAACTTTAAGGATGCCGCTACTGCAGGTCATTACATCATCGTGTGTGACACAAAGCAGTTTAATCAGGCCAATGCAGGAAAGAACTACCAGATTCTCAACTGGGGTGATGGCAAGAATACGACTGACACGGGTTGTCAGTTTGCCTTTACCCTTGTGGCCCACGAGCACAACACCCCCCAAGGCATTGCACGCCCCACAGTGGGCAGCACCCCAAAGGTGAGATTGGTGGGTCGTCGCATTGTGTGTGACTGGCCTTACCGCCTCTATTCGGCTGACGGACGTTCTCTCCCCATCGGACGCGAACTCGAAGCCGGCACTTATCTGGTGCAGACCATTGAAGGAAGTCAGAAAGTCGTGGTGAGATGACCTTCTCTCCCTGAAAGCTGAGCCACACTTTACAGGCACAGCCCTCCATTAACGGAAAAATTCATGTCAATTACGTGCGTTTCAGTTCATTCGCTGAAGTCATCATGTGATTGCCGTGGATTTTTCCGTTTTTTTTTGCCCTGATGAATGCGTATTCGAGGGCCTTCACACAAATGTAACCATTCTGTCACATTCTCCACATACCATGCCCGTACTTTTGCAGCCGGAAAGTGGACATCCCGATGTCCGCACCGATGAGCAAGCAAGAAATAACTATCATACACACATAAACATTTCAAAAAAGAAAACGTATGGAATGGATGTATTTGGGAATGGTCATATTCCTCTTCATTCTTGCCGCGTTCGACCTCTTTGTGGGAGTCAGTAACGACGCGGTGAATTTTCTCAATTCGGCCATCGGTTCGAAAGCCGCCAAGTTTCGGACGCTGGTCATCATCGCCTCTGTCGGCGTGTTTTTCGGGTGCGTGCTCAGCAACGGCATGATGGACATTGCCCGCCATGGCATCTTCACTCCGCAGTATTTCAGTTTCCGCGACGTGATGTACATTTATCTGGCCGTGATGGTCACGGATATCGTGTTGCTCGATATCTTCAATTCCTTCGGTATGCCTACGTCGACAACCGTTTCGATGGTGTTTGAATTGCTTGGCGCTTCGTTCGCCTTCGTTCTGATCAAGATGGCAGGCGACGGCATGGTGCTCGGGCTGGGCGATTACCTCAACACGTCGAAGGCTCTTGAAGTGATTCTCGGTATCTTCATGTCTGTGCCCATCGCGTTCGTGTTCGGTTCGCTTGTGCAGTGGATTGTGCGTAACGTGTTTACCTTTGGCATCACGCGTAACCTGCGCTGGAAAATCGGAATCTATGGCGGTATCGCCATCACGTCCATCATCTACTTCATGCTCTTCAAGGGCCTCAAGGACCTTTCCTTTATGAGCGCTGACGTGAAGGATTTCCTCAATACCCATATCCTTCTTCTCCTCGGCTGCATCTTCGTCGTGTCGACCGTCGTGATGCAGGTGCTTCATTTGTGTAAGGTGAACGTGTTCCGGGTTGTGGTGCTTTGCGGCACTTTTGCCCTCGCCACGGCCTTTGCCGGCAACGACCTGGTGAACTTCATTGGTGTGCCTCTCGCCGGTTATTCCTCTTTCCTTGATTTCTCTCAAAATGCGGCAGGCGTCGCTCCGGATAGCTTCATGATGGCTTCGTTGGGCGAATCGGCCAAGACACCGATCATTTTCCTCGTTGCCGCTGGTGCGATCATGGTGTTCTCGTTGGCCACTTCGAAGAAGGCACGCAAGGTGGTGCAGACGGAGGTGGGCCTGTCCCGCAAGAATGAGGGCGACGAGATGTTCGGCTCTTCGAAGGTGGCCCGTAGCCTTGTGCGTTTCAGTAATTCTGTGGCTGGTGCTGTGCTCCGCTACACCCCGATGAAGGTTCGCCGCTATGTCGACAGTCGTTTCCAGATTCCTGAAGATTACGACGACAACGGTGCCGCCTACGACATGTGTCGCGCTTCCGTCAACCTCTGCGTGGCTTCTCTGCTTATCGCTCTTGGCACCTCGCTCAAGCTTCCTCTTTCCACGACGTTCGTCACCTTCATGGTGGCTATGGGTTCATCGCTCGCAGACCGCGCATGGAGCCGTGAAAGCGCCGTGTTCCGTATCACAGGTGTGCTCACCGTCATCGGTGGTTGGTTCATCACGGCAGGTGTGGCCTTCACGGCCTGCTTCGCTGTGGCGATGGCCATGCGTTTCGGTGGGGTGGTGGCCGTTGTGGTCATCGTGGTGGCTGGACTCTACAGCATCATCCACAGCCAGCAGCGTTTCGCCAAGAAGGAACGTGAAGAGAACGAAGGCGAGGATGTGCTCTTCCAACAGATGATCACGGCCAAGGACCGCTCGACCATCGTACCGATGCTTACGCGCCATATGGACGTGAGCGTGGCAGAAGAAATCACGAAGTATGCCGACTGGCTGAAGACATCGACTGATGCCTTGTTTGCTGAAAGCCTTCGTCCCATGCGCCACACGATGAAAGATCTCAACCGCAACAAACGTGAACTGAAGAATCTCCGTCGTCGCGAAACGATTTGCCTCCGTCGTGCCCTTCCGCCCATTGCCGGCGTGAAACTGAGCACCAGCTTCCATCTTGTCCACAACGGATTGCGCCAGATGCTCTACGGGCTCATCCGTATCGTTGAACCGGCTTGCGAACATGTGGACAACAACTTCATGCCAATACCATCGGCACAGGCCGAACGCTTCTGCAGCCTTCGCAACCGCTTTGTCGAACTGGCGCTTGAGATGGCTTCCAACTTCCGCAACCTCCGCACGGAGGACAATGAGAAACTCCTTGCTGCTTCCAGTGATCTCCGTAAGGATTTCGACCGTTTCTGCGAAGATGTGGGTGTCAGTATGCAGAACGCAGATGTCAACCTCAATTCCGCTACCTTGCTCCTCCATATGGTGCGTGAGACGCAACAGCTTGTGGTGGAACTCGAAGGGCTGATCAGCACGGACAATGAATTCCATAAAATGGTGAAGTAAACCAAACCCTCTCTCTTTCTTTTGAGGCCGCTCCCCATTTGTGGTTCCCGCAGCCTGAGGCCGGAGCGGCCTTTTTCCTTCCATATCCATATCCCGATGAAAATTTCACAACATATTCTTCTGGGTGCAGTCCTTGCTTTTGCATCGCTGCCCGCTATGGCCCAGAGCGGCGAAACGACGGACGCGACCCAGCAGCGTCAGACGACAGAAACGGCGCTTCCATCCTGGATGCCCAAAGTGAGCGGAACCATCCGCGGCAAATGGGAAC
>ERZ1026892.1400-NODE-1400-length-10420-cov-3.363531_pt1 | contig 10420 bp, 11 predicted proteins | sample MGYA00380176_ERZ1026892 | MGnify/ENA primary metagenome ERZ1026892 (study PRJEB33269, sample SAMEA4719812) | human gut metagenome | biome: human-associated habitat; feature: organic feature; material: feces | place: Cameroon | collected 2013-10 ... | reverse complement strand
TGCGCCGCGCATCGGACGACGTGAAATCGTGATGGTCACGGAATTCCATCAGGCCAACCTGTGCCCCCTCAGCTTCCAAATGGCGAAGAAGGGGTTGGGGATTGGCAATGGCGGCTACGAGCAACACTTTGCGGCCAGAGCAGTGAGGCTGCGCAAGGGGTTGGCCTTGGGAGGCAAAAGCGGGCTGCAGGGGGGCATAACTGATTCGGCTGTAGAACAGCTGTTGACCGGCATCCACCATGAGCGAAGGGCGTCTGTCGCCATCGCACTTCGTCACCACAATGGCCTGCGCCCTGCGGGCAGCTGATGCGGGTTCGCGCAGGCGTCCCCAAGGCAGGAGATGGTCGTGGGTGAAAAGGCGGTGGGAATCAGTGAGCAGGATATTGAGCCCTGCCTTGACATAGCGATGCTGATAGGCATCGTCAAGCACGATGACCTCAGGGGGAGAGGGCAACTGCAGTAAATGATGAATACCTTCAACGCGTTTCTCACAAACAGCGACCGTGGCATAGGGGCAGTTTTGCCAGACTTGGAAGGGTTCGTCGCCCAATTCGCGGGCTGTTACGCCATCCTCGGCCAGAACATAACCTCGGGTGTGGCGTCCATAACCCCTGGAAAGCATGGCCACCCGCAGGCCTTCGGCATGGAGAAGACGAAGGATATGTTCGACATGGGGGGTCTTACCCGTTCCGCCTACCGAGAGGTTTCCCACGCAGATGATGGGCGTGGCAAAGGAGTGTTGGCGCAGGATGCCCCAGTCGAAAAGTTTGCCTCTCACCGTTGCCACGGCTCCGAAAAGAAGGGACAACGGCGAGAGAAGGATGGAGAGGTTCATCATTTCAGATTGGGAACGTAGATCATGCGGGCCTGCATGCACGACTGGGTGCTGAGAGTGCTCACGAAACGAAGCGGAGCGTAGTATTCACCCAAAGTGGCATGGAGTTTTTCCTCCAGATAGTCCTTCTTCAGGGTGCTGGCGAGGAACTGATCGTACCAGTTTGAAGGGGCTGGACTGTGGGTCACACTGTAGTCCTTGACCTTGGCACGACGGGCGGCTTCTGCTATGGCGTCCTCAAGGGTGCCGAGCTTGTCGACCAGACGAATCTGCAAGGCTTGACGGCCTGTCCACACGCGGCCTTGGGCGATTTTGTCAACATCCTCGGGCTTCATCTTGCGACCGTCAGCCACACGCTGGAGGAAGAGACGATAGCCATTGTTGACATAGGCTTGCATGGCTTCAGCTTCCTGAGGATTGATACCGCGCCCCATAGCTCCGAAGTCGGAGGCGACATTGGTCTTCACCACATCGAAATGGAGGCCGAGTTTTTCCGTGAGGAGTTCGGAGGCATCGGGAACCATTCCGAAGATGCCGATACTACCAGTCAGCGTAGTGGGTTCGGCCACAATATAGTCGGCACCGCAAGACATATAGTAACCACCCGATGCGGCCATACCGCTCATGGAAACGACAACGGGTTTCTTCTTTTTCAACAACTGCACGGCGCGCCACATCTGCTCAGAGGCATAAGCGCTACCGCCGCCAGAATTGATGCGAAGCACAACGGCTTTCACCTTATCGTCATTGGCGAGACGGTCGAGGTCGTCGACAACGGTCTGCCCCACAATCTGAGATTGTTGGGAGGTCTTGGACATTTGGTCGACAATGTCACCTTCGGCATAGTACACGGCTACCTTGTCACTGCTCTTGTTGGGTTTATCAAGTTTGGCCATGTCGCTCACACTGACGAAATTGACCTTCTCGGTCTGGGCAAGCTGGCGGAGTTTGTCACGTACGCCATCGATATAGCTGAGCGAATCGACGAGGTGCATCTGCACATAGGACGTGGAGGGGGCCAAAACGGCATAGCGGTCAGCATAGGCATTCAGGCTGTCGACAGTGAGCTTGCGCGAAGCAGCCACATCGCGGCATATGCCTTGCCAGATATCGCCGACGAAAGACTGCACCTGCTGACGATTGGCATCACTCATGCCTGTGAGGATAAAGGGTTCTACAGCGCTTTTGAAGGTACCGACTTTAAACACCTGCATTTTGACGCCGACTTTCTTCATGAGGTCGGTGAAGAAGATGGGTTGCGAAGCGATACCGTGCCAGTCGAGCATGCCCTGGGGATTGAGCAGGACGCGGTCAGCGGTGGAGGCGAGATAATAGGAACCTTGGGTGTAGATGTCGGCATACGAAAGGATGAACTTGCCGCTCTTCTTGAAGTCGACGAGCGACTTGCGAAGTTCTTCGAGCGTGGCGAAGTCAGCCGAAAAGGCACCGCCTTCGATGTAGATGCCTTTCACGCGGTCGTTGTCCTTGGCCACCCGGATGGCGGTCTTGAGTTCATCAAGCCCCTGCGAAACGAGGGCATCATTGCCTAGGAATTCAGCAAAGGGGTTGCTTTTGCTGCGTTCGTTGATTTGTCCGCTGAGCTTGATGCGGAGTACACTACCGTCTTTGACAGACGGACGGCCTTCGGAGGCCAAAGCCATGGTGAGAAGCATAACGAAGCTCATCAATCCCATGAACACGCACAGACAAAGGGTGCCGAGCATGGAGGCCAATGTGAATTTGAAGAAATCTTTCATATTTCTGGGGATTATAGGGGTTTGTTCTGCCCATATGACGCACGCTCCATCAGATTTGCTACATCGTCAACACCTATTTATATGGGCAAAAACGTCAAAGGCTGTGGAATAGCTGCGTTCGGGACTTGCCAAAGCATCATATCCAAACGACCAGACACAGGGCTGTCAAATGTCAATGTCCACTTCCACAGGGCAATGGTCGGAACCGAAAATCTCATTGTGGATACAGGCTTCCGTCAGATGCTCGGAAAGACGATTGGAAGTGAGGAAATAGTCAATACGCCAGCCTGCGTTCTTCTCACGGGCGCGGAAGCGATAGCTCCACCAAGAATAGACGCCCTCAAGTGTGGGATGGAAGAAACGGAACGTATCGGTGAATCCGGCTTCGAGAAGCTGTGTAAACTTGGCGCGTTCCTCATCTGTGAAACCTGCATTCTTACGATTGGTCTTGGGATTCTTCAGGTCAATTTCCTGATGTGCCACATTGAGGTCGCCACACACGACGACGGGTTTCCGGGCATCCAACTGACAAAGATAGGAACGGAAAGCATCGTCCCAGGTCATGCGATAATCAAGTCGCCGCAGTCCGTCCTGCGAATTGGGGGTGTAGACGGTGACGAGGAAGAATGTCGGCATTTCAAGCGTGATGACGCGACCTTCCTGGTCGTGCTCGTCAATGCCAAGTCCGTAGGTCACGTTGAGGGGCTTGTGGCGGGTGAATATGGCCGTACCGGAATATCCTTTCTTTTCAGCATAGTTCCAGTAGGACTCATAGCCTTCGAAGGCCATGTCGAGTTGTCCGGCCTGCATCTTCGTTTCCTGCAGGCAAAAAAAGTCGGCATCGAGCGCTGCAAAACTTTCGCGAAAGCCTTTTCCGTCGCATGCGCGCAAGCCGTTTACATTCCAAGAGATGAATTTCATACGTTTAACGCCTATGGTTTGAAGAGCAAATATAGCAACTTCTTGCGAAACGGAACGTTTTCTCCCATTTTTTTCTTAACTTTGCTGCCATTACGGTTCAACTTCAAAAGCATATTCTCTTCAAGAATGAAACATATCATCGTCACGCTCGCGCTCTTCCTGCTCTGTTTGGCATCAGCCAAGGCTCAACCGAAAGTACAGTTTGATCAGACCACTCAGGAATTGGGAACCCTCCTTTGGCACGCTCCCCGCTCTGCCACATTCACCTTTACCAACAAGGGCACTTCCACGCTTATCATCAAGGACGTACGCACGGATTGCGGATGCACCGTGGCCAGCTGGACAAGGGACAGCATCGAGCCGGGAAGCAGCGGAAAAATCACCGCTACCTTCGACGCTGAACTGCTCGGACATTTCACCAAGCGCCTGGCTGTTTACACTAACCTTGACAAAACGCCCTATCTGCTGAGCATCATGGGACAGGTGGCCATGACGGAAACAAAACCTACGGAGGAATTCCCCTACAAGGTGGGCGATTACTACTTGAGCACGGACAACATCGAATTCGACGACGTGAACCGTGGCGACAAGCCCGTCTTCACACTGCAGATTTTCAATGCCAGCAAAAAGTCATACCATCCCGAACTGATGCACCTGCCGAAATACCTGACGGCAAAGGCTGACCCTGAACTGATCCGACCGGGAAGAATGGGACGCGTACTGATCACCCTCAACAGCAACGAGTTGCCCTCAATGGGTGTGACGCAAACGAGCGTTTATCTCAGCCGCTTCATGGGTGACAGGGTAAACAAGGCTACGGAAATCAACGTTTCAGCCACGCTCCTGCCCGACTTCCTCGACACACCCTCACAGCTGGCGCTTGCTCCGGTGGTACAAATCGACAGCACCCACATCACACTTGGCCCGTTGGGCAAGAAAAAGAGAGCAAAGGGGGAATTGGTGCTCCGCAACACGGGTAAGACCCCGTTGGTCATCAAAGCCCTCCAGGTGTACAACCCCGGTATTGGCGTAAGCCTCAGCAAGCGTCGCCTCAACCCGGGCGAAAGCGAAAAGCTGAAGATTTCAGTTAATGCCAACAACACTTACTTCAAAGGCCGTCGCCGTATTCTCCTCATCACCAATGATCCCCAGAACCCCAAAATGGTGATTGACGTGACCATCAACAATTAACCCTCCTGCTACTCCGCTCACGCGAAGCCAGCAACAGAAAGCATCCGCCCCGCAGACATTCAAACGAATATCTGCGGGGCGGATGCCGTTTTCCAACGGAATGCGCCTGCTGTTGCGATACGTCAACCCAAAGCAAACTCCTGAAAATGAAGATGACAACAGGCGCAACAGTGCATCACGGCGGATTTCTCTTGACTGATATCCCCCATACACTTTCAGCCATACTTATACCATATGTCTGACACAGTTTTGTCCATCCTTCCTAAAACAGAACAAGAAAAAGACCAAGAAGATGACTGGAACATTGCACAAACGGGATTGTTTTCGTATCTTTGTGGAAACATTGCAAACTCAAAGGAACTACTGATACGCCACCTATCATGCTCTTGCCAACAATAGGGAATACTGGCGGATGCAGCCAAGCTGGAAGCTTCTATGGCCAAGTTCAAGCACGAATCCTTGATCCTGTCCACGCAACTCGAAGATGACTATCATGCGTACGCCAGAACCGTGTGCGAGCGCAAGCTGGAACTGAAGCTGTGGTACGAAGAACAGCGGAAGAGACTAGGCAAGGGCTAGTGACTCGAAGGATAGGCGGAAGCCCACTCTGGGATCCCACACCTAGGCCGTGACACGGGTGCCGAAAGCCAAGATTTAACAACTTCTTAAAAATCGAAGACTATGGATAAAGCTACAATCATTTATTTGGCTGTCATAATTCCTATATACATCTTCCTTTTTGCTTACAATATCGCTCCGATTGTGAAGAACAAGGAACTTCGAGAAGAGCTCAAGAGGCAGGCGAGAGAAAAGGCTGCAAGAAAAGCGGCAAGAAAGAGAGCAAAGAGAGCCCAGTATGCAGAAGTAGACCGAAACACGCTCTACGGAAGATACAAAAGAATGATGAGAGGGGAGGACGATTGGTGGGAGTGGAAATAACTTACTGTCTTTCCTCGCAAAAAGGGAACGTGTTACTTTTGATTCAAATCAGAAGTAACACGTTTTTATATGGACTCAAGAACTATAAGAGAGGTCATCATCAAGGTAAATGGCAAGGACGCAGAACAGCGTATTGCCAACCTCCAGCATATGCTGGTAGAGACCAAGAAAAAGCGCGACGCGCTGGAAGAGGCCCATCCAAAGGCGCAGAGTGGACACAAGCAGACCTGAAAGAATATAAAAGTGCAAAAGCAACTGAACGCAAAACCGTCCGAATACCGTCCGGCCTAAACGCAAGAACCGAAGCTAATAGCTGAAAACCAACTTATTAGCCTCGGTTTGGTCGGAAAGAGGCGACTCGAACGCCCGACCCCTACGTCCCGAACGTAGTGCGCTACCAACTGCGCTACTTTCCGAATTGCGATGCAAAAGTAGGCATTAATTTTCAAACCACCAAATACTGGACCCATTTTTTAGCTTTTCAGAACGCAAATGGCGAACGTTCGCCCCATCCGAAGCCATCTGAACGAGAAAAATCATGAAAACCTAGTACGCTTAGCCATGCGTTATCCCTACGACAAAACAACAAAAATCATCGCCTTCGTATAGGGATTTTGGAAATACGTCGAAATCTTCGTATATTTGCACAAAAGTAAACAACCGTTTAATGTTCGTTTCGCAACCAGACGAACTTCAAAACCCAACATTCCTCATCATCATGAAGAAAATCAATGCCCTTTTGCTCTCCGCAGCAGCCACATTGGCTGCTCCAGCGTTCGCACAAAAGGCCCCAGCCCCTGTACTTCCTTTACCCGAAGCCAAACAGGTGGAATGGCAGAAGATGGAAACCTATGCCTTCATCCATTTTGGCCTCAACACTTTCAACGACCGCGAATGGGGCTACGGAGATTCTGACCCGAAGACCTTCAACCCTACCCGCCTCGATGCCAACCAGTGGGCACGCACGCTCAAGGCTGCTGGCATGAAAGGCGTGATTCTGACTGCCAAGCACCATGATGGTTTCTGCCTTTGGCCTTTCAAGGGTACAGACTACAACATCACCCAAACGCCCTACAAGAACGGAAAGGGCGACGTAGTGCGTGAACTCTCCGACGCTTGCCGCAAATATGGTCTGAAATTCGCCGTTTATCTCTCTCCCTGGGATCGTCATCATGCAGAATATGGCCGTCCTGCTTATCTCCCCTACTTCTATGCCCAATTGCGCGACCTTCTGACGAACTATGGTGACATGTATGAAGTATGGTTCGACGGAGCCAACGGTGGCGACGGATGGTATGGTGGAGCAAAGGAAAGCCGCACCATCGACCGCAAGAACTACTACAACTATCCTCGCATCTACGAAATGCTCGACAGCATCGCACCGAATGCCATCGTGTTTAGCGACGGCGGCCCGGGTTGCCGCTGGGTGGGCAACGAGCGCGGTTTCGCTGGAGCGACAAACTGGTCCTTCCTCCGCCGTGGCGAAGTGTTCCCGGGTTATCCCCGCCACTACGAACTCCAGTATGGACACGCCGATGGAAACCAATGGGTGCCAGCAGAATGCGACGTGAGCATTCGTCCGGGATGGTTCTACCACCCCGAACAGGACGATCAGGTGAAAACCCCCGAACAGCTGCTCGACCTCTACTACCGCAGCGTGGGGCACAACGGAACCTTGCTGCTCAACTTCCCTGTTGACCGTGAAGGCTTGATTCACCCGATTGATTCAACGAATGCCGTACGTTTCCGCGAGTTGCTCGAACAGGAACTGAAGCACAACCTCGTAAAGGGCATGAAGGCTGAAGTGAGCAGCGTACGCGGCAAGAAGTTTGCTGCCCGCAACATGACTGACGGAAAATACGACAGCTACTGGGCCACTCCCGACGGAACCTCTACGGGGAACTTCACCTTCCGCTTCAAGAAACCCCAGCGCATGAACCGCATGATGTTGCAGGAATATATTCCCCTGGGCCAGCGCGTGAAGGCCTTCACCGTGGAATGGCTTGACGAAAACGGCACATGGCAGACCGTGAAGATGAACGAAGAGACCACCACCATTGGCTATAAGCGACTGCTGCGTTTCGAAACGGTGACTTCCACCGCCATCCGCGTACGCATCACTGACGCCCGCGGTCCGCTCTGCATCAATGAAGTGGGCATCTATGATGCTGGCCGCAATGCCGACATAAGCTATGCAGAAAACCCCACCCGCCTGCAAAGCGTTCCCTTCACCCTCAATGGTATCGACAAGGAAGAGGCTGCCAAAGCCACCGACCATAATGACCACACCACGCTCTTCGTCCATTCCGACCGTGTGGTGATTGACCTCGGACAGGTGCACATGGTCTCATCCTTCCATTTTCTCCCTGACCAGGGCGAGCCCAACCGTGGATTGGTATCAAACTACGAAATCTGCGTGGGCAACGATCCCGACAACCTCACTCAGGTGGTGAAGGCCGGAGAACTTTCAAACATCAAGAACAACCCGATTCTCCAGAGCATCTACTTCACCCCCACCCTGACACGCTACATCAGTTTCCGCGCCACTCGTATGATCAACGAAGGCGAACCGATGGGCTTCGCTGAAATGGCCGTAAAGTAAAAAAACATCACGCCAAACGCAAAACCGGCGGCAAACGGCATCGACACACCATCTTTACAATGATTGTCGATGACCGCTTGCCGCCGGTTTTTGCGTTATTATATTCCAACCGAAATCTTTCGTTGGCTATGCTCTCGTCACTTATCGAAAACATCCGCGTGCAGGGCGCTCCATCATACTGTCAGCCGCCACTTCACCCGCATGACGTTCGCTGAATTCACGGTTGATGTCAGCAAGTTCCTTGAGGCCATAGATATAATCGTCGTACATATCTTCCATATCCACGCCTTCGCAATCAGCCCCACCGCATCCAAGAGCCGAGCGAACGATTTCCGCCCTTTCCGACACCGTAGTGTCCTTAATCAGTAAACTTTTCATTTGCTTTTCAATTGTTTTTTTGTTTCTACGCCTGCAAAGTTCCCACGACAGAAATCCTCAAGTCCGCAGTCATTTCTTCGCATCAGCATCTTTACAGCTGCAAAGTTACACATATTTCGTTGCCTGACAAAAAGCCTCCGATTCCTCCCCGACTCCCTCATATACATACAAGCCTTCCCCTTGGCCGTTTGACAAGGAATAACTACTTTTGCAGATAGATTCATCCCATTCGTAAAACCCTACAAACAAATACAAACGTGTCTGACTTTCCCAAATGGATGCTGGCATTGGCCGGCGTAAACCTTCTCCCGGTCGTATTATCCATGTTCTACCTTTTCGGTGCCACTCCCTTCGGCACCAGTGAATCCTCCTTCATTCGCTTCCTTCTCTACGTGCTGACCCAAATGCTTTGGTTAGTACCCCTTCTCCTCTTCTTCTTCAGCCTCGACCTATACCGCCGAGGCTACGAGCGCATCGGCATCACCCTAGCCTCCATCGGATGCCTCATCACCATTACTGGCACCATATTCCTCTTTCTTTAAACCACATCGCAACCAAAAGTACGCCCCAATCACCCATCCATCACGCCCCAGAGCATGACTGCCAAACGCGAAAGCGAGGCCATCTACCATCAGTTCTGTCAGGAACAGGCACAACGCAAGGCCGCCCTGCAGGAGTGGTTCACTCATGAGCGCATCCGATTGGCGAATGCAGCAAAATAACGCTGGTATCAGGGATTCGGTTTTGCACGAACAAAAAACATCCCGTACCTTTGTGGTATAACCAAAACCTCTGCATCAGGATTGTTCTTTCGATTCTCGTCATAGCACTTTTCATCCTTTTCGCCTTCTTGAAGGTGACAGGACTCATTGAAGGTGGAAATCCTAGGGAGAAGACTTTCGCACCTCAAAGAAAGAATATGCACCCTCTAAGCCATGCGAATTCTATGATGATTCAGATGGAGACCTTTATCCTTTCAATAAATGGAAACGCCAAGACCTAGATACAGACATGTATGGAAATCCGCTAGATTCCCCAATATATGAAAGGGCAAAAAGACGAGAGGCTAGATATCTTGAGAAAAGATGCTTCCAGCTTATCGCAGCGTCTTTTACTGCATTCGATAAACGTGCTATTTTTGACCAACAATCAAAAATAGCACGTTTTCGCTTTTAACCCCACAATCAGTCCACCCCACAAACGAAAAGCAGAGATAACTTACTGAAAGACCAGTATGTTATCTCTGCTATTTGCGGAAAGGATAGGATTCGAACCTACGAAACCCTTTAGGGGTTTACACGCTTTCCAGGCGTGCCTCTTCAACCACTCGAGCACCTTTCCTTTTATGGTTGAATTGGTTTGTTTCTCAAACCGAGTGCAAAAGTACGTCTTTTTTCCGGTTTGACAAAATTATCAGCAAGTTTTTATGCATTTTGAGCCAAAAGACGGGAGGAAAAGCCTGCAAGAAGAAGCGGGACTGTTATTTCAGAATGCTTTCGAGTTCCTCCACATCCTTGCGATAATCCTTGTCGACTCCCATGCGGCGGGCCACTTGATTGCAGGCATGGAGCACGGTGCTGTGGTCGCGCTTGCCGAAATCACGGCCAATCTGCGTATAGGTCACATCCGTGTATTTATGACAGAGGAACATGGCAATCTGTCTAGCCTGAACGATAGCCTGTTTTCTGCTCTTTGACTGCAGATCCTTCTGCTTCACCCCGTACCGCTTGCAGACGGCAGCATTGATGTCATCGAGCGTGAGTTCCTTCTTTTCCAGATTGACAGCGCGTGCGACAA
>ERZ1026892.1399-NODE-1399-length-10428-cov-3.596742_pt1 | contig 10428 bp, 10 predicted proteins | sample MGYA00380176_ERZ1026892 | MGnify/ENA primary metagenome ERZ1026892 (study PRJEB33269, sample SAMEA4719812) | human gut metagenome | biome: human-associated habitat; feature: organic feature; material: feces | place: Cameroon | collected 2013-10 ... | reverse complement strand
CCGGAACGTTGATTTGTCGCTTCCGGACAACTTCTGACAATTATCTCTTGGCTTCCAGAATCAGGTCTCCCAACTCGCGGATATCCCTTGCTATCATATCAGGAGGGAAAAACTCCGGCGCCGGATTTGTTTTGGCATCCTCTGCGACCTTGAGAGCTGTTTCGACAGTTGTCTCACCTGAAAGTACAAGCACGCCTACGGCACCTGCATTGTGAGCCATGGCGGTGTCAGTGTATATGCGGTCTCCCACCATTGCGATTTCTTCCGGTTTCAGACCATGTCTGTGCATGATTCCGTCCAGCATTGTCGGGTCCGGCTTTCCGAGAACGATGTCCGGGCGACGTCCGGTGGCATGTTCTATACATTTCTGCAATGAGCCGCAGTCCACGAGGACAGTAGGCTGGTCGGTAGGGCATACCCTGTCAGGATTTGTCGCGATATAAGGGACTCCCTGGCTTGCCCACCATGCGGCACGGCAGAGGCGCGGATAGGTGAGAGTCGTGTCAAATGCCACTACGAGAACATCAGGAACGTCGTTCGGGTCATCCGCGCATGCTTCGAAGCCGGCTTTCTCGAACTGGCTAACCATACTTGGCGTGCCGAGCATATAGAGCCTCTTTGCCTGAGGATATTTCTCCTTTATATAGTCAATGGCAGCGAGTGAAGTTGTGTACATGTTGCCTTCATCGGCATTGATGCCCATTCCCTCAAGTTTGTGGAGGTAGTCGGCTACGGATTTTGTAGGATTGTTCGTGAGGAATGAGTAACCGATTCCGGCATCTGTCATGTCCTGCAAAAAACCCTTTGTAAAAGGGAACAGATTGTTTCCCATATATATTGTTCCGTCCATGTCCAGAGCAATGTGCCTGATTCCGGACAATTTCTTTTTCAACTCCGGTGTGAGTTCTTTGTTGTAGTTTGTACTCATTGCTGTATTTTCATTTGTTTGCAAATTTAGCAATGTTTCTCTAAAGTAATGCTATCTATATTTCATTTCGTGTGTTTTCTTTCATTTTTCTTCCGGCTTTCCACCCGTTTGGCCAAGTGGAACCGGCATTGATGTAAATTATATTAATTCAAAATTAAAAAATCTTTGCAATTATCAGAATTTGGATTAAATTTGTGATTATTAAGTTTACGTGTACTAATCGGTTAATGCGCGGCTGTCAATATGAAGAAGCACACACATACTGCACCAGGAATAGAAGAATTCAAGAAACTGCTGAAGAAACATTCGTTGAAATCTACACAGCAGAGGTTGGCTGTACATAATGCGATGCTGAAGCTGGGACATGCTTCAGCCGATATGGTAACAGAGGAAATCAGGAGCCAAGGCACTACCAATGTTACCGTAGCTTCGGTGTATAATATACTTTCACAGATAGCTTTGCTTGGAATATATGACCACAGGATGAGTGCCAACAACAAGATGTATTTCGACGTGAATACTTTTAGGCATATCCATCTGTATGATTATGTGAACAATACATTCAAGGATGTCATTGATGATGACTTCATGGACAATCTCGACGCATATTTTGCCAAGAAAAAGTTCAAGGGATATCGTGTCGAGTGTGTGGATGTGCAGATAGTCTGCCGTCCGAGCCGTTCATACGTAAAGAAGAATACGGCAGAGAAAGTAGCTGAATAACAGCCTGTTGCCGTATACCCACATAAACTTTGACCTTATACACTATGCGCTTTAACCTGACCATAAAGACTATTGCTGCTGTCATTGTGTCTTCTATGTTTGCTGTTTCATGCAGTAAAACTTCTTCTGTGCCCTATGTGGATTCTTCCATGGGCTTCGTCACGGGTGACAACCTGTTTACAACTGATGCCGGAATGACCTATGACTTTACCACGGCGGAGCAGTTCGATTATGAGTTCGGGACCAGATTGTTCGTGTCCTGTGAGGTGGGGGATTGCATTGATCCTGCAAAGAATCTGTTTTCCGCAAATCTGGTGAATTGCTCGGTTCCTGTTACCGGTGCCATCGTGAGGCCAGGGACTTCGGGATTCGACAAGTCGGAATGGGAAGATCCTATATCTGTCAATAATGCTTGGATATCAGGAGGTTATATAAATCTTTATTGCTCTTGGACAGGACATAAGAATTCAGGTGTGGTGCAGCGTTCCGCATTCGTGTTCGAAGGGACCTCCACCGGCATTGACAATGCTCCTGACACTTTGTCTTTTTCTCTCGTCCATGATTCCGAAGGTGATGGTTTTTCTTCCGGAGGCGATGTGGCCAATCTTGTGATGATAAACAAAATGGCCACATTCCCTGTCCAGGAATTTCTTCCTTCCGGGAATGCGGTCATAAGATTGTTATGGACATGGCACCGGTCTGACGGACATTATATCTATCCGGAGACCGAAAGCCATAGTATGATTTACGATTATTCTGCTGCAGCCACGTCAGCCGAACCTTCTACGAAGGCGATAATCTCGCCTTTTACGACATTGGCTCCCTGAGTTCCGGTAACTGCTACAACCCGACCGTCAACAGCAGGAATCACGTCTTCCATACCATAATAGGTCTGAACGTAGCCCATTGCCTTGCCGGCCTTCACTTCTGTGCCTGCGATAGGTGCCGTAGATTCGTCATCGACATCCAGCTGCCACATGAGCTGTCCCTTTGCCGGTGCCTGTACTGGTACTGCATGAGGATATTTCTTGGCATACTCTTCGACATTGAATTTAGGCATTTCCACTACCGGACGGACAACCGTGATTGGCGCACCTGCCTTGGCCTTCAAGTCCTTGAGTTCAGCATTGAACCTCTCCTTTGCAACGCCGCTCTTGTAGTCGCGGTACTGTCTCTCATGCATTGCGAATTCGAAGAGTTCCTCCTGATCCTGTCCCTCGTCCCAGCCTTCTTCCTTCATCATCTGGCGGAATTTAGGAAGTTCGTCAGGATACATGTCCTGAGGATTGCCGGTGTAGAATTCCATTCCCTTCTCTTTTGCAAGGTCAATGATTTCCGGCGCGAGTTTTCCAGGGAGCTGGCCCATCCTGCCCAGAATCATGTTCCATGTGTCCTTGTCAATGGTAGTCCATCTTGGCTTTCCATTGAGGACATTGAGGAGGTTCATGAGGGAGGTGTTCTTTACGTACTGGCTGAACGGTGTCACCAGAGGCGGATAGCCGAGTCTTGGCCATACATACTGGACTTCATCGAAAAGCTTCACCATGAGGGTGTCAAGGCTGATTTCAGGACGTCCGTGAGCGCGCTCTGAGGCGTTGATTGCAGCCTGGAAACCTTTCAGGTCTGCCATCATCGAGCCCATCATTCCGCCTGGGAGGCCGCAGCCTACGAGGAGGGAGGACATCAGTTTGTTGGCCGGATTGATCCAGTAACCGAGGAAGTCGTCAATGAATTTCTGCGTGAGCTTGCGGACTTCCATGTATGCGTCCATGTTCAGGTCCTTTACTAGGAAGCCGTCTGCCTTCATCATTTCTCTGATGGTTATCACATCCGGATGGATTTTGCCCCAAGAGAGCGGTTCTACTGCTACGTCGAGATAGTCCGCTCCCGCGCGCGCCACTTCCAGCATTGATGCAGGCGAAAATCCAGGGCCTGTGTGTCCGTGGTACTGGACGATAAGGTGCGGATATTTCTTCTTGATGCAGCTTGTGAGCTCGGCGAGGAATGTCGGTCTGCCGACTCCTGCCATATCTTTCAGGCAGATCTCGTCGCAGCCGTATTCCACTACCTTGTCGACAATGCCCATGTAGTATTCGACTGTGTGGACCGGTGAGTTCGTGATGGACAATGCCACCTGTGAAATCATGCCGGCTTTCTTTGCGAATTCTACTGACAATTTAAGGTTTCTGTGATCGTTCAGGCCGCAGAATGATCTTGCAATGTCTGTTCCCTGGGCTTTCTTCACTTTGTACATCAGTTCTCGGACATCTGCCGGAACCGGGTTCATTCTCAATGCGTTAAGTCCGCGTTCAAGCATGTGTGTCTGGATGCCCGCCTTGTGGAAAGGCGCTGTCCATCTTCTGACTGCAACGTTAGGGTTTTCTCCGAACAGGAGGTTTACCTGCTCGAATGCTCCACCATTGGTCTCGACTCTGTCGAAACAGCCCATGTCAATGATAGCGGGGGCGACTTCCTCAAGCTGGTCCACTCTAGGCACATACTTGCCTGAAGACTGCCACATATCCCTGTAAACCAGAGAAAATTTGATTTCTCTTGCCATTTTTAACTTACTTTATTTTGTTATAACTTGTTCGTGGTTATCCGGCAAATATAGTGATTATTCTTGGAACATGTTTTGAAAACCGGTCATGAATTTTTCTAGTGCATATACAAAAAAAAGAGTCAATCCGAAGACTGACTCTTTTCGCAGGGTGAACGGTGGGGCTCGAACCCACGACAACCAGAACCACAATCTGGCGCTCTACCAACTGAACTACGCTCACCATGTTTGGGATTGCAAAGATATGAATATTTTCTTACAATCCAAAATTTTCTGCAAGAAAAAAGAAAATTTTCGTTTGTTGGGCTCTTTCACTATATTTGTAGGTTGGAATTTGTATCAGAAATGACATTGTCATTGACCTGAGATAAAATTCTTCAGGACAAACGATTGGATGCTTTCGGCGGCGTTGGAAACTCCGGCGGAACATCGGATGAAACATAAAACAGATATTCGGAAAGTTATGGAAAATATAAAATGCCTTATTGTCGGCTCCGGTCCTGCCGGCTATACTTCGGCCATCTACACCGGACGTGCCGGAATACAGACTGTTCTTTACGAGGGAATGGAACCGGGAGGACAGCTGACCACGACCACGACGGTGGAAAACTACCCTGGATTCGAAAACGGAGTCGATGCAAATATGCTGATGGCATCAATGAAAGCTCAGGCTGCAAGATTCGGGGCTGAAATCCGCAGCGGAAGAATCGCATCGGCCGACCTTTCATCCAGACCGTTCAGGCTGACTGACAGCGAAGGCAGGGAACTCGAAGCGGAGACATTGATCATAGCCACAGGAGCGACTGCGAAATACCTCGGCCTTCCTTCAGAGCAGAAGTTCAAGGGACTTGGCGTGTCGGCTTGCGCTACGTGCGACGGTTTCTTCTATAGGAAGAAGGATGTCGCCGTAGTCGGCGGGGGAGACACTGCATGCGAGGAAGCGACATATCTGGCTAACATCTGCAAGAAAGTATATATGATTGTGAGGAGGAATGTTTTCAGGGCTTCCAAAGCGATGCAGGAAAAAGTTCTGAACACTCCAAACATTGAAGTTCTGTGGAACTGCAACACTCAGGAGGTGCTCGGAGACGCGAACGGCGTTACCGGAGCTAGACTCGTCAGAAAAGATGGTAAGGTTTTTGATATCAGCATTGACGGTTTCTTTCTCGGCATTGGCCATCATCCGAATGCGGATCTGTTCAAAGAGTGGATCCGTACTGATGAGAATGGCTATATAATCACTGAAGGAAAGTCTTCACGCACTTGTGTGGATGGCGTTTTCGCGGCGGGAGATGTGCAGGATCCTCATTACAGACAGGCAATTACAGCAGCCGCCTCAGGTTGCAGGGCTGCCCTTGATGTGGAAAAATTCCTCAATAGCCTGAAATAATTGGGAAACGGACTTGGCCAGACGTGGCCTGAAACCGGACAAGATAATTTATTAGAATATGAAAATAACAACTAAGGTAATTCTGGGAGTGTTCGCAGTATTGGCGGCTTCTTCATGCAAATCGCAGTACGATACGCTGCTGTCCAGCAATGATGTGGACACCAAATACAAGGCGGCATTCGATTATTTCAATAAAGGAAAGTATCAGAAATCTGCTGCGCTGTTCGAGTCAATGTCAGTGCTTACGGATGGTACGGAGCGTGACGACACTGTCCAGTATTACTGGGGCCTGAGCAACTACCGTTACAAGGACTATGTTACGGCAGAGGCCAATTTCAACCGTTTCGTGAATAACTTCCCGAGAAGCCCGTTTGCTGAGGAGGCCAGATTCCTGAGAATAGACTGCCTGTATAAATCTACATACAGATATGAACTCGACCAGGCACCGACAAAGGTTGCCATTGCTTCTATCAATGAATATGAGAAGGACTATGGCTCGAATCTCCACAAGGACGATTGTGATGCCATGCTTAAGGACCTGAACGGAAGACTTGACAGAAAAGCATTCGAGGGAGCCCGCCTGTATTACAACATGGAGGACTATAAGGCTGCCAGAGTCGCTTTCCGTAACACTTTGAAGGACAATTCGGAAAATATCTATCGTGAAGATATCCTGTATTACATTGCTAAGTCTTCATATAAATATGCGCAGCTCAGTATCGCTTCCAAGCAGAGAGACCGTTATCTTACCTTCATGGACGACTATCTGAACTTCGTTAGCGAGAATCCGCAGTCAAAGTACTCCAAGGAATTGAAGACTCTTTATAATCGCGCCCAGAAGGTTCTCGGCCACTACACAGGCACCGATGAAGATGCCGATGTTAAGGAAAAGGTCTTCGAGAAAGAGAGGAAGGCCGCTGAGAAGGCCGACAAAAAATCCAGATAAAAAAGTTTTGAAACAATCTTCGGCCGGCTTCAGTATATATTAAATGGAGGCCGATGATGGCAGAGGTTGCCATATGCCCGGCCGATCAGATGACAATTTAGAATAGTAAAAGAATGGACAAGAAGAATGTACCTCAGAACACTATCACAAGGGATGTGAAGTATCTCGCTGCCCCTACAGGCAACATTTACGAGACAGTAGTTATTCTGTACAAGAGAGCTAACCAGATTGCCCTTGCCGAGAAGAAGGAACTTAACAAGAAACTTGAAGATTTCAAGAACGACCGTGACTCGATGGACGAAGTATTCGAGAACCGCGAGCAGATCGAAATCTCAAAATACTATGAGAGGCAGCCTAAGCCTGTTCTTGTTGCCGTTTCAGAGTTCGAAAATGGCGAACTGACTTACAGGATGGCCAAGAACGAGTCTGCTTCTGAGGTTGCACAGCCGGAGGCTCCTGCCAAGAAACAGAAAAACGTCGAAGAGTAGGCAATGATTTGCTGATATGCTCAAGGCACTTCATATAAAGAATTACGTTCTGATCGACTCGCTGGATATTGAATTTCCGGCGGGTCTCGTGATTATTACGGGGCAGACCGGTGCCGGAAAGTCTATACTTCTCGGTGCCCTTTCTCTCGTAATGGGCTCACGTGCAGACTCTTCCGTAATCGGCGCCGCAGGGGACAACTGTGTCGTGGAAGCGGAATTCGAGGTCAATGATGAAGATGGCTCCTTGAGACAATATCTTGACGAAAACGAGATTGACTTCGACCCTGTCGATGGTAAAGGCCAATTGACAATCAGGCGTATTCTGAATTCCAACGGCAGGTCCCGTTCCTTCGTAAACGATTCGCCGGCACCTCTGAAGGTGTTGTCAATGCTGTCGTCACGTCTCATTGACATCCACTCCCAGCACGAGACTATGTTGCTGCGCGACAAGCAGTTCCAGATGTCGATGCTGGACCACTTCGCAGGCGACAGCGGACTTCTGAAGTCCTGCAGGACCAGATGGGAGCGTCTGACGGGATTGAAAAATGACCTTGACGAGGTCAATGCCAATCTGAGCCGGACCAATGCCGAGAAGGATTATAATCAGGCCCAGTTCGAAAGACTTGATTCCGCTCATCTGAAAGACGGTGAACTGGAGGAACTGGAAACCGAGCAGAAGCAGCTTGCCAATGCTGAAGAAATCAAGTCTTCACTTTATCAGGTGGAAAACTATTTTTCACCATCTGGAGATGATGCACAGGATGACAGGATGTCGATAGACTCCATGCTTAAGGATTCTTCCAGAATCCTGGACAAACTGTCGTCATATATCCCTTCCGTATCTGCACTTTCCGAAAGAATCGAGTCAGCGAGACTGGAACTCGATGATGTCCTGTCGGAAGTGTCTGATTTGGAATCAGGTACAGAAATTTCGGATGAGAGGTTACAGGAAGTGGAAGAAAGGTTGTCCTTGCTTTATGACCTTCTGAAAAAGTATTCCTGCACTCAGGTTTCCGAACTTATAGAACTAAGGGACAGGCTCTCTGAGTCTTTGGCTGACACCAGTGTGCTTGAAGCCAGAAAATCAGCCCTTGAAAAGGAAATTGGGGAGGCGGAGAAAGACTTGGCTGACGCATGTTCTGATTTGCATGACGCAAGGGCCAAGGCGGTGCCGAGTTTCTCTGAAAATATCTGTAACTCTATCCGTTCACTGGAACTCGATCGTGCAGTGTTCGATGTGGTTCTGGAACCGGGAAAACCCGGACCGGACGGTTCGGACACCATCCTGTTCCGCTTCTCTTCTGCCGGAAAATCCCCGGTGGACGTAGCAAAATGTGCATCAGGTGGTGAGATGTCGCGTATCATGCTGTGTCTCAAGGCGATGATGGCCCGCTATACGAATATGCCGTCAATGATTTTCGATGAAATCGATACCGGAGTCTCCGGTAGCGTCGCCGACAAGATGGGCTCCATGATTTGCTCAATGGGGAATTATATGCAGGTCTTCGCCATCACTCATCTTCCTCAGGTTGCGGCCAAGGGTGATGCGCATTATATCGTCACCAAAGAGTTTGACGGTGATAGAGCCATATCATCTATCCGCAAGATTTCCGGAGAAGACAGGGTTATGGAAGTGGCCAGAATATTAAGTGGTTCCAGAGTTACCCCTGAAGCCATAGCAAATGCCAAATCTCTACTCGGCAAATAACCCTACCACGTTCTCCATACGCGACGTTTCAGCCATAGCGCCAGAATCGGATCCGATATTTCGAGTTTTTTGGGTGCTGTCAAAGTTATCAGGTCTTTTTCCGTCAATGCCTTTTTTAGTCTTGAAATGTTCGCAGCTGTTCCAAGTTGGTAGTTGTTAAGTATTTCGCTTCTTGTAAAACCCGTAGTGACGCCATCTGTCAATGCTCGCAAAAAATTCATCTGATATGACGACAGGCTTTCCGTCTGCTGTATGAACAGTGGTTCGCAAGCGTCAAGCATGTGGTCAATGCCGTATTCGACGTCTTCTTTCGTGGCTTTGAAATCAGTCCGCAGCCATACCAGCCAGGATAGTTGTTGAACATAAGATGAATACCGGTCCGTAACAGTACATATTTCAGTTGCCAGTTCAGGTGAGATTTCCTTTCCTGTTACGTTAAACCTGCCGCATATATATTCGACCCAATCCGCTTCAGATATTTTGTTCAGATATAATAAGTCTCCGAATCTGTAGAATGGATGGCTTTGGCTCTGAAACATTGTTTCCATCATATGCTTTTTGCTCCCATACAGGCAATATGACACATTGCTCTGGAGTTGCCAGATGCCGCGCAGCTTTTTCTGGAATGTGAGAGAATCCGGGAAATCAGCAATCTGCTGGAATTCATCGATACAGATTACGATTTTGATACCTTTCTGTTTTGCTATTGTCTCCGGCAACTGAAGGATATCTTCAGTTACAGTATTGGAGTTGTTATATTCCAATGCGATTGAAAACTCCGAAAGAGGGTCCTGCCCGATGCTTATTTTCGGAACGAATCGGCTGAGAAAGGTTTTGGCGTTTTCCATCCATTCCTCCCATTTGGTGGATGTGGCTCGCACGACTGCAGGTGCAAAGGCGTTTATGAAATCGTGTTCCGACCTGCAGCCGAAGGCATCAATTTTAGCTATTTTCAATGACTCGCTCTCCACTAAGGAACAGACTTTTTCAACCAATGAGGTCTTGCCCATCCTTCTCGGCGAGATCAATATGGTGTTCACTCCGTATAAGAAGTTCATTTTTAGACGGTTAGTCTCTTCTTTCCTGTCTGTAAACGTGTTCCCTTCGACGCGCACGCCGAATACAAAAGGTATCTCATTTTCGTTAGCCATAGCCTCTACGTTTTCTGCAAAGATATACAATCCCCCGAAATTTAACAACCTTGTTTAAAACATGTTTGTTAAATTTTGGAGTCCAAGTAGGGATTGTTATTTCTTTACAATTCGGATTGAGTAGTCCGGTCCATAGACGATGCGTCGCACGCCCTCATTGACATAACCTCCGTTGCCAAGTTCTCTGAAGAGGAAATCCGTCTGCATCATTGCAGTATTGCCCATTCTGGCGACATTCTCCATCCATTTCTTGCCGTAAGTTGACTTCATCTTGATGAAGAAGTAGGCGAGGTCATATCCCTGGAAAGAGAACTGTGTGGGTTCCGTGTTGTAGAGCGCACGGTATTCCATGAGGAAATGACGGACCTCAGAAGATTCATAATCAATGAAATATGATGTCGATACCCTTGTCTTCAGGTTGTGGAGATTTTCAATGTCGATAGTCTCGAATGAACGGATCTTTGACGGGCTGTAAAGCACCACGTTATATTTTCTATAGACCAGCATGTCGAGGTTGCGCACGGCATCATTGAC
>ERZ1026892.1398-NODE-1398-length-10438-cov-4.410382_pt1 | contig 10438 bp, 13 predicted proteins | sample MGYA00380176_ERZ1026892 | MGnify/ENA primary metagenome ERZ1026892 (study PRJEB33269, sample SAMEA4719812) | human gut metagenome | biome: human-associated habitat; feature: organic feature; material: feces | place: Cameroon | collected 2013-10 ... | reverse complement strand
GAGCCGCTTTCGGAAGCGTGCTGCCTCTCGCCCCTCATCACGCTTCTCACGCAGATGCCGCAGCGCTATGATGAAATCCCGCCCATCATTGCCCATACCGACAAAATCGTGAAAGATCTGGCCCCCGACGGCGTGGAACGAATGCAACTGGAACATGCCAAGGTGAATTTCTATTTCGTGACGAAGCAGTGGGCTCCAGCCCTCAAGTCGGCCTTGATGCTCTATGAGAATGGTCCTGCGGTTTCGTCGGAGCGCGACAAGGTGCTCCTCATGGTGGCACGCGCCTACGAAGGAGTGGGACAAGCCGACCGCGCTTGCTATTTCTACCGCGAAGCCTACTATGTGGGCGACTCCATCCAGCAACTCAACATCCAACAGACGGCAAGCGATGCTGCAGCCCGCTACGACGCACGCGAGAAGGAATTCAAAATCGTCAGCCTCGAAAAGGATGCTGCCCAGGCGGAATTGAAGCAATGGCGTTTGGGCGTTGGATTGACATCTGCCTGTCTGCTTCTGCTGATTGGCGGCATCGGTGTGATGGTCTGGCACCGCCAGCAGCGCCGCAAGACGCAACTGGCTGAGGCGAAACGCTACATTGACGGAGTGGAAACCGAACGCAAACGTCTGGCTCAAGAACTCCACGACGGAGTGTGCAACGACCTTCTGGTGGCCGAAATGCAACTTTCTGCTTCGGCCGACATCGAAGATGCCACCAGCCAACTCCATCAGGTGCGCAATGAAATCCGCGAGATTTCCCACGAACTCATGCCCCCCAACATGCAATTTGCCACGCTCGACCAGATGCTCTCGGCCATGATGTTCAAGTTGAAAGAAATGGGGCGTTTCGAAGTCACGCAACAGATCGACAGCAAGGCTGATTGGTCATCGCTCAATCCGCAAAAGGGCCATCAGCTCTACCGTATCGTGCAGGAACACGTGACCAACCTCATCAAACATGCCCATATCACCCGCTTCTCCCTCGACTTGAAGATGAAGAACTCCACCGTTGTCCTTACGCTCACGGACAACGGCGCTTCTGCATCTTCCGTTTCTTCCGCGACCGCTCCATCAACAACGGAAGGCATTGGCCTGCAGTCGACTGCCGAACGCCTGAAAAGTATCGAAGCGAGAATGGAATGCACGACCGACAGCGAAGGAAACCGCAGCGTGTGCATCACATGCTGATCTGCGCAGCCCGAATGGACAAAAAAAGAACACGATGATCACGCGTAACGTATAATCATCGTGTTCTTTTTTGGCACACCCGACAAACCCTATGGAGGGCTGTGCAGATGTTAACCCAAAAACTGTGTTGCTAAACGATACATGATTGCCCAAAAGTGGTTCCTTTGCACTATGATTTGAAACAGAGTCAGCAAAAAAGCATAGTATAGCCAAAAGGAAGCCATTCGAGGAAACTGGACCTACGAGTCAAATTCTCCAACCAGAACAGACTGAATCATTCGACGTGGGTGGGCATACTCCGTTTTCACCAGTAACACAAAACCACACATTCAGCAAAAAGCGACATAAGAATCTCATTCTGAAATTCCTATGCCGCTTCTGTTCCTTTCTTCAAGCCGAGAGAATGTTCTGTATCATGCTTCAATTCAATCACCATAGAATCCATTTGGGCTCATCTTTGCCCAACAAAGATACATTTCCTTGTAATTATCTTTGATAAACTCACGTATGACACGAATTTCCTTGTCGGTAAGTATGCCACGCGCCTTTACGACTGTATCACCATTGCCTTTTACAAAAAATTTCGCAGAACCAACTTCTGTCAGTTTCTTGTCACTGGCATGTACGTGCATAGCTTCAATGATGCAATGTGACGTATAGTAAAGGAAATATCCCGAAACCTTGAATTCGAAATATTTAGGCATACGACTCCTCCATGTATTTTTTGTTCTTATCCCAATATCCTTCAACAATGCTTAATTCCACATCGTCCATAGTTGTTTCCAACACCTCCCCTTGTGAAGACATGAGCAATGCGTGATGTGGCTCTTTAAGATCTACCACTCGTACATGGGAACATCCTGTTTTGGTAAACGCATAACCACAAACAATCATGTCTGCCATAGAACTCACCTTCAATAATTCATCATTGTTCATAGTTTCCGATTTTTACAGTTTGGATATTCTTTAAGAAAGTCTCTGGCTTGATATAGAGATTCTGTAGTATTGGAACCAAATCGATATACTCTTCTGTTATGCCCATACCTTCATAGTCTGCCATAACCACTATATATCCATCGTCCCACGATTTCACTTCAACATATTTTTTCAATATGCTTGGAGTGCGGAAACGAATATTGTAGTCGGCATATCTGAATGAAGTCATATCGCCTTGATTAGACAACACTGCTTGATGGGGCTTTTCTGCTTGTGCATTCATCATTCACCTCCTTATGTCAATACGTTGATACTTGTTTTTGCAAAGATAAGGCTTTTATTCTAAAAAACACGCACTCCGGCTCTTTTCCCGAAAAAAGCGGCATAAGAATCCCATTCAGAAATTCCTATGCCGCTTCTGTCCTTTCTTCAAGCCGAGCGAGTCAGCTTGCCAATATTAATATTCGTCCTCGTTAAAGAGGAATGGCGTGGTTGATAATCAAGAGGTTGTGTCATTGTGCCACAGTTATTGATCACTTTATTTCGTGGTGAAAGACCGTAAAGAGCGAACCTGCGATTCTATTATGACAAAGAAAATAATGCCATACACTACACTGTCAACGATGAATTCAAAAGGAAGTCATAAATACTGACTATCTGTATGCCATTCTCGTCACTCCAAGTTTTCGTATGTTCACCCACAACTATTATCTTTCTGAAAGAATCATCTACAAGTTTCAGAGAACGTTTCTCTTTCTCCATCTTTTCCGTATCTGGCATTTTGTAGGCATACTGTATATAGATATGCTCACTGCCCTTGTTACAGACAAAATCTACTTCAAGTGTCACACGTTGTTATTGCCCTGCTTCATTCCTTATGCGATGAAAGATATTGCCAACATCGACAATCCATCCACGCATACGCATCTCATTGTAGATGACGTTTTCTATAGAGACATAGATGAATTCCTTGTGATCGCCATGCGTTCCCTTGTGTTCAAGCAACAGAAATTCGGCAAACTGGTTGAGATACGACACACCGTTCTTCCATGTGCTGACTCCAATCTTTCCCTTGTTGTAGCGACTTTCTATCAGCTCCTTGGCAAATGCGATAAAGTCCTTTCCTCCATCAGGACGCAACACCGCGTCATTGTCATCAAGGAATGAGCGGATGATGTCGCAGGTGATGTACTGGTGAATGTCACAATACTTGTGTATCTTCAAGTCTATGTCTTCAATGCGCTTGTGCAGGGCATTGTCTGCTTGCCAGTTATACTCAATGTAAAGCGGATATTTCTTGTCAGGCTGCACCATTCTCGGAGTGCGCAGCCTTAATCTTCCTTTAGGATAAGTGCGTGATATTCTTCCCATATACAATTCTATTTCAAAAATTCTTTTCAAATAGATATATGTGAAGATAGCAGAAAAGTTTACCCTGTTACTTCTCTTTCTTTGATTTCAGAAGATTTTAGTGTTGGGGAGGAGTGCTTTTATAAAGTATAAGACTCTCTTGTTTTAGTTTACCACTCGCCAAAAGTATAACAATACACACTTTTGGCGAGTTTCTTTTCATTAATCTGTATTCCAAAAGTTTGTCTCATCACCTTCATACGCATCCAATGCATTAGGCAAGTCGCCATATGGATAATATCCAGTTCCTAATCCATGTTCCTCGCTCAAAAAATCATCTTCTGGATAACCAATGCAGTCACCATAATGATTTATATAATGTTTTATGCCATCAGGATGAGTTAAACAAGCAAGTGCCCGTCCGTCTATAAAATGGTTGAAATCGGGTGATAGCCGAAACTTTGCCTCTGTTATAAATTTACCGTCAAGAGACATAAAACCTACATTATTTTCTTTTACATATCCAAAAGTATATTCGCCAGCATCAAAAAAATCATCAAACTGCGGTTGTGCAATATTTGTAAATTTGTCATACTCAAATTTGACTACACCTTTTTTGCCACCTTTACTTACAATAAAATAAGCATTGGTTTCAGTTGCATAAAAGAAGTCAATGTCATCATACATATTTCTAAGAAGTACATTCCCTCTAACATCTTTCAACCCTTTATATTTACGACTTGAACCATATCGTCTTAGCTCTGAGAATATCGTATTATGACTTAGTGGTTGTAAGGTATCTGGACATATTGTTTGTCCAAAGCAAAGTAATAAATGGGCAAAATCAACTTTGTTTTCTTCATCATAAAAGTAACCATATAATTTTAGTTCATCTTGCTTGTACCAACAATCTACAGGAATATAGATATGATTATTAATTTCGTTGAAGAAGGAATCTATTTCCACATTTGATTGAAATGGCTTATACGCATATTTCATAGTCTGTAATTTTCGTCATTTGAATATTCTTTAAGAAAGTCTCTATCCTTAACTTCACGCAAAAGCAGTTTCCATGAAGTGTATGCCAAGACACCGCTCAATCTCTGCAATACTCTTGAAAGAGAAATTGGTACGTCCAGAAAGAATTTTGCTGACATACTGCGGTGAACACCCAAGACGCGCTGCTATGTCGGCACGCGAGAGTTTGTGTTCTTGCATATAATCAATAATCTTCATGGCAATGCTTTGTGACCATTTAAGCCACACTTCATAGTCCTGTCTCCACTTTGCTTCTTCGGCAAATGCAGAAGGCTCACTACTGAGATTTCCTTCAAGAAATTTTAATGTTTTCTCTTTCATAATAAATCCTCCTCAAAAAAGTCCACAAAACTATCTTTATCAAAGACACCATTCTGCTGCAAATAGTTTCGACAAGCATTGAGCTTGTCCAATTCCATTTGAGTATGTTCTCTGTCTTGCATTGTTGCTGTAAGCTTTATAGCTCCTCCAGTTACAATGTAGACATTCGGTTCTACCCTTATGGCATATATCCGAAGCCAACTTGCATGATGCGCTCTGTCCTAATTACGCGCTTTCTCACGTGTCAGCTCATGTATTCTGTTATCAGTCAAACTAAATGGATGAAAAAGTCCGTCCAACTGTTCGGTATATGGAAAGTCTAATATCAGGCGTTCAAGAGCTCTTGCATCTTCCATCGTATCTTTAATGGCATCACTTATCTTCTCAACATGAAAGAATCCTTGTAAATCGTCTATATTGGCAAGAAAGAAATCAAGTAAATAGTTGGCATTACTCCATTGACGGAAAAGCATTGTCAACTCATCCGCTTCTTTTGCTTCATCTCTGACAGCTCAAAGATGATTATAACCAGCTATAGCTCTTACAAATTTCATATATAATCTGTTTCCTGATGCAAATATAGACATTTCTGACAAAACACGCAACTTATAGGTTGCATATTTCATTCTGAAAAGCTTTCAAACGTTCTCTCTTCCAGGCAATTCTTGGCTCAGTCTACTGTCTCAACCTGCACTCGTTCACAATCCATTAGTCGGTATTCCAAATGTTTTCTTCACTGCCTTCATATGCTACCAATGCATATGGCAAGTCCCTGTAAGGATTGATATTTTTTTATCAAATCTATATTCTCTTCTGTTATGCTCATATCATAAGGACAACGAACAGTAAAATAACGAAAAAAGCGGCATAAGAATCCCATTCAGAAATTCCTATGCCGCTTCTGTCCTTTCTTCAAGCCGAGCGAGTCAGCTTGCCAGTATTAATATTCGTCCTCGTTGAAGAGGAAGTCCTCTTTTGTGGGATAGTCGGGCCAAACGTCTTCGATTGTTTCGTAGATTTCGCCTTCATCCTCGAGTTCCTGAAGGTTTTCAACGACCTCCATTGGAGCGCCGGAACGCATGGCATAGTCAATCAGTTCATCTTTTGTGGCAGGCCAGGGAGCATCCTCCAGCCTTGAAGCCAATTCCAATGTCCAATACATAGTGTCAGTTATTTGGGTTATTTTCTTTTCTTGCGTTGTCTGCCCATGGATTGTTCCTAAGCAGCATTTCGTGTATCTATCGCCAGCAAAGGGTGTACCATATAGGCGTTTTGGGCGCAAAAATACACTTTTATTTTAAACGCGGATGACAAATCACCATTTTATTTCCTCAACATTTGCTAATTTGTTGATTTTTTTGGCCAAAGCATAGAAAAAATCCGACAAACGGTTCATGTATGCCATGGCATGGCTTGCATTTTGCCATTCGGAAGCTCCTGCTTGCAACAGATTGCGCTCCGCCCTACGGCACACCGTGCGAGCCACATGAATCTGCGCAGCTGCCACTGTTCCGCCGGGGAGCACAAAACCATTGAAGGCCGGTCCGCATTCGGACACGATGCGGTCAATGGCCTTCTCCAACGCCTCCACGTCCGTTTCTGCGGGAAAATGACGGGCTTCACGTGCGCCAGCCGCCCACGCACCGATTCCCAGCAAAAAGCGTTGGGCAGAAAGGACAAGCGCCATTTCGTCACGTAATGGCAAAAGTCCGTTTGCTGAGAACTGACGCTGACACTCGGCCAAAGCCAGTCCAAGATGGGCATTCAGTTCGTCGAGCGTTCCGATGGCTTCCATACAGGCAGAAGCCTTCGCTGTTCGGGTACCGTTGGCCATGTCGGTTCGTCCGCCATCGCCGGTGCGGGTATAGATGGGCATAATCGTAGGAATAATGTTTGGAATACGGATGGTCTGAACAAAAGACATGTCCGTTCAGATTCGGCATTCGCTCGTAAGCGCCACCAAAGATAGGACGAACATGTGACAGAATGATGACTCGCGCCGCGTCCTCCTGTACAATCAAGGAAAGACAGCAGGAATCAGCGTGCGACTTTCATGCGAAAAGTGGAGCAAGGATAGCCTTGGGCGTTCACCAGATTGGCATGCGTAAAAGGCTGCCATCCATAGCGCACTTCCACGGGTTGGGCCACTTCGGGACAACGGAGCAGCACATCATTGCCCTGAATCGTGGCTTGCGCAGCAGGATAGAACCTGCCGTCAGCACCTGCCAGTTCGAAGGTGAGCAAACGATCGGAATCCTGCGGATGCATACCCTCGGCATAATCAAAGCGCACAATTGCACCGCCTTTGCCGTCGGCCGTAGCTGCCACGGGACGCGGTCCCTCAGGAACTACCTGCTTCCAGCCATACACATGGTGAAGTGCTGAAGCAGCCAAACGTTCGCCCACAGGAGCTTTGCGTCGAGGGTGGACGTCGAGCGAATCGCCAAGGTCTGAGCAGACCGTCATCCACGTGTGGGGAAGCGAATCAGCCAGCAAGCGCTGACTGTTTCGGAATTCAGGCCAGATGCCACGAGTAGCGATGCTCGACAGCTGGACCGTGAGGAACGGCAGGTCGGGTTGACCGAAAGCCTCGCGCCAGCAGCGTTCGAGCATGGGGAAGAGGCGGGCATGCACCTGAGGCAAGTCGGCGTTGGATTCCCCTTGATACCATGCCACGCCCTTGATGCCATAAGGAAGAATCGGACGAAGCGCCTCGTCGTAGAGGAATGTCGGGGCATAGGGATGTCGATGGGGACGCGAAGGTTCTGCCGCCTTGAGATTGTAATCCGCACGCTGGCGGGCCCATTCCATGATGTTGGGGTTGCGACGCCAATCGCCTTGCAACATTTCCGGCATTTGGGCCTTGAGCATGGTCGAGTCAATCCAGCCCTCAGTGGTCGAACCGCCCACAGCATTGCAGATGATGCCCACATGACACTTCAAGCTGTCGGCCAGCACGCGTCCGAAATGAAAACCGATGGCCGAAAAGGGGCGGGCCGTTGAGGAAGAGCAGCGCGCCCATTGTCCTGTCTGATGCACCAGATGACGATCAATGCTATCGGTGAACGACTTCGTCCACACCTGGGCGTAGACGGGCCAGGGACTGGGCATGTGAAGCAGATGAAGCCGACTGAGCGTGTCGGCAGCGGCCAAATCGCGGCGGGCTGTAGCTATGATGCCCAAGGTCAGCTCCATGTTCGACTGTCCGGAGCAGAGCCACACTTCGCCCACCCACACATCTTTCAGCATCCTCTCCTCGCCTTCCGTGCGGAAGGTAAGCGTATAAGGACCACCAGCAGGCAGTGCAGGAAGTTTGGCCTTCCAGCGCCCTTCAGCGTCTGTACGGGCGCGGGCCTTGTAGCTTTTTCCGTTTTCGGCCTGGAGGATGGCCGTGATGGTTGTACGAGGCTGGGCGGAAGCCTGCAGAAGGATGGGACGGTTGCGCTGTAGCACCATGGAGTTGCCATAGGTCATAGGCAGACGAATCGCCTGCTGAGCGTAGGTGGTCAAAAAGGCCGACAACGCGAGAACGAGAGTCAGAAAGGTTCGCAACATAGAAAGACAGATAGTAGTGATGGATATGGTTTTAGGATGTTCTTTTTATATATATAGAGAGAGAGCTTATCTAAGGGTACAAAAAAAGGGATACCGCTGTATCCCAACCATTGTTAACCTTAAATCTAATACTATGAAAAACACGTTGCAAAATTACGCATATTCTCCGTTTATGCAAGAGACATCACGATTTTTTTCTCTTGAAAGCGTATTTTTCTTCATAACTTGTCTATTTGTAAGGTTTGATTGGCAAATACAGTACTAATGAATAGATTAAGCCTAGTCCAGATCCGTAAAGTAATAGTATACGCCGAGTAGCGCCAGGAGAAACACCGCCCTTAAAGCATAGAGCCATGCATCGCGTCGACTCTGCTTTTCGTCGGGATGAAGCAAGGCCTTGACGGCATACCCCATCAGTGTCGCGGAGGAGAAAAATATCACGACCGCCATAAAACTGAGCTTCACCATATCCCAGTCATCGCGCAAAGATTTCAACCATTGGTGGAATCCCTCGCGACTGGAAAATGGCGCAAACGGCACATACTGCCATGCATCTTCGGAAAAAAGCAAAACCATCACCGTCATCAACGTAAGCATCACCAGCCAGTTGATGAGCGAAAACACAACGACTTGCGGGCGAGTGAGTCTGAAATGATGGAAATCACGGATGTTCCGTAGCGTATTCCAAAGGGCAATGCAGGGGCATACGATGCAAAAGCCCCAAATGAAGAAGGAATGCATGAACAGGCTTGAACAAGGGGAATGAAAGGAGAAAAGAGAGGAAGCACCTCCGCTGCAATTTGCATCCGGAGGTGCTCCCGGGAGATTCAGGCGAATATGGCTGAAAAGAGGCGAAAAGAACGTCAAGCGTCAGCCGACAAGGGGCGTCCCATAACGGTCAAAAGCCCCCGTTTCAGAACACCTCGACTGCGTATCCTCCCTTCCACACTTCGCCTTCACGCGCACAGTTGATGAAAGGACGTTCTTCGACGCTACCCTCGAAATGCTGATGGTCGCAAAGGCCATACCAAGGCTCGGCGCAAACGAAGGGGGAATGCAAACCTTGCGGACTCCAGAATAGCCACACCGGAGCCGTACTTTCCACGCGGGCCACGGGCTGATGGTTGAGGTCGAGCACTGTGGCAGCGCTCACCTGATGAGCGTCGAAGATAAGGGCTTCGTTGCTGAAAGTCTCCACTTCAAGATTGATCAGTCCCTCGGCATTGAAAGGAACGGGGTGCTTCTCGGCTTCCAGACAACCCTGGTCACCAGCACGCCAGAGATATTCAGGCTTGTCTTCAAGTTTGAGATAACCGTCGACGGTGTTCTCCTCCTTCCAGTCGGGAAGGGCGATGGCGGGGTGACCACCCATCTGGAACCACAACGGAGCCGATCCCAGATTCTTCACTTCGAAGTCTGCAATGAGTTTACGGCCTTCGAGACGGTAGGTCACAGCCAGATGAAAAGCGAAAGGATACACCTCAAAGGTGCCCACGGTGCTGTTGAACTCAAAACGAACACTGTCAGCCTTACGTTCTGTCGGCAACCAATTCACCTCGCGCACAATACCGTGCTTGGGAATTTTCACTTCATTTCCGTCGATGCGGCAAACGCCGTTCCACATTCCGCCCACGATGGGGAAGAGGATAGGCGAACGACCATGCCACCAGCGGGCATCGCCTTGCCAGAGATATTCACGTCCGGTGTTGACGTCCTTCACGCTTTGAACTTCGGCGCCCACGGGGCTGATGGTCACGCAGAGTGCCTCATTGCTGATTGTTTCCATTTGCTTATCGGTGTTTCGATGATGAGGAGCGTGCAGGTTGGGGCTTCGGGAGAAGGCTCTGCCTGATGCTCTAATTAAGTATTGATGCGACAAATGTAGGCATTTCTTGCGAAATGGCAAACATAACGGAGATTTTGATGAGGGGGCTAAGGTTGGGATAATCGTTGAAATGAAGAGGTCTATGCAAGGAGTTTGACTTGAGATTGTATTTTCTAGTAGTCTGTAAAGTCTAAAAGTTTAATAAAGGGTACAAGCGTTTCAACTTAA
>ERZ1026892.1397-NODE-1397-length-10446-cov-39.987682_pt1 | contig 10446 bp, 8 predicted proteins | sample MGYA00380176_ERZ1026892 | MGnify/ENA primary metagenome ERZ1026892 (study PRJEB33269, sample SAMEA4719812) | human gut metagenome | biome: human-associated habitat; feature: organic feature; material: feces | place: Cameroon | collected 2013-10 ... | reverse complement strand
CTTTCAATAACCGCTGGTGGAATGACCGAAGGTCATGGAACCTGCGGACAACCAACAGGAGGGAGAAAGCGTCCCCAAAGGGGGCGAACCGCATCCAGTCTTGCTCCTGTTCGCCCCCTTCGGGGACGATAAGAGAGTATCTGTGACTATCCGCAGGTTCCATTCCCTTCGGTCATTCCACCCGCGGTTATTCACATTCGCCCCCTTCGGGGACGGTAGAATGCTACTTGCGAAACTTGAAAATATATAGATAAGGCACGGATTTCACGGATTACACGGATTGAGGGCGCTCATGTAAGTTAAGCGATTGTCTTCTCATAAAAAATCCGTGTAATCCGTGTAATCCGTGCCTTAAAACTCCAAAGTACAGACTTCCTTATCCGTTATCTGGTACGTTCACGATATTCCGTAGGAACGATGCCCGTTTCCCGCTTGAACACCTTGGAGAAGTACTTCGCATCGCTGAAGCCCACGGCGTATGCCACAGACGAGAGCGACTCGTCGGTATCCTTCAGCAGCTCGCAGGCTCTCATGATTCTCACATGCCTTACGAAATCGATAGGTGTCATGCCCAACTGCTGCTTAATCTTGGTGTAGAGCACGCTTCGGCTCATGCCCATCGCGTCGGCGATGTTGTCAATCTTCAGGTCTGGAGTATCAATGTTGTCAGTAACATACTTCAGAATCCTTGCCGTCGTAGCGTCGTTAATCTGACTTGCCATGAAGGCGAAGTCGCTCTGTTCGCGCTTCTGCTTGGCTATCTCCTCCTTCTCACGTTCCTTCTCCGTGATTTCTCGGGTTATCTGGCTCAGCGTCTTCTCCGGTTCATTGGCAGAAGAAGCAATCATGCCGCCGTTCTGATCATCGTTCAAACCATTGTTCTGAGCATTGCTCATACCATTGTTCAAACCATTGTTCAGCGCATTGTTCATGCTTCCGTTCTTGCCTCCGTTCTTTTCGCTGCTCAAACCATTGCTCATGGCTTGGCCTATCAGATTTCCCGTATGCTCCAGTTTCTGGATCAGATCCTTCTGCAGGTTGCGGCGCTGCTTGAGCACGGCGCTGATTCTACCCAGCAGATATTCGGTGCTGAAAGGCTTGGTCATGTAGGCATCCACACCCATCTCGAATCCCTTCAGTCGGTCCTGAACGCTCGCCTTAGCCGAGAGGATGATGATCGGAATCTGCGAGAGTTCGTGATCCTGCTTGATTTCGCTAACCATGGTGATGCCGTCCATCACCGGCATGGTAACGTCGGTGATGATGAAGTCTGGCATTTCGGTGCGCGTCATCAGCAGTCCCGCCTTTCCGTTTTCGGCAAGCAGCACGTTGTAGTGTTCAGAGAGGATGGTGTAGAGGTACTTGCGCAGGTCGTGGTTGTCTTCCACCACCAATACGGTGTGCTCCTTGCGCTGCTCTTCTCTTGCCACCTTTTCCTCTTCTGTCATGTTCTCCTCCAGTTCCTTCTCTGCCTTTTCGGCCTCTGCCAGGTATCTTGCCACGTTCTCGTCGTTGATCTGTCCTGGAATCTCGTCCTCTTCATTCTCGGTAGAGTCCATCTTGTCTATGCCGCCGGTGTTCACCAGGGTGCCCTCGGGATTCTTCGGCATGCCTTCGTAGTTCGTCAGGGTAGAGTTGTCGTATCTCAGTATCTTGTTGAGCATGTCGAGCATCTCGTACGAATTCTTCAGGGCGATGGTAAGCATCTCCCTTCCCTTTCGGGTGATGCCGTGTTCCGTGTCGAGCACCTCCTTCAGCGGGCCTCCTATCAGAGTGAGCGGCGTGCGCAGCTTGTGGCTGGCGTCGCTGAAGAAGTCGTTCTTCATCAGGCTCATCTCGTGGCTTATCTTCTCGTGCTGGTTGCGGTTGTAGATGTAGAAGATGCTGCCCACCACGCACATCAGCAGGATTACCATCAGAATTTTTCCCCAGATGCTCTCCCAGAAGGTAGGTCTTACCTCGATAGGCAGCTCAGCCACGTATTTGCTCCATATGCCGTGAGAGTTGGTGCCCATCACCTTGAGCACGTAGTTGCCGCTGCTGATGCGGTTGAAGCCGATGTAGTTGCTCTTTCCCAGTTCTATCCACTGGCCTTCAGGGGTAAAGCCGTCAAGGCGATAGCGGTATTTCTGATTGTATTTTCTCGAGAAGTCGAGGGCGGCGAAGCTGATGGTCAGGTTTCGCTTGTTGGCAGGAATCACCACTTTTTCCTTGTGCAGGATAGGTTCCGTACCGTCTTCGCCCATATAGTGCAGCGAGGTGAAGATGATGCGTGCCTGGTAAGGGTTCTTCTGCATCTTCGCCGGGTTGAAGGTAAGGCTGCCCGTAGGCGTGCCCACCGTAATGTTGTCGGTGGCTGGGTCGTGGGCAGGGCGTGCCTCGGTAAACGACATGTTGAAGTCGAAGTCGTTAGGTCCGAACACCACTATCTTTTTCGTTTTCAGGTTATACTTGTCGATGCTCGATTCGCGTATCACCCAGATGTTGCCCGCATTGTCTTCCACCATGCTCTGCACGGTTCCTTCTTCGTAGCTGATTTTTTTGTTGTACGAAAACTGTAGGCTGTCCTGCAGCAGGTTCCGGCTGGTTACGTTCTGCAATACGCCGCCCAGCTGGGATACGTAGGTCTTTCCGTTGCTGTGCTGCATGATGAAGTTCACGTCGCTAGCCGCCAGCCTTGTGGTGTCGCCATCCACGTAGGTGGTGGTGTGGAATCTGATCTTCGCCGGGTTGCTCACGTTGTCGCTGAAGGTAACCATTCCGTCGGTGGTGCCTGCCAGGATTTCTCCCGTAGGGGTGCAGAAGATGCGTCTCACCTTGCTGAATTCCTTCTTAGGCCATGGCAGGATGTTCTGGCGGCTGATGAAGTTCAGCTTTCCCGTGGTCGACATCTGCACCAGCGAGAGTCCGCCTCCGTAGGTGCCTACCCATATTCTGCCGTGTCGGTCGGCTACGATGTCGTATACCTTATTATGTGGCAGCGAATATTTGTCGGCAGGGTTGTGCATGTATTGGGTCATTCCCTCCGGGGTTCTGATAAAGAGTCCGTGCTCTCGGGTACCAATCCATATTCTTCCCTGCGTGTCGTAGAAGATGGTGAAGATGGCAGATGGGCAGAATGCCACCTGCTGCGGAACCACCTGTCCGCTTGGAGCCAGATAGCCCACCTTCTCGAACCGGCTGTTCGTAATCTTGATTACGCCGTTGTAGTAGCCCGTCCAGTGGTATCCCTCGGGGGTATTGCAGATGGCGAATACCTGCGCTTCGCCTTCGTCGAGCTGGGTAAGGTGGTAAAGGTGTTTTTTAAATGCCACCTGCGTCAGGTCGTGCATGCCGCTTATCCAGAGGATGCCCTGGTCTGAGAGGCAGAATTTCTTGATGTTGGGCACACGGAAGTTGCCCGATGAGTTGCTGCGCAGCAGATAAGGCACCAGTTTGCCTGCCTTTCGGTCGAAATAGCTGAAGGTTCCGCCGTTAGGCACCATCCAGAGCGTCTTGTTTTCGTCCTGGGTGATGAAGAATTTTTCGCTCGTGGTGCGGTCGCCTGGGTCGGGCTGGTCGGCATAGAGCCATGCTTTCTGTCCCGTTCTCGGGTTCACCATGGTTACGCCCATGCCGTCGGTAAACACCCATACCATGCCGTAGGCGTCGGTGTATACGTTCTTCACCTCCGCCATCGGCTGGCTCGGGCTCTGCACGTTGATCACCTCGGTCTTGAAGGTGCGCGGATTGTATATCACCAGACCTATGTTGGTGGCTATGAGCAGCTGGTATCCGGTGTTTTTTAGCTGGTTGATGCGTGTCACGCCAGCCGGCATCGGAATCATCACGAGATGTTCTTTCTCGTCATATACGGCGAGTTTTCCGTTTGGCGTGGCGAGGAAGATGGCATCGCCCACCTCTCTGATCCATTTGAAGGGGAGAGGGGTGCTGAAGTGATGGTTATAGATGGTGGTTCCCTTGTCGGTGAGAATCCATTCGCGTCTTTTCTTGTCGCCCCATACATACCATACTCTTCCGCTTCTCAGTCCGTGCTGTCCCACCTTGATGATTTCCGCATCGAAGCTTTGGTCGGGCAGTATGTAGTTTCTGATGATATAGTTTCCGCTGGTGGCGGTAATCCAGGTGTTGCCTGATTTCAGGGGATAGATTTTGTCCACCCTCAGGTCGATGCCGAACTGCTCGTTTATTTCCTTCCCCCTGTTCACGAATTTGCACAGGTGCGTATTATAGAGATAGAGTTTACTATCTGATGTAACGCACCAGATGTTGTTTCTTTGTGTAGGGTAGATGGAGATGATGCGGTTGGTGGAGAGCTGGTCCACGTCGTCGGCATCATCGCGGAAGGTATGGAAGGAGTATCCGTCGTAGTAGGAGAGTCCGTTCCAGGTGGCAAACCACATCAGATTGTCGGGCGACTGCTTGATGTCTGAGATGGTGTTTGCGGCGAGTCCATCGGTGATGGAGAATTTTCTCACGTCGCAGTAAGGCATAGCCATGGCCATCATATTGACCATGAGCGCCAGGATCAGGGGGATGATATATCTTTTATTCATACTTATAATTCAATTAATCGTGATGGTTCCTGGGCTGTACCGTAGTCGGAGCGCAGTCCATCTTACGTGCAAAGGTAGTGTATTTTTTTGAGAAAAACAAGCGTTGATAGGGAAAAACTGTTTGAAAATAGGGAAATTCCCTTAAAATATTCCACTTTTCCCTTTGCAGGGTGTAAATTTTGGTATATCTTTGCATCAGAATTCAAGAAAGAACATATAAGTATAGATAAGTATAAATAAGTATATAAGAAAGGATATAAGATATGAAGAAGATGAAATCACTGCTGATGCTGATGGCGATAGCTGCGGCATCATTCACATTTACGAGTTGTGATGACGATCCATGGGACGACGGCCACTATTGGCACGACGACTACGGATGGTATGAGGATTACAACCAGGGCGGCTGGGGATGGAACCAGGGCGACTGGAACCAGGGTTCCGGCGGTTCGCAGAACAGTCAGCTGATAGAAGAGGCGCAGACGCTGGTGGGCAAATGGAAAGGTCCGGTGACGTATAGTTACATCAACGAGGATGGCGTATCGCGTGGCAAGGATGATTTCTATGCCACCATGATATTCTACCAGAGTGGCAACAAGCAGAATGCGCTGAGCGGTAGTGGTGTTGAGATTGACGAGGTGTATGATGAGAAGGGTGATGTAGAGGATTCGCAGACCTTGGAGTTCACCTGGTATATCGACAACAATGGTGATATATATATAAGGTATAACAAGAGCGGAGCCACCTTCGTATTGGATGCCGGAGCCAGCCAGACGGGTTTCCATCTGGGAGCCGAGAAGGGCAAAGATTGCTACACCTTCTATGGTTACATGATAGGAGTAGGTAAAGCCAAGGGCGACGTGATAGCCTTCAATTTCGAGGAGCAGTATACGGGATTGGCAAAGAAGCAGACTAGAGCTTCTGAGGAGGCGGCATCTTCTGGCAATACCTTCGGCAAGTCCACAGGTATCAAGAAGCTTCCGGGTGCTGAAAAGAGATTGAATGATAGGAGATAAGAGTAGCATGATTTCTAGCTGATTAATGGCGAAAACATCAAAAAGTTGGCAAAAAGCTTGGTGATGTGGAAATAAAATCATACCTTTGCAGGTTGAAGAAGTGTATAACATTAAAAGCAAGAAGATTATGGCAATAGAATTTAAGACAATACCAGTACTTCATGGTGAGGCTGCGGCTCGTTTCGTAGAAGCGGCTGATGAGGCATTGGAAAAGCGTGGCTCCATTGACTTCTCTAAACAGGTAGCCAAGGCTCGTGCTATATTAAAACGTTCAAGATTGTATGTTTAAATAATATATTTAATATGTTAGAGCAATGCGATTTTATGGAACTGACAGAGGAAGTCTTGCAGCAATGTAGGGGCTTTACCTGTAAGGATGAGGACATAACAGAGTTCTTCACCCATGACTATGCTGATTATGCATATCAGCTGCTAGGTAAATCATATTGCTTTGTCAAACCGGATACATCTGAAATCGTTTGTGCTTTCACCGTAGCCAATTCAAGCGTAAAAGTAGATTCTCTTCCTTCTGTTCTTAGGAACAAATTGAATAGAAAGATACCAAATGCCAAGCGAAGGTCCCAATATCCGGCTGTATTGGTTGGACAGTTGGCCGTTAGTGATTTGTTTAGTGGTCAGCATATTGGAGATGAGTTGCTAGACTTTATCAAGTCATGGTTTATCGACCCATTGAATAAAACAGGTTGCCGATATGTCATAGTGGATGCTGTCAATCATCCGAAGGTATTTGATTATTATCAACGAAACGGCTTCAAGTTTCTGTTTTCGTCGGATGAAGAAGAATGGGTATTCTTACATAATAAGGGGCAAGAACCAACTACTCCTGTTGAGCCCATGAGAACGCGACTGATGTATTTTGATTTAATATATCTACGTACAAAATAAGGATAAAAAGAAATCCGCTTTCACGGCATGATAGTCGTGGAAGCGGATTTTTTATTGGTTATCCTTTGATAACCGGAATGTTTCTTAATCTTACAGAAAGATTTGTAATCTTACTGAATCATCTTCTTGCCAGCCTTGATCACTACACCCTTGTAGCCCTTGCCAACCTTCTGACCAGCGAGGTTGAAGATAGGAGCATTGTCAGCAGCAGATGTTGTGATGTTGTTGATGCCGGTAGAAGTGCCAGCAGTAACTTTCTGGGTAGGGAGAATCTCTGGAAGACCCTTGAAGATAGCACCATAGAGACCAGTTGCGGTGTAAGTTTCACCCTCGGTGAGTTCTGCAACGCCGCCCACCTTGTTGAACTTGTCGTAAATCATAATCTTCTGCTCGCCGTCGTTAGCGTAGTAGTTGAACTTGCCAGCCTGGTATTCTTCCTTGCTGAATGTGAAGTTCTTGATGGTAACGAGGTCGTTCAAGTACTTGTTGGCGATGAGGTCGGCGATGGTAGCCTCGATAGGCTGAGCTGCTTCTTCGCTCTCGGTAACGGTGATGCTCTCATCGTCTGTACCTGCATTGGCTGTGAGGTAAGGAACGCCATAGTTGTACTTCAAATCTACCTTTACCTTACCAGTGAGGATGCTGTTCACTGGCATGTTGAAGCCCAGGGTACGAAGCTCGATGGCTGTATCGCCCTCGCGAACATAAGTATTGATGGTTCCGTTGTACTCGTTAACGAAAGTAACCTTAGCGTTGGTAAGGGTGAGGTTAAGGTTCTTGGTATCCTTTGCGTAGTTAGCCAAGAGATCCTTCACGCTTGCCACGTCGGTGTAGGTGATTTCTACTGGTGGCTGAGGAGTTTCTTCACTTCCAACCTTGTAAACGTTAATCTTAACAATCTGCGTATTGTGCTTTGAATTCACCTTAAGAGAGTAGATTGTACCCTTTGTCTGATGAGCTGCGTCGATGGCATACTCGTTAGTCTTATCTGCACCTTTAGTCTGTGTGCTGACAGCTGCATCACCCACGTAGATATTTTGCAAGGTAGATGTAGATGCGCCAGTTCTTCCCACTACTTCAATTTTAGCAACATCAAAGTCGAAGGCAGGGAGAGTCAAGGTTGCTTCTTTTTTTCCCATCAAGAGATAACCGTCTGTGTTCCAGTAGTGACCATCTGTAGTCTCACTAATGTTGATGGTGTACTTTCCGCTGGTGTAAGAAGCTGCAGTCTTGATTTTAGCTGTAGAACCCTCTGGAAGTCCCCAGGAATTGGTTGTAAAATCAAGAGTTGCCTCTTGTGCGAAGCTTACGCTCGCTACGAGCGCGAAAACCAGTGTTAATGAATAGCGTAGTAACTTTTTCATAAGCTAATTTTTTAATTGTTAATAATGTTATAGAATGATTTCTTAGTCATTTCTGCTGCAAAGATACAAAAAAAAGCGATAGGGTCAACAAATAATGTGTTAAAATTCAATTAAATATCTCTAATCTATGGATTGTTCCGCCGCAAGTTTGCCCCACACGCCCCACACGCCCTGTTAGCCCCACACGCCCTGAAAGGGCAGAAGCTCCTAGCCCAGGGCACCGCCCTGGGTTATCATGGACGCAAGCCTGTCGCCCTGTAAGGGCAAAAGCTTTCAAATACCCCGTAATTTACAAAGCTTTTGCCCTTACAGGGCGCCTTGCTGAATGCTAGTGTACCCAGGGCGGTGCCCTGGGCTAGGAGCTTCTGCCCTTTCAGGGCGTGCTGGGGCAAACCTTGTCATTAGCCCTTTCTGTTTTTGTTTATTCCACCCATATGGTTTTATACATCGGCCAAACATCAGCCTTTGGCAATGGACTTTGCTTGGCAAAATTACATTTTTCGTAAAAGGGAACGGCACTATAGCCCTCTTTGTGTAATGCCAGAACTGTGACAAATATACAACCTGCCAAAGATTGTTTTCTAGCCATGGCACAAACATCTTCAACAATCTCAGCACCAATATTCATGTGTTGGTATTTCTTGTTTACTGCCAAATAAGTGATTTCTAAAGCAGGGTATGTGTATTTCTCCTCAAATCGTTCACGAAAAGATTCTGTGACGTAAGGTTTGTCGGTACCAGCTGCTCCTATTCTCATGTCATCAAAATCGTCGTGATCTATATCGACAGAGTCAAAAGAAAGAGAGAAGATTGCAGCTATTTCATTTGTGGCTTCATTGCGAACGCAATAAGTTGTACAATAATGATTGATGCTGCAATCTTCCAAATGACTATGGATGAAATCATCCATCTGTTTTTCTCCGCAAGAAAAGTTTGCCAGTTCTTTGAAATCTTCAAGGAGTTCAACTACTAAACTTTGTTTACAAGCCATAACTATACCCTCCACTCAAAATTGAACTTTTGATTTTTTTCCTCAGGAACCTTTCCGTTCTTGATAGCTTCGATAGAGTCATGGACGGCTTTACGGATAGCTTTTGCGTATTCACCTTTGGCTACTGCCTTTGGCGCATTCATTCCTAGCATCATGTTATACCTCCTATTTTATAATTGTTCATATTATATTGCAAAGTTACGCTTTTTCTTTGAAACTACCAAGTGATTTTGCTTATTTAATCTTCGTTTACATTTCTGGGCGTGTGAGTAAAATAGTCCCCCTAATCCCCATTTTGTAAAGCTTCTAGAAAAAATACGGTCTCTTGGAGACAGTATTTCCCTTGCTATATCGAAAATTATTTCTTACTTTGCTCAATTTTAATATACAATAAAATGATTAGCAAAGAAATTAAGTTAAAAAATGAAGCAGAAAAGGGTACACAATCAGTTGATTATGAAACTGAAATGCAGAAAATTCTGGATGGTTACGATGCCGAACGACAGAAGAATATCATCGACTTGCTGAAGAAACTGGTAGGCAGTTACCAACCGGTTCCGCCGAAAGAGTTTGCTGCTGTTTCCCTTATACGCTATGATACGCTGATGGGCTACCTCAATCGCGGCACGCCACTGACCCTGTATGCCATCGAGCGCATCGCTTATGGTATTGGATATTTCTGGGAAGAACTCTTCCTGGTCTATTATCAAAATGCGATGAAGGAGCTCAATGATGAACAGAGACTGCAGGAACAGAAATCTCACACTCTTCAAATGAGGGTTGAATCGGAATTACGAGAGATGATGGTAAATTTCTTCGCTAAGCCCGGACAGGATTTGATGAAGCTCTTCAGCAGAAAGAAGGATATCGGTGAGGACATCAGTCCCTATATCCTGGCGAAACTTAAACGTCTCGCTGAAAAACCAGAGAGAAATCAATATATGAAGAAATTATCAAGAGAATTACCGGATAATAAAAAGAAAAGTAATGAAAAGTAACAAAATATAATAAAAATGGAAAGTAACAATTTAATGAACGGTGTCCCCAATGGAAACCAGATGATGGGTGGAAACGGTGCCCCCAATGGGAACCTTTCCGCAAAAAGAAAGAAGCTGCAACCCATCAGCAACTGCGTGAATATCTATGACTTACGCAAGCTGATGGGGAGGTGGAAACAGGCGGGAGTTACACCCTCTCAGCTTTACAAGTTGCTGCGACTCTATCTGGGAGAGAGCGACTGGATGGATGCCGGCGGCAGATATCCTAACAGCAATCTCTATCAGATAGCCAAGGGGATGAAGTTTGATTCCGTGCCTTCGCTCTATAAATGCATCCGCCATAGTGCAGGATTCGGATTCATTTATTACGGAGAGGTTCAGGATGTGCAGCATCTGAAATTCTTCTTTTCTGAGTTGTGGCATCAGGCTGATGCGGCAGAAAACGATGTGGTATTTTCCGATACTCCTCAAATCGAGGTTTTAGGCGATGTTAATAATAATATTAATATTAATAATAAATATAATAATAAATATCGCCAGAAATCGCAATTTGAGGAGTGCGATGCAAAATCCGCCTCTTACGACCAGGCTTTCACCAACTTCCTGTTCTTCCTC
>ERZ1026892.1387-NODE-1387-length-10470-cov-65.145943_pt1 | contig 10470 bp, 11 predicted proteins | sample MGYA00380176_ERZ1026892 | MGnify/ENA primary metagenome ERZ1026892 (study PRJEB33269, sample SAMEA4719812) | human gut metagenome | biome: human-associated habitat; feature: organic feature; material: feces | place: Cameroon | collected 2013-10 ... | reverse complement strand
AGATTTCAGTGGATAAGTGATGCTTGGATAGCTGCTTATCCACTGTTTTTGTTTGTTATCCACAGAGTCTGTTTTCTGCTGAGGTAGATTCTGCATTATAGAATCCACTGATGAGTTAGCAGAAAATGAAGACTTCTCCTCCACTTGCCTGATTTTGTAACGGCATGCGTCGTTGCTGACGGTATTGAACTGCGCCTTTGCGCTTGATACCGACAGACCACAAACCATCCATAATGCCATTATTTTTCCAAACATGATGCAAAGTTAGGGAAAGAAATCCAGAATAATATAAGAGATAGTGAAAGTATAACATAAAATAAGATTAAAGTATGATTGAGAGTATGAAATAACGCTGTAATCATAATAAAACGGAAAAGATTGGGCAGTAGAGTACTGTCCTTCTTACATTCGTACGCGAAAACTTAACTTTGCACCATATTGTGTAAAGTATCATTCAAAATATGAATCAGAATATGAAAAGAAACTCATTTGAAGAAAGCGAAGTGCCGTATCAGACACTTGCAAAGTATGGATTGACCCACGAGATGATAGAAGACCTGCCGATGCATGCCCTGGAGGACATCAGCAATGGTCGTCCATCACCCGTGTTGCCTGTGAGCATGGAGGTAAACGAAGGATATAGTATCAAGAGCAGAACCCGATTTGCCCTGGTGAGAATGGCAGACGGCAATGTAGATGTGATGTTCTATCCGGTGTTGAAATATGCCCCACTGGACAATTTTGCCAAGGAACAACAAGAACTGCTGAAACAAGGTAAGGCTGTAGTAGCGGATGTGGATATGCCTGATGGTGTACATATCAAAGCATTCGTGCAGATAGACAGAGAGACCAACCAGGTGATGGCTGTGCCGACACCTGTGATAGGCAGAAACCTACAGGTGTTGTCTGATGAGCTGAGCTTAGGAGGTGCCGAATTGAAAACCATCCAGAATGGCAAGACACTGACCTTTGTGATAGATGAAGAACCAGTAACCATGGGTATAGACCTAAAAAGCGATACAGGCATCCAATATGCCAATGGCGATGGTGAGCAGTGGCGCAAGGAAGGCAAACGAGAGTGGGATAAATATACCTTCGGCATCTATGGCTGTTGGGTAATGGATGATGACGGGAATCTCGATTATGTTCCAGAGGAGGAATATACCGAAGAACTGTGGAATGAGCAGAAGAAGGCTGCTGGCCGTCATGCGTCTGCTGTCGCAAGAAAATAAAATATTAAACTTAGGGAAGAAATGAAAAAAGGACCATATTATACAGAAGACATTCTCGTGGAGAAGATGCAGAATGGTGAATACGGTTGGCTCGACTACGTGAACCATTTCAGTGAGGACTGGCAAAACGAGTATGAGGAATACTGCAAAGAACATGCCCTGTGTATCGGCAACGAGAGTGCGGAGCAGTTTGTGAAGTACAAGGACGAACTGTTGGAGCAAGGAATGGAAAAAGAGAACGCTTAATACAATCATATTATGGCGATAAGAAAGAACTTGAATCCACGGCAGATGGACCTACAACCAGAGATGCGTGACATCTTGATGCGTAATGGTATGCAAGCCCATATCATAGCCAATGGCGACGGTTATCAACTGGCGGTGCAGGGACACAACTCCCCACTGCTGACCTATAACCTCACCGAGAAACAGATGTTGGCATTGACCGATTGGGGAACCAACTCTGCCAACAAGAAGGCATACAATGTCTTTACCAGTATTATAGGCAAAGACTTCTATATGCCGAGAAACTTTGTCCATGCAAGAAATGCCAATGGAAGAGTGGCTATGGGACTGCATGGATATAGGATTGGTGCAGGAGAGTACGGTAGATTGGGATGGAGTCCAGAGTTTTTGGGTTGGACACCGAGAATGCAGGATGGCTATCATCTACGCAGAGTCGGAGGACAGATGTTCTATGCTGGAGCACCGTTGGTAGCAGAAAGACCAGACAGAAGGCTGAAACCAGGTGAGCTAACCTCTGGAGGTTATGGCTTTTACTATAAAGGACAGCAGCAAGTAGCCCCACAAGCAGACGTATTACAGAACCTGCAAGCCGTGGTGACACCTGTAGATACACGTCCAAGAAGCAAAGAGCCAGCCAAACCCTATAAGGAGCTGATCAGTTCGCCAGTATATTTCTCCAACGAGAAATGGCAGGAATGCCTGTCTTCGCATGGTGTCATCATCGATGAGAAGGCAAAAACACTCACCATCCAGTCAGAAGGAACCAACAGTGATATGGTGTATGACTTGACCGACGTAGAATTGAAGGCTTTGACCAACAATTCCGTCAAGCAAGTATCTGTAGCCAAACGACTGGAGATACTGAATAATGTCATCAAGGATGATTTCGCTGATAAGATAACAATGGATATGCTCAACAGTAAAGAGCGTATCCATATCGGTTTGCGACCAGAGGTGCAGCAGGAGTTGGATAGCAGGATGCAGATGCAGTCAACAGTTGAACCCCTGCAAGTACAGCAAGAGCCAGTGAACAACAAAGTAGGTGTTGTGGATGGCCAGGACTTGGATGAGAGTAAGGGATGGTTTCGGGAAGGGAAGCACGGAAGAGAGGTAAGTGTTGGTGAGATACGAGTGGAGCCAGCGGAGCAGGAAGGCAAATATCGCATGACCGCCATCATCAACGGAGAGCGAGTAAGTCATGAGATAACGCAGAAGCAGTATGACAAGTTCATGGCAGTGGATGATTATCACCGCATGAAACTCTTTTCCAAAATTTTCGGTGAAGTCGATATGAAAGACCGTACCGGTCTGGGAACCAAAATAGGAGCAGCATTGTTGGCAGGATTGGGCGTTGCTGCAGAAGTGGGCAGTGAACTGCATAGACCACAAGGAAGTCCTGTGGTGATAGTAGATCATCATCATGTTGCTGTACCGCCTCGTCCCTATTTCAAACCAGGAGTAGATACTCCGATGGATGTAGCAGCGAGGAACTTTGAGGCAGCCATGAATCAAGAGATATTGCATCCACACATGGGTAAAGGACTATAACGGAATACGCTTATGGCAAACAACGAACTGACATATAATGATTTCTTGCAGCGACTGAACATACAGGAGTTGTTGGTAGACGCAGGCTATCAGTTGAACAAACGAGATGGCTTGCGCTATCCGTCGTATGTAAAGGTGGACAGTCATGGGCAGCGAGTGAGAGGCGACAAGTTTATTGTCACAGGCAATGGCAAGTGCTGTTTTCAGCCACCAGAACAGAAAAACTATAATGTGATAGGATTCATCAAGGAGCATCCGACGCTGTTTGACGACTATAAGCCAGGGATGTCATTGGACAGACTGGTGAACATCGTGTGCAATAGGCTGTTGAACAATCCCATTGACGTGCGTGAGAGCAGAGTGGTGGAGCCCAAGCGTGATGCCAAGCCCTTTAATCTCTCGGACTATGACATATTACGTTTCAATCCAAGGGAAAAGGACACCCAACGGAAGCATTATCCCTATTTCAAGGAGCGAGGCATCAATATGAGGACACAGTTCGCCTTTCACAAACAATTCTTCTTGGCGACCAGACATCGGACAGACGGACTGAGCTTTGCCAATCTCGCCTTTCCTCTTTCGCTACCATCCAAGCCTGACAGTATCGTTGGATTGGAAGAACGTGGCAGCCCCAGGCGAGAAGACGGTAAGGCATACAAGGGCAAGGCGGAAGGAAGTAACAGCAGTGAAGGATTGTGGATAGCCAACCTGACAGGCAAGCCATTGAAAGAAGCCACCAACATCCTATGGTTTGAGAGTGCCTACGATGCTATGGGTGCGCCCGTAAGGGGTATATGTTAAATGCCTCTATAGCAAGAGGATAGCTTAGAGTTTGAACAAGCTACTCACACCCGAGTAAGCCAAAGAGGAAACTCAATGGTGGATAATAGCACCTCGGGAACGCGATAAAGTTGACTAATTGCCAAGTCACGACTGATTCGCAAGTAGAGAAAGATGAATATGAGGATGAAGTCCATACTGATTGAACGATAGCTCAGCGGCCAACGTCGTAGCTGTAGCGGAAGGCAATTACAAACGCTACATAATGGTACTTACATTACGCCATTGGAATGCAAGCAATAAACTGACCATTACGCATCCGCAATAAGTGGAAAACGAGCGGAAGTCGCATCCGACAATTCATCGCGCTAAATAGTTAACATATACCTAAACGGGGATTTCCTAAGTTGGGACGCCCAATAAAATAGGCTATTGAGGACTGGCCTCTGAATACCCAATATGGAAACGGAGCTTCCGTAGTAGTCCGAGCAAGTTAATAGCTTGCACATGGCGAAGGGAAGCAGTTAGTAATGTTTTAATACAAAATTTTGAAGACGTGTAAGACGTATGGAAAAATCAGAAAGAGTATTAAAAGCTCTATGTGACCACAGTCATAATGCTGAATACAAGTATGAACGACTGTATCGAATTCTGTTCAGTGAAGAGATGTTCGCTGTTGCCTATCAACGCATATATGCGAAGCCTGGCAACATGACACCTGGAACTGATAGTAAGACCATTGACCAAATGAGTCTTGACAGAATTAGAAAAGTGATTGACCAACTCAGGAATGAGACCTATCAACCACATCCTGCAAAAAGGGTTTACATACCTAAAAAGAACGGCAAGAAACGCCCACTCGGCATCCCAACAATCGAGGATAAGCTGGTTCAAGAGGTAATCCGATTAATCCTTGAAGCCATATATGAAGGACACTTCGAAAGCTCTTCACATGGCTTTAGGCCCAATCGTAGTTGCCACACCGCACTAGCTCAAATCCAAAGAACATTTGGAGGAGCCAAATGGTTTATTGAAGGAGATATTAAAGGCTTCTTTGACAACATAGACCATAATATACTGATAAACATTCTTCGTGAACGAATATCAGATGAACGTTTCTTGCGACTGATTAGAAAATTCCTTAATGCGGGATACATGGAAAATTGGAAGTATTTCAAAACATACTCGGGAACTCCACAAGGTGGCATCATCAGCCCTATATTGGCTAATGTTTATCTTGATAAGTTCGACAAGTACATGCGAGAATATGCTAACAAATTTCGCAAGGGAGATAGGAGAAAAGTCAATCCCGAATACAGACGTATTTCTGGTAGGAAGCAATATCTGTGTAGTAAAGTACAGCAGAACGACTGCACTGAGCAAGAGTGTAAGGAATATCTCAAGCAAATAGCTGAATACAGCAAACAAATGTTGAGTATTCCAAACAAAGATGCAATGGACGAAAATTTTCGAAGAATACAATATGTTCGGTATGCAGATGATTTTCTGATATCAGTTATCGGAAGCAAAACTGAATGTGTTAAAATCAAAACTGACATTAAGAAGTTCATGGAAGAGCAACTCAACCTAGAATTATCTGATGAGAAAACTTTGATTACTCATGCTCAAGAGAAAGCAAAATTCTTAGGATATGAGATATTCATTCGACAAAGTAAGTCTATGAAAAGAAACAAGAACGGAGTACTCAAACGAGAATTCAATGGGTCAGTGGTTTTATACATAAATCCGCTCACAGTCCAGAAGAAGCTCATGAGTTATGACACCCTTGAGGTTAAACAAATTGACGGAAAGGAAGTTTGGTGGGCAAAACCACGAAAATACATGATGTCAATGAAGCCAGAAGATATACTCGCTCAGTACAACACTGAGATTCTTGGCTTCTATAACTACTTTTCACTTGCATCAAATACCTCTGCTCAATGTGCCTCTTTCGCTTTCATTATGAAGATGAGCCTTCTCAAAACGCTGGCAGGAAAGCTTAGTATATCTGCATGCAAAGTCAGAAAAAGATATGAGAAGAACAAAATCTTCGAAATCCCTTATGCCGATGCAAAAGGAAACACTAGGTCACGCATTCTATACAATGGAGGCTTCAAGAAGAAAGTGGTGCAATATGAGAACAACTACGATGAAATTCCCAATACTATGTACGTTCCTGCTCCACGTCTAGTCGAAAGACTAAAGGCAGGGAGATGTGAACTATGTGGAAAAGAAGATGAAGTAGTTATGCATCATATCCGCTCGTTAACTTCTATAAAAGGAGATACACCTTGGAATATGCTCATGCTAAAGCGCAGACGCAAAACCCTTGTTGTATGTAAATGCTGTAATGATAACATACAGAACTATGAGAAGTCAAAAGAGTAATATTACTAATGGAGAGCCGTATACTTGGAGACAAGTAAGTACGGTTCGGGGGCGAGCTTTCGGAAACCGCCCACCGCAAGGTGGGTATGGCGCCGAATCGCTTAGCCTACCAGAGTACCAAATCAATCCAGTGAAAAGCGTGTATGTCTCGACAGGCGGCACACCCACTAAGGGACAGATAAAGGGAATGCTGGAAGAGACCCGACAAGCAAGTCATTATCTGGGCTTTGACAAAGACGAGGCAGGACGTGGCTTTGTGAAGAACTTCAAGACCATCGCAAAGGAAATGGGATTTGCAGACTGCATGGTGCAAGCCTACCATCCCCTGGGACAATACAAGGATTGGAACGATGCCTTGCTTGGGAAAAAAGACCAACGTCTGATAGACCAAGGCGAGATAGACTTCGACTATATCAAGTTTGCCAAGGAGCAAGAAGCAGAGAAATTGCAAGAGCAAGCCAAACAAGAAGAACGTACATCGGGCTATAGAAGATAAAGCCAACCATTATCAAAAAAGAGAAATATGCAGCAGACCTATCGGTATAGAAATATCATCATCAAACCACATTGGATGCAGTTCGTCATTAACGAGTTGCACCTGTTTGTGCTTATCAGTGTGGGCTTCGTATATGCAGGTATTGATGATGCCATTCTCTCCACTTTGGTGTTTGTCCTCTCGCTTTTGCTTTCCCTATGTTTGGCATATCGGCTAGCCTATCTGTGCAGGATGCGATATGTCATCGGCAATGAACAGCTAGTATATGAGCATGGCGTGTTCCATCGGGAAGTGGACTATCAGGAACTGTATCGTGTGGTGGACTCCAATGAGAGTCAGACATTCATGCAGCAACTATTTCATCTGAAAACCGTGAGCATATACTCCGGAGACAGGACAACGCCTAGGCTTGACATCATCGGCGTGCCAATGAAAGAAGAACTGGTGGCAGCCATCAGAGAACGAGTAGAAACCAACAAACGCAGGAGGAGCATCTATGAGATTACGAACAGGTAAGATATGGCTGATAGCCATTATTGGTATGACATCCCTATCGGAAGTCAAGGCACAAGTGGCATCAAACCCATTGGAATGGATGGCATTGGCAGAAGGTAACGAACAGATAAACGGTGAGATAGAAAAGGAAATCAAAGGACAGAACAAAACCGCATTGTTGCAGAATGCAATAGCTGCCGAGTTCGACCAGATACACAAATGGGAGAAGAAGTACAACAGCTACTTGAAATCCGTGAACGGCTATGCCTCGTCGCTGAAAGCCTGTACCCATCTGTATGATGACGGAGTGAGGATTTTCATCACTCTCGCCAAGTTGAAGACCGCCATCAAGAACAATCCGCAAGGCATCGTGGCAAGTATGAGTATGAATAACCTGTATGTTGAAACCGCAACGGAATTGGTATCGGTGTTTAATCTACTGAACGATGCTGTGGCAAAAGGAGGAACAGAGAATATGCTGACAGGAGCAGACCGTTCAAAGACCCTATGGGAGTTGAACGATAAACTGACTGCATTCCAGAAGAAGTTGAACAAGTTATATCTGAGCATCCGCTATTACACCATGAGTGATGTGTGGAATAATGTCACGGCAGGAATGATAGATAGAAGTAATGGGGAGATAGCCACCCAAGCATTGGGACGTTGGCGAAGAGCAGCCAGGGTAAGTACACCATAATAATATAAAGGCAATCGAGTATGAGAACAGTTATTATTTGCTTAGCAATGACGCTTTTGTCCTTTGGCAAGGTGCAAGCCCAGAACGACCCTGTGTTGACAGGAATGATATATGCCTATACAGACAAGGCAGAGAAGGAATTGAAGAACCAGGAGAAGGTGATGCTGATGCAGACCACCGGACATATCTGGATGAAAGAGGAAGTGGAAGAAACCACCAACCTGCAACGAGAGTTCAATAACTACTTGAACTCGTTCCGTTCCATTGTGGTATATGCAGCACAGGTGTATGGTTTTTACCATGAGATAGACCGGTTGGTGGATAACTTGGAAGGGTTTACCAAGCAATTGGATAAACATCCGAGCAATGCCATTGCCGTAGCACTCTCTGCCAAGCGCAACAAAATCTATCGGGAACTGATCATGGGAAGTGTAGAGATTGTCAATGACATCAGGCAAGTCTGTCTGTCAGACAATAAAATGACCGAGAAGGAACGAGTGGAGATAGTATTCGGCATCCGTCCCAAGTTGAAGGTGATGAACAAAAAGCTGCAACGGTTGACGAAAGCTGTGAAGTACACCTCGATGACAGACATCTGGGCAGAGATAGAAGAAGGAAGTCATGACAAGGCAGACAAGAAAACCATCGTGAAGGATTGCATGAACCGATGGAAGCGGAATGGAAAGATCAAATAACAACAAAAAGATACGACTATGAGTATATGGGCAAAAATAGCAAAGTATGGTGGTAGCACCCTGAAAGGCATAGGAAGCTATGCCAAGCAAGGGTTGAAATCAGCAGGAAACGCTACCGTACATCCAACACAGGCACTGAGAAGCACAGGAAGTGCCATGAAGACGGCAGCCGTAGGCAGTGCTGCAGGATATGTGGCATGGGAAAACCTTGTCAATGACAAGAGTATGGTGGAGATAGCCAGTAATGCCGTCGTCGGCAAAGAAACCACAACGAAAATCTCAGAAGCTGTGGAAGATGTAAAGGGATTGAAGGACAAAGCAGGAGAAGCCGTGGATGCCGTGAATGGAGCCATGGGTGACATCAACAGCAAATGGAGCGGCATGAGCAACTTTTTCCGTGGCATCTTTGGCGGTAACGGTCTGGAGATGTTTGGTAACTTCTTCAAGAACTTAGGGAAAGGCAACGTGTCGGGACTGAGCCTTGCAGGACTGGTGACAGCAGCATTCCTCACCTTCGGACGTTTTGGATGGCTCGGCAAGATAGCAGGAGCCATGCTCGGCATGATGCTCATCGGCAACAATTCCAACATCAAGAATATTGTGAGCGGTGAAGGTGGTCATGGGAGAAGAGAAAATGAAACAGAAGACGTGGCACGTACAAGTGGCATGAAACGATAAAGAGACAACGACATGAGATATACAGAAGAAATGATGCTGCAATCTAAAAGCGGCTATTGTATGCCCTTTGAAGAGCGAGGCAAGGATGTAGAGTTGGCAATAGGCTATGGGAATCAGAAGCATCCTGTAACTGGAGAGCAATTCTTCCATCACGGACTGGACTTCGAGGCAAATCACTATCTGCTGTCAGCCTTGGCAAGCGGAACGGTAGCAGGTATTGGCAACGATGCGATGCACGGCATCTATCAAGTGATACGCTACGGCAAGTATGAAGTGACCTATGCCCATCTTGCCAATGTGTTTGTGAATTTCGGGCAGACGGTGAAAGCAGGACATATCGTGGCATTGAGCGGTGACAGACTGCATTTCGAGGTAAAGTTTGACGGCAAGGAAATCAATCCGATTGATTTTCTGACCATGCTATATGGCAATGTGAAGGCAATGGAACAGACCGGTAAGACTGGTTTTCCTGAGTTTGAGACCTACGACATGAATATAGCCACACAGTATGACAAAGATCAGAAAGAGATAGAAGAACTGATGCTACGCTTCATGCCATCATATATGGAAGACCTGTATAAAGGTATGTATGTGACACCGCAACATGCAGAGCAGTCGCTGAGGAACATTTTTTCGCTATCAGCAGCGAAACACTATTTCTATGAAGCTATGCCATCCATCAGCAATCCATTAGGCATCGGGCAGAGAGCCATGCCCTTGGCTTGCAAGGTGCAGAACCTGCTGATAGCAGATTTCTTGAACTATCTGGCATTGCGGCATGGCATCTATCTGTCCACATTGAGCGAAGTTCTAAAAAAAAACTCCATGACGAAGCCATAACGACAAGTGGCATCATCGACCCACTTGCTGATTTGGACATCGATGTTCAGAGCTTTGACATTCCCAGGTTGGTAAGCGTCTATCCAGACCGTGCAGGAGTGAGATGGTGGACAAAGGCGTGGTTCAATAACAGGGAGGAAGGAGAATGCTCCGTGGAGATAGAGTTGCAGCAAGCCATTCTCTTCATCCATGACAGGATAGAGAAAGATGCTTGGCTGGAAGAATACTTTCCTAAGCAAATGGAAGTGTATCATCAAGCCATTGAGCAAACAAGAGAACAAATATTGAAGAGTATTTAGGGAAAATTCCCTATAACCCTTTTCGAAAACCCACCCGTCCTCCCTTACCCTTAAGGGAGGCTCCACCTCTACCCCA
>ERZ1026892.1385-NODE-1385-length-10491-cov-5.805194_pt1 | contig 10491 bp, 5 predicted proteins | sample MGYA00380176_ERZ1026892 | MGnify/ENA primary metagenome ERZ1026892 (study PRJEB33269, sample SAMEA4719812) | human gut metagenome | biome: human-associated habitat; feature: organic feature; material: feces | place: Cameroon | collected 2013-10 ... | reverse complement strand
AAAACGGCCAAAAAGAAAGGTGAAGATTGAATTTAGAAGAGCTCAAACTCCAAATTGATTCTTCGTCAGAAAAGTTTAGACGACTTCAGAACATCTACTCATTCATATATGAATCCATCAAATCCATCAACGGCCCCGAAGAAGGAAACGGGGCTTAATTTGGTAGACATTCTGGTATACTTCCTTTCCAAGTGGAAATGGTTCGTGCTCTCTGTCCTCCTCTTTGGCAGTTTGGCGTGGGTGAAGTATGCCCGTTCGCCGCTGGTGTATTTCCGTTCAGCCACGGTCATCATCAAGGACCCGAGCAACAAGCAATCCACGGCAGGCGGCCTGAATGTCTACGACAACAACGTCAACAATGTCAACGTGGCCAACGAATTGCTGCAGTTCCGCTCCAAGAAACTGATGCGCGAGGTGGTGAGACGTGTGCATGCTGACGTCAGCTACCAAGTGAAAGACGGGCTTCGCCACAATGAACTCTATACGCAATCGCCCATCGCGGTACTGTTCGTCGATGCCACACCTGAGAGCAGTGCGGTCTTCACCGTTACGCCCAAGAACCAGCAGGAAGTGGTCATCTCCCAGCTGAATGACAACGACGACGACAAGGCCATCGTGGTGAAAATGAACCAGCCCGCCAAGGTGGGCGGCATGCGCGTGGTGGTGACTCCCACCAGCCATTTCAAGCCGGCGGCCATGGGCCAGCCCATCCGCGTGACGAAAATGCCCTTGACTGATGTCACGGCCTATTACCAGTCGGCTCTGGGTATTCGTCAGGAAGAGGACGAGGCTTCCATCCTCACGCTTTCCTTGAAGGACAATTCCCCCGTTCGTGCCGACGATGTGCTGAATATGCTCATCACCGTCTACAATGAAGAGGCCATCAGGGACAAGAACCAGGTGGCCGTCAACACGGCGCAGTTCATCAGCGAGCGTCTCATCATCATCGGCAAGGAGTTGGGCGACGTGGAAGTCAACCTGGAAGCTTTCAAACGCGACAACCGGATGATCAACGTCGAGACCTCGACCAGCATGTCAATCAACGAGAGCCAGAAGTACAGCAACGATGCGCTGGAACTGGAAACACAGTTGCAGATCGCCCGTTTCATCAAGGACTATCTGACCGACGCCAAGAAGGACGCTGCCTTGATTCCGGCCAACATGGGACTCAAGGACATGAACGTCGAGAGCCAGATCAACCAGTACAATGCCGTCAAGCTTCGGAGAGACCGTCTGATCAACGAGAGCAGCGACAGCAATCCCGTCGTCGAGGAACTCAACAAGACGCTCCACGCCATGAAGCAGAGCATCATCCAGACGGTGGACAACATGATCACCAGTTACAGCATGAAGCGCACCGATGCCCTGAGCCGCGAAAGGGATGCGCAGAGCAGCGTGGCATCCATTCCCACGAAGGAGCGCCAGATGCTTTCCATCGAGCGTCAGCAGAAAATCAAGGAATCGCTCTATCTCTTCCTGCTCAACCGGCGCGAGGAAAATGCCCTGTCGCAGGCCATGGTTGACAACAATGCCCGCGTCATCGACAGTGCCGACGGCAGCAATGCCCCCATTTCTCCCCGTCGTGACTATATCCTGCTTCTGGGCGTGTTGATTGGACTTGCCGTGCCGGGCGTGGCTTGCCTGCTGGTTCTGTTCCTCGACACCCGCGTACGCAGCCGCAAGGACATGGAGGGATGGATCACGATTCCTTTCCTCGGAGAAATCCCCATCGACAAGGACCAGGCGAAGCGAAAGACGAACGACAAGAACCCTGCGCCCGCTGCGAAGCACGACGACGACTTGGTTTCGGAAGCCTTCCGCATCCTGCGCACCAACATGGCGTTTATGAGCAAGAAGGACCACCCCACGCAGGTCATCACCTTGACGTCGCTCAACGAAGGAGCGGGCAAGACCTTCATCTCCCGCAATTTCGCAGCGAGTCTGGCCTCCGCGAAGAAGCGTGTCATTTTGCTCGACCTCGACATCCGTAAGGGCACGCTGAGCCGCACGTTCCACCTGCGGAAATTCGGTGTCACCGACTATCTGGTTGACAATTCTGTTCAGGTGGACGACGTCATCCAGCATTGTGGTGATTTTGACATCATCGCCTCGGGAACGGTGGCACCCAATCCGGCCGAACTCCTGATGGATGGCCGATTGGACGAACTGGTGGCGGAATTGCGCAAACGCTATGACTACATAATCGCTGACAGCGTCCCCGTGGGCATCATTGCCGACGCCACCATCAGTAATCGCATTGCCGACCTGACCCTCTTTGTGACACGCTCGGGCAAGATTGACCGCAGGCAGTTGCCGGACATCGAGGAACTTTATCAGGAAAAGAAACTCAAGAACATGGCCATCGTGTTGAACGGAGTCGATTGGTGCAACCGCTACGGCTACCGTTACTATGGTAACTACGGACACTATAGCTATTATGGTGAACACAAAAAGAAAAAACGATTCGGCTGGTGATACCCGCCCACTCACATTGATAAACGAAAAGCAAATGAACGAACAGACCAAGGAACAGTATGAGGCACCTGACACAAAGCATGTGCAGGTTGAAATGGAGGACGGCATCTGTGCCGCTTCTGTGACTCCCCAACCCAATGACGACGTTGCCAAAGACCGCCATGTAATCATCAACAAGCAGGAGTATGGTGGCGAATTCGATTTCACTGAAAAGGGATGGGAATAGCAGATGGTCATCAGCGAAGTCGTCTGAACTTTTCTGACGAAGATTTGATTTGAAGTTTGAGCTCTTCTACATTCAATCTTCACCTTTCTTTTTGGCCGTTTTTTGCCCTTTCATCGGTCGTGTAGCTCGCTACACTCCCTCTTCAAGGCCCAAAAACGCCTCAAAAATAAAGGCAAATCTTGAATTTCAAAAAGTTCAGACGACTTCAGCGTATGAACATCTTCAAAGTTGAAAGAAACGTATGACATTAGATAAAAAAATGATGCTGAAAAATGAAGCCATGCTGCTGGCTTCCCTGATTGCTATGGGGATGCTGACAGGCAGTTGTAGCGATGAAAATGGAATGGCCATACCGGCACAGCCAGGCGAGGCCATCCAGTTTGGAGTCACCGATGTCAAGCCTATGACGCGAACCGTTTACGAGGATTCGGTGACCATTGATTGGTTGAAGGGAGATAAGATTGGAATCTGTTCGACCTCCGGCAATGTGACACATAGCAGTGATGTAAAAAAAGAGGCCGTTTATAAGATTGACAGCGTTGACGCTGACGGCCATAAGGGACATGCCTCCATTTCGCCAGCAGTGGATGGTCAGTATTTGAAATGGGGTGAAAATTTGAATACGCCAGCCACTTTCTATGGAGCTTATCCCGCGGAAAGAATTGAGTCTTATCCCACTGAAATCAGCGATGAATTCAAGATGCAATACCACACCAGCCAGGTCTGCAAGGTGGTTTCTAAAGAAAACGGAGTATACCAGACGGCACCCGACATGAAGAATGCCTATATGGTGGCCAAGAATGTGCTCAATCCAACGGGCGACCACGTGCTTTTGGCGTTTGACCCCATCATGACCACGCCCGAAATCACCATCACGGCGGGCAGTTACGAGGTCGGAACGGGCATCATCCAGCCTGTAACGGTGACGGGGGTCAGCGTGATTATGCCTCGTGGATTGAATAGTGAGACGCTGAACTATTCGATTCCGAATGTGACCTTCAACAATTCAGCGAAACCACCTCATGGTGATTTGATCCCAGGCGATGTGGAAAAAGGCGCGCAGAGCATCTTCGTTCAGATTGACAATGATGGTAGGAAGTATGTCGATCTGTTTGAAGGCGAGAGCATCACCCTGACGGCTTTCCTTCCACCGATTTCCGATTTGAGTGGAGCGAAAATTCGCGTGCACACTTTGGGTGCTGCAAATTATGTCTTAACTATAAACGATAATCCTAAGAGTCAAAGCAAGATCAGAATTAAACTGCCGGATATTAGGCCCGAAACTGCGAGACCGAACAATTGGATTAGTCTTTTGGCGGACAAAACACCTTTGAAGTCTATGTCGATTCCCGCTTATGTGTGTAATGGTGAGGAAACTGGAGACGATTTCCAGGAACTGCTACAGAAAGGTGTGAGAGCTTTTAAGCTGACGAGTGGAATGTTAAGTAGAGATTACGAACTTGGGAGACTTCCATATTTTATCCAACCGCAGTACTGTGGATGCTTCAATAAATTCTTGAATGAAAATAAGGGAGAGTTTGTTGTTATTTGGGCAAATGAAAATCTGAAGAGTTCGAATAAATACAAGTATTTGACCAATCTGTATGTTTGGGATAACGCCAAGCAAACAATTCCAAGAATTAGTGATTTAAGGGGGAATGCTGTTGTAATGCAGGAAGATGGTGGCTATATGTGGACTATCGAAAAAAATATGGATGACAAAAAAGCATTCCAACTTTCTCCTTGCATCATTTATTCTGATAAGGAAAAGCCAGCTGACAAATTCAAGATGAATACTTCAGATTGGACAGCCCATTCCTATACAAACAAAGATTGGAACAAAGATGTCTATAAGAAGGTGGTAGACTTCACGGAACAAAAAGGCAACACCGGCATCGTTACCATCCCCAATGCGGGAGCAACGTTTGACGACTCATATGGCGATTTTCTTCTCCAGTCCATTATCGACTGCAATTTCAGATTTAGAGCTTGGTAAAGAATAGCTCAACAATAAAACCCCCTATTTTTCAAATCGGATGACAATGAATACTAAGATATTTATCGCAGGCATGGTGCTTTGTTGCGGAATGGCAACGACTTCGCATGCCCAAATCAAGCAGGGAGAGACCGTTACGCGTACCCTGACCGATACCATTCAAGTGACCGACCATAAGGAGCGAGTGATCACCAATCCCTTTTGGAGCAACTGGTTTGTGATGGCCGATGCTGGTGTCAATGCCTACTGGGGCGACTGTCCCGTGGGCAAGTTCAAGGACCGCCTTACGCCGCAGTTCAATGTGGGCTTTGGTAAGTGGGTGACGCCCGGCTTCGGTTTGAACCTGGAGTTCACGGGCTTCCGTTCCAAGGGCGACAAGGGCGTTGAGGGTCTGTATACCCGCGGCAGCAAGACCTACTGCGATGCGGATGGCAACAAATACTGGAAAGAGAAAATCAAATGGTGGAATATCGGTATTAATGCCATGTTCAACGTCACCCGCCTGATTGCGGGCTATGAGGGCGACAACTCCCCCCGACTTCTCAACCATTTCATTGCTTCTGTCGGTATCGGTGCCACGCACCACTATGATCTGCCCTACGGTTCGGCCAATGAATGGGCTGGCATGCTGGAATTGCAGTACAGCCGCTTCTTCTCTGCCCGCAAGGACTTGTCGTTGGACGTGAAGTTGCGCGGACTGTTCTATGAAACCAAGTACGACGGCGTGTTCAATCATCAGCTCTTCGACGAGAACATTTCCCTGAACGTCGGTTTGACCTATTTCTTCAAGGAGCGCGGATGGGGAAGAACGGTGACCAACACCACCATCTACAAGCAGGACGATGACCAGATCAACCAGCTCAACAACGAAATCAATGCACTGCGCAAGAAGAATGCCGAAGCTGCTTTGGCCAGTCAGAAAAGCGCTGAGGCTTTGCAGAAGGTGATCACGTTCCCCTACCTCGTGAACTTCGTCATCGACAAGGTGAACGTGGTCAACCGTGAGAAGGTGAACCTCCGCTCAGTGGCCAACATGATCAAGGCCACGCCCGACCAGAAGTACTTCATTTGCGGTTATGCGGACAAGTACACGGGCAGCGTCAAGCGCAACGTTTGGTTGGCCAAACACCGCGCCAAGAATGTATTCAAACTCCTGACCGAGGAATTCGGCGTGCCTGCCCATCAGCTGGTGGTTTCAGACAAGGGCGGCGTGGACAACATGTACTATAACGACCCGCAGCTCAGCCGCTCGGTGATTATCACAAAGTGTGAGGAATAAAACAGAGCTAGTAAAAGGGTGGTTCCGTACGTCCAAGTATGAGAACCACCCATAAAGAAATAAGATTATGAAGTTTAAGATTTTATCATGGATGATGTTCGCCCTGTTGTTTCTAGGGGTGAATTCCTGCAATGATGACGACCTGTTTTTTGGCGACGGAAGCATTTTAAGTTCCAAGCAGCAAAACAACTCAGGATCTTCCCATCTCGTTTTGCAGGAAGACGGATATTGGAGAGCAACGGAACGTGTGCCTTTGGTCGGACAGGGACGTGTGGTGGATAATATTGCCGAAGCCTTGGTATCTGTTGCTAATATTGGGCAATTAACATCTGCGCTTGTAGATACCGACTTAGACAACTCTTTCAAGCCTGGTGGAATAGTTGGAGCGAATGTCTTGCTCAATGAGATTGTCTCCATTCGCGACTTGAACCGCGTGTATGCTGGAGGACAGAAGGTCGGTTTCTTGTGTAAAAACCAGAACAGCAATGTATTGAGTCTGTCTGTTCTAAAGAATTTCTGGGTTGATACCTATTTAAAGGGAGAAAAGCAGGAACACCATATATTCGAAAGTGCCACTAGCGTGTTGGATTTGGGCCTTGGAAATATTGCTGGTGGTACTGATAATACGACTTTCGTGATGGAGGCAGAGTTTGAAAAGCCTTTTGATGAAGTGCGTCTCGGCACAGGTGGAGTTGATGCGAGTGTGGTTGCCGATTTGGCTGTATACTATGCCTATGTGGGCGAGAACCCTATGATTCCTGCAGTCAACAATGGAAATGCTTATTTCAATAACAAAGTGACTTCGCCCTACGAAGGTAGCTATGTGTCGGCTTCGCGTGACAAACTGATTGACGATGATTTAAGCAATGGTATTGAAATCGGAACACTCTCAAATTTGTTTCAACCCCATATGTCTGTTGACTTCGGTAGGGAAGTGCCAGCGGGCACTGAGGTCGGCTTTTATGTCACCTCTGGATCGTTGTTGAATTTGGGTGTTGGACAAAGTGTTTTGCTGAAAACGCTTGATGAGAATGGTAAGGAAGTGGAGCACTATAGCCATACCAAGGTCGTTGCATTGGGATTAGCTGGTGGTGGAAAATATATTTATAGTCTAAAAACCACCAAGCCTTGTCATGGGGTGAGTATTGCGTTCTTGGGAGTCAAAGTAGATTTGGGGGCGGCAGTGGTGCATTATGCCTTTGTGCGTGAGAAGACAACCATTGACCCTTCTTCCTATTTTACCATAGGTAATGCCACTGTCTATAATTCCATTTACCGCTTCTTTGAGGTCGAAAAGGGAACGGTTGAGTATGTATTGGTTGATAAACCTAAACGAAGCAATGCCCAAATTGTAAAGGAAGACGAAAAAAATGGCAACAGCTATTTGCTGACAGGCATGAACGTCACGGGTAATTACAAGGTGAAAGCCATATACACTGATGAAAACGGCAATAAATCTGAGCATATATCTGTTATTACACGCTTGAAGAAGCAACAGACATCGTGCGAAGAATGTTTGGTCAATACGGCGGAGCATCCCAAACGCTATGAAGCTATTATACCTGATGATGGGTTTATTGCAATTACGTTAGGAGGCAGCAAAGAGGAAGCGAGGGCTAATGTGGTGAATGAAGATAAAAATCTATTTGCGGACTATAAGAACGTAAGAGTACTGAATCTTGCAACAAATGCGTCACTCATTGGCGTAAAAAGAATTGATGGTCAAAAGATTAATGAGGAAAAGAAGAAGAAACGCGTAGGTTTTGTTATCAGCAAGGCTTTTGATTTCTTGAATGCTGATATCCTTAAATTTATGCGTATCAAGCTGTCTTGTGATGGAAAGGTGGTGCAATCAGATGTTGCGAAGCAAAACAATGGTGTATCGCTCAGCCTTATTAGTGCTTCTAAAGATAAAGTACGATTGAGTATTGATACTGAAGAGAAATTTGATTGTATCGAACTTTATTCTTCAGGATTGGCTAATATTGATCTTGGCGAAATAAAAATCTATAATGCTTTTATAGAGGAAGCACTCGACTGTGGCGATCCTGGTGAGGAATGTATGCAGCTTATCAGTAATGCCAATTATGGTGCAATAGCTACAGGAAACCAAAAGGGTTTGGCAGGTGTCGGAATCTATTTTGCCAACTTAGGTAATATGGTTGACAATAGCTTGGATAGTTATGCTAACTTTGTGGGAACTCTTGATGCAGCAGCAGGAACTACCATAAATGTGAAATTCAATCCGATTCGTGGTAATCAGGAAGTAGGATTCATTCTGACGGGATTGACTGGAGTTGCCAATTTGAGTCTTATAGAAGCTATACAGATAAAGCCCTATTATAAAGGTCAACCGCTTCAAACCGAAACAACTGAAGGTGGATTGCTTTCTTTGAAAGTAGCTGGTAGTGGACAAAGAACATATGTGTCTATTACTCCTCAATCCACTTTTGATGAGTTGCAACTTGTAATTGGACAAGGGGTAGGTTTGCTGAAAATCATGCGCATTAATGGTGTCTATCTCCGTCCCGATTACGATGGCGATGGAGTGATGGACTGTGTCAAGGATGAATTATCCACAGAAATCACGAACTTGTATGTTGAACCCCAAGACATCTGTATTGGAGGAAAAGCAGCTTTCCGTGTGGATGGTGGTGAAACTGGTGTGACCTATCAGCTCGAGTTTGAAGATAAGCACAATCCTAAGAAAATCTACAGAGGAGATGTGACAATTAATGAAACTGGATATTTGGATTTTACTGATAAAACGTTCTTTAGAACGTTGCCAATCGGAGAATATTATGTGAGTGTGCTGAAGGGAGATGGCACCCTTGTGCTCAACAAAATGGGTAATTTAACCATCCATCCGCTCGAAACTACTTGGACTGGCGCAAAGAGCAACGATTGGAATGCCTGGGAAAACTGGGATAGAGGAACGCCTTGGTATTGTACCAACGTGATTCTTCCCTCTTCTCTCTCTTATTATCCCGAGTTGAAGGAGAATGCCGACAAGGCCTATTGCTGCCAGAACATCCATTTCGAACCGGGAGCGGAATTGGTCGGACAATGGCTCCTCGAATATGAGTTTGCTTTCATTGACAAGACGTTGCCAGGCGGAACCTATCAGTTGCTGTCGGCTCCGTTGAGAGGCATGCTGACGGGAGATATGTTCGTTCAGGCTGCGAGTCGTCGAAAAGATTGGGAAACGTGGAGAAATACGGTTGATGCAAATGGTTTCCACACCAACTATTTCACCTCGGTTGCTGACAATGGCGAGAGCGCAATCTCCGACTACGTGGAGAACCGCGTGAATCCCATCATCTATCAGCGCTTTTTCAGTCGGACAGTGTCGAATGCCGTCATGACGCGTGCCGTAAGCACGACGGATGCTGCCATCATCAATCATACGGACTGGTCGCGGTCATTCAACGCTGTCGGTACACGTTATGCTGCTGGACAGGGTTTTGCTTTGAAGGTGAAAGATGGGGGTTCCCATACTTTCCACTTCCCTAAATCGCATAGTATATATCAATACTATGACATCACAGGAAAACCCTTGAACAAAAAAGAAGCTGTCAATCATACGGGTTTGGGTCAGCTCATGGTGGACTATACAAGCACGATGCCCTATCGTGTGGATTTGGGCCGTCTGAGCAACGGAACGGATTTCCTCTTTGGTAATCCCTTCATGGCTCATATCAATATCCGGCAGTTCTTAAATGATAACAGGAATTTGATTTCTTCTCTTCAGATCTACAGAAATGGGGAATATGTGACCATCTCTTCCGATGGAATCTCTTCCAGCGCTAACGCTCCGACGACAATCCATCCGATGGAGGCCGTTGTCTTGAATGCCAGACAGGCAGGTATGGAACTTTCGGTCGTGTTGACGGAGAGTATGATTGTGCAGGCGAATAGCCGTGCCGCCCGTATACGCGCGGTGTCATCTTCTCCGCGGATTTACTTGACGGCTCGCGTCAAGAACCACGTTTCTTCCTGTGTGGCTGTGCAGTCTGTGTCAGCGTCCGATGCTTATCGAAATGGTGAAGACGTTCCCTATTTGCTGGAAACAGAGGCGAAACCTGATGTGGCCGTCTACACGGTGGCCAATGGCGAAGCGCTCTCCGTTCAGCGCATGAAAGCGGCTCACCGCATTCCTGTGGGCTTCTATATGCATAGAAAAGGCCAGGTGAAACTCTCCTTCAAGATGCAAGGCAAGGGTTGGGATGGCTGGCATTTCGTGGATGGTCAGACGGGTAAACGATATCCGCTGAACAAACCTGTTATGCTCACCCATGTTGCAACAGGCTCCAACCGTTTCTATCTGGAGAAAGCGCGTTGACAATGAACTTTGATTGAAAAGAATCGGTGCAATTCCATGTGAGTTGCACCGATTTTTTGTTGTTTTCCCTCCGTGAAATAAACGCCCGAAGGCAGGAATGTTATATCAAGATATTACTTGTCCGGTAAAACTTTTTGGATGCATCAGAATCTCTAGCAATCATGCTAGATGTT
>ERZ1026892.1372-NODE-1372-length-10534-cov-3.509781_pt1 | contig 10534 bp, 8 predicted proteins | sample MGYA00380176_ERZ1026892 | MGnify/ENA primary metagenome ERZ1026892 (study PRJEB33269, sample SAMEA4719812) | human gut metagenome | biome: human-associated habitat; feature: organic feature; material: feces | place: Cameroon | collected 2013-10 ... | reverse complement strand
CCTCCGATATAGACAACTCCGTCCATGACAAGAGGTGAAGCCAATACTGACTTGGCCGTCTTATACTGCCACTTGACAACACCGCTGGAAGTCTTTACGGCATATACATTTCCGTCCGTACATCCGAAAACAAGAGTATTGCCGGACACGGCAGGAGTAGAATATATCTTTCCTCCGAACTTCTTGGACCACAGCTCTTTACCGTCTTTCAGGGAGATACATTTCATCTCGCCTGAGGCCAGAGGGAAATATACCTTGCCGCCACTTACGGCAAAACCTGCCGCGATGTTGGCCTCAAACGTCTTTTTCCACTCCTCCTTCACCTGAGGATAACGGCTGTTGACATCGTATCGCATCCACGGATAGTCGTCAGGAAGTCCGTCCGCATCATAGTGGACGGTGTCAGCCGGTGCTGCCGAAGGGAATTCATATACATACCACGGGGCGAACTCCACAGCAGTATCTCCATAAATCCTTCTTTCAGAGAATGTTATACGTGTCGGAGTAATTCTCACGATATTATATCCGGGACGCTTGCCAGCCGAAAGCGTAGAACGGCAGAGAACCGCAGGAATACCCTGATAATTCTTGTCAATGTTCTGATGCCAGTGTCCTCCTATCTGAAATCTGACACCGACCTTCTTCAGTTGTCTCGTGACATCAAAGTAATTCAGCACCGAGGAGTCCATCGGATAGTGGTTTATGAAAATGGCCTTCCCGTCATTATCCAGCGACTTGAGCCACTCCATCGTCTCACGGGGAACGAGTCCCGGCGCCATCCTCATGTCAGGACCGCTGTTGCAGCCCAGAAAACGCCAACCCTTCACCTTGAAGTCAAAATGCTCATAGCCGAAAACTTTCAGGAAGGTATTGCATCCGCTCTCGGACCAGTTCGCATCATGATTGCCCTGAACCACATAATATGGGAATTTCAAGGTATCCATCATGCTCTTGGCCAGTGCGATTTCCTTGTCGGTTCCGAAATCGGTAATGTCACCTCCGAAAAGGACGAAATCAAGGGAGTCATTCCTGTTCACATCCTTCAGACAGGCTGCCAGATCTTCTATCGCGCCGGTATTCTCAGCGAGATGAGTATCAGTCAAAAAAGCGAACCTCAACGTACTGTCAGCAGGTTCCCCCGCATACGCAAATGCCCGCGTCATGCACAAAAGCATAACAGCGGACATTGTAAGGAGTAGGTTTTTCTTCATCATATCATTTGAATGTCGTTATCTTTTATCCATCCCTGACGCCCATCAGAGAGGGAAATGTTCTTCCACTGCCCTACCGAGTCAAGTATCTGAACCTTAGTTCCTTCATGGAGAATGAACAAATCTTTCGAGGACTCCGAAGAAGGTGAACTCTTCACTGAAGAAACCGGAATCATAACCACGGCATAATCGGCCTTAAGACAGGAATTCCGCTGCCACAATGCCAAACTGTAGGCGCCGAGGCTCAGCAGCAGCGCCACAATCGCCCCATAAAATCCGCACCTGCGGAAAGCCGTCGTCCCGCCCAAAAGAAACAGAAGCACCAGGGTCAATGTCAATGCAAGCAGTGCAATCGACAGCCATGCCCAGGAATCAGGACTCATCAGGTAACTTAGTTTTCTGGCCCAATTTTTCAATACGAATTCCGGGACCGCGTCGATTTTGTCCTGAATCATACTGTTTGTAAACTCAAGGTTATACCTCGCATCTGAATTTGAAGGATTAATCTTGAGAGTTCTCTCGAAATAAAGGATGGCATGGGCATAATCGCCTGACTTGTAATATGCATTTCCTAGATTATAATACAGCTCAGGAGATACAACCCCTACACTTTCCAGTTCTTTCCACAACTCCACGCTTTCGTTCCAATTGCCTGAAGTATAAGCCTCTACTCCCTTGGTCCACAAAGAATCAAGAGAAGAAGTATCAGCAGCTTCCGAAACGGAAGGAATCGCAAGGAGCACCGCTATCACAAGAGCGGCAGTCGCTGATGAAGCGCTCTTTTTGCTGTTTTTCATAATGGAATCAATGGATGATATCACTTTTACAGCTTCATTATAATGAGTATTCATGGCCTCATTTCCCCCATCCGGAGAATACCTGGCGAATTCACACGAATCGAGAAGAGACGCAAACTCATCTGCAAGTTCCTGCGGCACATTGCTTTCCAGAAGTCTGGCCACGATGTTTTCCTTATTAAGATTCTCGGCACCGATATTGAGTTTGTCTGAGATGAAACCGAGAAGTGCCTTATGAAGTTCCTCGTAGAATGCAGAATACAGATTCTTCTTCAGGAAATCACCGGCTATCTTAAGACGGGCCAATGCCATCTTGGTCGCCTTCCTGTTTCTGGTTCCGACCACATCAGCCTTCCTGGCCTCCATTCCACGCATCACAACCCAGACAACAACTGCTGCGGCAATCAGAAGTACCACACAAATCCAATATCCGAGAGACTGGACGAAGAAATGAGTCTTGAATTTGTAAGAAGGTACCCTTGTCCTTATGAAACGTATATCCTCTCCCAGATTCCTGACGCCTTTCCTGTCCGGCATGACAACTCCGGAAGAAACGGTCTGACTTGCAGCAGAGCCCTTCTCTACATTGAAAGTAATAGGTTCAGTGCTGACAGTCACATACTTGCCGGCATTGACATCATAATATGAATAGTGTACCGGTCCTATCGTGAACTCACCATGACTTCTCGGAATGAACGGATATTCGAAGGTCTTGCTTCCTGATGTTCCGCCGCTGCTCTTGTCGGTATTTTCCGAAATCTTGGTGTCATAGACTTCCATATCTGCCGGAAAATCGATCTTCGGTGCCTCCAGAAGCGATACATTGCCACGTCCTGAAACAGTCACGATAAGAGATGTCGCCTCATGGGTCTTGAGTCCGTCCTTGCTCAGACGCGCTGAAATTCGGAAATTGCCTACGCCGCCTCCGAAATCAGCAGGCGCTCCGGCAGGCAATGACTTGACATGGACATGGACCGCAGGCGTAGTAATTCTCTTACGCACAGTAGCATAGTCATTGTCGAAGAAGCTGTCGAAAATACTTCCGGTAGAACGGGGCGCCGTCCTGACATTGACAAGACAGACAAGCTCCGCAGGATCTATGGTCAATGTGCCTGCCTGCTGCGGTATGAGGACATAGCGACGAATCAAAGCCGCATTGTAAATATGACCGCCCACATCCTCACGATGAAATTCAATGTTATTCGGCGATGCAGTCTCCTGACTCCAGAAGCCGTTGAAAGTCGGGAACTTTGCTCCTTCAAAACCGGCTATATCCACACTCTGGTAGAGTTTCAGTTCAGCAGTTATCGGCTCTCCGACCACAGCAGAGGTCTTGCTGAGGGTAAACTTAAGGAAAAGGTCACCGGAAGAAACAGATGTTCTGGAACTTGAAGAGCCTGCGGAAGTACCGCCAGACTGCTGCGAAGAGGAAGACGAGCCTCCATTGGCAAGGACCTCTATCGCCACCGGTGAAGAAGAAATGACATTTCCACGTATCTTGGCTGATGCTGCAGGAAGCTCGAACTTTCCGGTCTTCTTAGGCGTAATGATATAAGTATAAGTATATTGCGACTTCTTGGACCTCTTTCCGTTCACCACACTTATACTTGTAGATGAACCGGTCTGCGGTCCCCACACAAGATTGAAATCATCCCCCGGAGCCCAGTTGAAGCCGCTGGGTTTGTCTTCCCCGTCAATGATAAAAGTGACGTTGAACTGCTCGTCCGCGCCCACAATGCCAGGTGCATCCACCTTGATTTGGCTCATCGCAGATATGCAGGTCAATGCCAGCACACATACCAAAACTGCTTTTCTTATCAATGCTCTCATAATCCTACCAGTTCTTTTCTTTCTGTCTTGACTTCAATGCGTCAGCCTTTTCTTTATTGACTTTATCCTGAGTTTCTTTCTCTTTGGCCTGGATAGCCCTCAACATCTGCTGGGCCTGCTGAGGAGAAATCTTCCCTTCCTGGCCCTGCAGAGGCTGCTGGTTTCCATTTCCCTGACCGTTATTCTGATTTTGGTTCTGGTCCTGATCCTTGTTCTGACCATCATTGTTCTGACCATTATTCTGATCTTTGTTCTGATCCTGACCATTCTTGTTCTGGTCCTGATTTTGATTGTTCTGATCCTGGTTATTCTGGTCCTGGTTGTCCTGACCATCCCCGTTGCCGCCGCCATTCTTCTGCTGGTTTTCCAGCATCTTCTTCGCATAGATGTAGTTCTCTTTCGCATCCATATCGGAAGGATTCTTCAGGAGAGCCTCCTTGAAGGCATTGACAGCCCCCTGCCAGTCTTTCTTGGCGATTGCGATATCTCCGGTATTGTACCAGTAATCAGCAGCATTGGCACTTGCAGAAGCATTGTCCCCGATTTTCTTCATCAGTTTCTCCGCTTCCTCATAATTTTCCTGACGGTACAAGGTGTTGGCCAGATTATAATTGGCCGCCACGGACGTGGAATCCTTCACAAGAGCCTTCCTGTAGGAAATGTCCGCTTCCTTCCAGTTGTCCTTCCTGAATTTGCGGTTTCCTGCACGCACGTCGTGTCTATCGACTTGTGCAGACGCGGTCAATGCCACTGAAAGCAGCATTGACACAACCAGTATATATCTGAAACTCTTCATCTTACCTATCTTTTATCAAAGAGATGACGCAGCACTTTGCGCTCTCCTATCAGCATCTGTATCACAAGCAGGCCCAATGCTATCGCGAAGAAATACATGAACTGCTCATCATATTCTTCGAAAACAATGGACTTGAACTCTTCCTCATCCAGTTTCCTTATGTCATTGATGACGGGATTCAGTCCGAATTCGTCGTTGCCGGCATGGACATAGGCCCCATTTCCGGCCTTCGCAACTTCCTCCAGCGTATTTTCATCCAGTTTGGTAACGACAATATTGCCTTCGGAGTCTTTCAGAAGCCCGTTTTTCATCGGAATCGGCTGTCCCTGCTGAGAACCTACACCTATCGTATAGACCATAATTCCCATGTCGGCAGCCTGCTTTGCAGCAGCCACAGGGTCATCTTCATGGTTTTCACCGTCGGTAATCACGATTATCGCACGACTTTTCTCGCTCTGCGCACTGAAACTTCTGATGCAAGTATTTATCGCATCGCCGATTGCAGTACCCTGGACAGGTATCGACTCCGTGGAAATATTCCCGAGAAACATCTTGGCAGAGACATAGTCAGTGGTAATCGGAAGTTGCACAAAGGAGGTTCCGGCAAAGAGCACCAGGCCGACCCTGTCACCGTCGAGCTTGTCCACAAGTCTGGAAATGGCCAGTTTCGCACGCTCAAGACGGTTCGGTGAATAATCCCTCGCCAACATCGAGTTGGAAACGTCCAAAGCGATCATGACCTCGGCACCCTTGCTCTGGTGTTCCTTCAGCTTCGCACCCATCTGCGGACGGGAAAGACCGATTACGAAGAACATGAAGGCCAATGAAAAGAGGATGTTACGCACCCATCCCTTGGTACGTGAACGGGACGGCATAAGTTCATTGACAAGTTTCTCGTCGCCGAACTTGCGGATCCTCCGCTTGCGCCTGTACTGCATCAGCCCGTAAAGTACCGGAAAAACCGGAACGAGCAGCAGGAGAAAAAGATATTGTGCTTGTGCAAAATAAATCATAACGCTTCGTTTTTACGGCAACCTCTTCAATATAAACGCATTGAACACCACTTCAAGAAGGAGACAGATCAATGCCACAAGGGCGAAGTCCATGAAAAGCTCCTTATATACAGGGAAACTGTCAATGGTAGTGCGCGCCTTTTCCATCTTGTTGATTTCCGAGTAAATCTCCGAAAGCTTGGTATTGTCGGTAGCGCGGAAATAACGTCCTCCGGTAGTCTCCGCAATGCCCTTAAGAAGGTCCTCGTCGATTTCTACTTCCACATCCTGCATCTGTACGCCCCACGGAGTAATCACAGGATAAGGTGCAGTGCCGTTTGCGCCCACACCGATTGTATAAACCCTTATGCCATAAGTCTTTGCGATATCCGCAGCCGTCTGCGGAGTAATTTCTCCCCTGTTGTTCACACCATCAGTAAGAAGAATGACAACGCGGCTCTTCGCATCCGATCCCTGCATCCTGGCCACGGCCGTCGCAAGTCCGTTTCCTATCGCCGTTCCATCCTCGATAAGTCCGGTCTGAATCTCCTTCATGAGGTTTATCAATGTCGCACGGTCAGTCGTCAACGGGCACTGAGTATAACTCTCACCTGCAAATACCACAATGCCGATGCGATCTGAAGGACGCTGCGAAATGAACTCTATCGCAATGTCTTTGGCCGCGCTGATCCTATCCGGAGTGAAGTCCCTTGCGAGCATACTGGTGGAAACGTCCATCGCAAGAACTATATCAATGCCTTCCGTGTCGATTTTGTCCATCTTGCTGGACGAACGCGGTCTGGCGATTGCGATGATTATCATCGACAATGCGACTGTCCGCAGCAGCATCGGAGCATGTCTCAGGTATGACAGCACTGACTTGCCGCCGGCTTTCCAATATCTTATGTCAGACACTCTGAGGTGAGGTCGCCTTCCGCAAAGCTCCAGATAAATGTAATGAACAATGAGCAATGCAGGAATGACCAGCAGCCACAGCAGATGCGGATATTCGAAAAACATACTATTTCTCCTCCTCTTCTTCTGATTTCCAAGTAGTTGTCACGAACCTTACGGCAGACGGGACAGCTTTCACATTTTCATCGTCGGAAACCGTCATCTTGGCAAACTTCACAAGGTCGGACGTGACGAAAAGATTTCTGGTCTCTTCCATTATCTCCTGAGGTATCTCCTTGTCTTTCAGGCCTTCGAATATCTCAGCAGTCGTCATTTCCATGGCTCCGACACCGAATCTCGCCGCGATATATTCGCGGAGGACATCTGTCACACCGCTATAGAACTGCTTCTGCTTTTCAGGTTCCCAAAGTTTGTTTCCGCGAAACTTGTCGAGTTTCTTTAGAGCCACTATGTAAGCCGGCTCTTTTATGCCGCCTTCTCCGGATTCATTCTTTTTGCGCATCTTAAGCAGAGAAATGACAAGGATTATAATCATGGCAAGAAGCTGTATGCCAATGATATATGGAAGGATTTCCTTGAATGTCAGAGGGTAACGTATCTGGCCTTTGATGTCGTGAGGCTTGAAAGTGGTCGTATCTACCGGCATTGACAAAACCTCAAGATCCTTTCCTGCGAAAAGCAGGGTGTCGGTTTTTCCGTCAGGCGTCGTCCTCTGGACGGCGATGTCCGGAAGTTCGTATTTTCCTTCATCGAATGAGGTTATGACGAAACTGCCCTCGAGGTTCATCTCCTGAGTCTTTCTCCTGATTTTCAGGGTATCAATCTTCCAGTCACTGACAAGTTCAATGCTGTCCATGACACCTTTCGAGAGGTCAGGAAGGCCCAATACGGTACCTGCCTTGACATTGTCAAGACGGAAACCATATCGGAGCTGGTCAGCTATCAGGACAGAATCCCTTTTCTGCAACTGTTCCAGAAAGGCTTCTCCTGACGGGACGATACCCGGATGAACAGCCGGATCATATTCTCTTTCTCGGGCAAATATCGCCATCGCCACAATGCACGATGTGAACAATGCCATCATTATCCTCTTCATAATTATCTGTTGTCAAAAAAGGCCATAAGACTCTTGACGTAATCACTTCCGGTCGAAATCGCCACATTGTCGATCTGATACCTTCGGAAAAGTTTCACGGCATTGGCCTCAGACCTCTCTGCGGCAGCCGAATATTCCCGGCGGACTTTCGCACTTGCGGTATTGATCCAGGCGGTCTGTCCTGTCTCAGAGTCTTTAACATTGACAAGACCGATGTCCGGAATCGTCCTTTCGCGCGGGTCGAAAACCCTTATGACCGACAGGTCATGCCTGTTCACAGCCACTTTTATCGCGTCTTCGTATCGTGGACTACCATCTTCGTCCGTGTCCATCATGTCGGACAGGAGGAAGGCCGTACATTTCTGCTTTATGGCATTGGTAAGGAACCTGAGCGCCTCGCTTATGTTTGTTCCGGATGATTCCGGTTTCAGTTCGATGATTTCGCGGATGATGCGGAGCAGATGGCTGCGGCCCTTGCGCGGGGGGATGAACTTTTCCACCCGGTCGCTGAAAAACAATGCCCCGACCTTATCGTTGTTGATAATCGCCGAAAATGAAAGCACGGCGGCTATCTCGGCCAGCATATCACGCTTGGTCCCTCCTACAGTGCCGAAGAATCCCGATCGGCTGATATCAATGAGAAGCATGACAGTCATTTCACGCTCTTCTTCGAACACTTTTACGTAAGGTGCTCTCAGTCTGGCAGTTACATTCCAGTCCATGTTCCTCACGTCGTCACCGTACTGGTATTCGCGGACCTCGCTGAAAGCCATACCACGTCCCTTGAAAGCAGAATGGTACTCTCCCGCAAATATCTGATGCGAGAGAGCCCTTGTCTTGATTTCAATTTTCCTGACTTTTTTCAGCAGGTCACTTGCATTCTGGTCCATATTATTAGATTTTCACCAGTTTTCGGGGACTGCGCATTAAGGGACAATCACCGCGTTGAGTACCTGAGAAATAATATTCTCCGTGGTAATATTCTCAGCCTCAGCCTCATAAGTAAGTCCGATACGATGGCGGAGAACTTCGTTGCACACCGCACGCACATCCTCAGGGATTACATATCCTCTTCTCTTTATGAAAGCATAAGCCTTCGCTGCCATGGCCAATGAAATGCTGGCACGAGGCGAGGCGCCGTAGGAAATCAGACCTGAAAGTTCCTTGAGGTTGTAATCAGCAGGAGTTCTTGTGGCATACACGATATCCACAATATATTTCTCGATCTTCTCATCCATATAGACATCACGGACGACCTGACGTGCGCGAACGATATCTTCAGGCGAGACAACCGGCTGCGCCTTAGGAAATTCCCCAGTGTTGTTCATGCGGATAATCTGACGTTCCTCCTCTTTCTTAGGATATGAGACCACAACTTTCAGCATGAAACGATCGACCTGGGCCTCAGGAAGCGGATATGTTCCCTCCTGCTCGATAGGGTTCTGCGTCGCCATCACAAGGAAAGGTTCAGGCAATTTGAAGGTTTCCTCTCCGATGGTCACCTGACGCTCCTGCATAGCCTCGAGAAGGGCAGACTGGACCTTGGCCGGAGAACGGTTAATCTCATCCGCAAGCACGAAGTTCGCGAAGATAGGGCCTTTATGAACCTCGAACTGCTCGTTCTTCTGAGAATAGATCAATGTTCCCAGAACGTCGGCAGGAAGCAAATCCGGAGTAAACTGAATTCGGCTGAATTTAGCGCTCACAGCCTGAGCAAGAGTATTGATTGCCAATGTTTTAGCAAGTCCAGGGACGCCTTCGAGGAGAATATGGCCGTTTGCGAGAAGGCCTATGAGCAGATTCTCGATAAGCTGTTTCTGTCCCACAATGACCTTGCCCATTTCCATCGAAAGAAGGTCAACGAAAGAGCTCTCACGCTGGATGCGCTCATTGAGTTCTTTGATATTAACACATTCCATTATTGTATAATTTTAAATTTCATTACACTTCCGGCAGCGGCAGATTTATTATCTTTGTGCCTGCAGACCATTTTTCCGGTCTCAGTACAGATTAAAACAGCAACTTCATGAGATACTGCATACGTTTGTCATACAACGGCTCTGCCTTTTCGGGCTGGCAGATTCAGTCAAACGCCCCTTCGGTCCAGGATAGCCTGCAGAAAGTTCTTTCAACTCTCCTGAACGAAGAAATAATGGTTACCGGTGCTGGGCGGACCGACACAAAAGTGAACGCAATAAACTATGTGGCGCACTTCGAAACTGAGTCTGCACGCGTTTCTGAGACCGGCTGGCTATGCTACAAATTAAATGCCATGTTACCGGCAGGAATAGCAGTACACGAGGTATTCAAGGTCAATGATGATTTTCATGCGAGATTCGACGCCACCAGCAGGGCCTATAAATATTTCATACACAGAAAAAAAGACCCTTTCATAGCGTCAAGGTCACATTTCTGCCCATACGATCTGGATTTAGAGGCCATGAACAAAGCCTGCGGATTCCTGTTCGGAGAACATGATTTCAGGTGCTTTGAGAAAGTGGGCGGAAACAACAAAACCTCCATATGCACAGTAACCGAAGCACGATGGGAATACTGGAGACCTGACCACGTGACGATGATGGGCTATCCATACTCTGACGGAGACTATCTCGTGTTCACAATACGGGCCGACAGGTTCCTCAGAAACATGGTAAGAGCCGTAGTCGGGTCAATGCTGGAGGTCGGCCGCGGCCGGAAGCCTGCCGGATGGATTCAGGAACTTGTCAATGCTGGTACACGCTCCGATGCGGGCCAGTCCGTTCCCGGACATGCGCTGTTCCTTACCGAAGTGAAGTACCCGAATATATAACCAATCGAGACTGACCGGATTTCAGAGTCCAGCCAATCTCAATCATTTTTCATAATCAAGTCAAGTAAGTAGTAATGTGAGCGTAAAG
>ERZ1026892.1365-NODE-1365-length-10570-cov-3.381170_pt1 | contig 10570 bp, 6 predicted proteins | sample MGYA00380176_ERZ1026892 | MGnify/ENA primary metagenome ERZ1026892 (study PRJEB33269, sample SAMEA4719812) | human gut metagenome | biome: human-associated habitat; feature: organic feature; material: feces | place: Cameroon | collected 2013-10 ... | reverse complement strand
GTGCGAAGCACGCCATTAACGACCATTTCCACAGCTACGCTGTGGCCAAACCATTAAAGCCCATTAGGGCATAGCATGCCAAGAAAATTTTGATGACCATTAATGGCTTTGGCGGTCATTAACGTTGAAAAACCGCGCGAAGCGCAAATATCCACGCGAGAAGTTCCTCAGAACCTTCAGAAGTACCAAGTTATTTTTTAATCGTTACATATCGCTGTTCGGCAAAACGCCAAATCAGATCTTCGTCAGAAATATCCAGACGACTTCAATACATCAATGGCCCAATTATACGGGAATGACACGTTCTTTTCTCCTCGCGAGAATAGAAACGTATCCCCCCGTACGATTGGGCCGTTTGTTTGGGCTCTGCACAAGCCATGTACGACAAATCCCACCGTTGCGCAGTGCAATGGCTCTGGCGACCATTGATGTTGAAAACCGTGCGAAGCGCAATAGAGTACATAAGACAAGACACCTGACTCCATAGCGTTTGTCAGGCAGTCATCCCATTTGAACATGGCGAAGGGCAGAAGGCCATGAGGAATTTAACAACTATTTCGATGTTACGTGTTACGCTCTATCGCACTGATACTCAATGCATTAAAGCGTAACACGTAACATGTAACATCCGTGAGCTGCAAAGCGTGTGTTCTCTGCCCTGGCAGTGAGCCTTGCCAAGAAGGGAATCGGAAAGACTGAGAAAGGCTTAATGGCCCATTATACGAGAATGACGCGTTCCTTCCATCCACACTCAGGCTTGCCCCATCATCATCCAAACAACCTACAAAATGGATTCTCTCCAACCAACGACTACGGGCTGACACCATCCAAATGAATTTGTGCATTTCCCTATATATACGCATCAGAAGTCATATCCATATTGCATTTTAAGTTTTAGAGCTTAATTGATATTAAAAACAGAGTTTTCCCAGCCAAAACACTTGCATTTTCGAGGAAACACCCGTATCTTTGCACTGTTTTTCATGGTATTAGATTTAAGGTTAGTAAAGATTGGTTGTCGTGATGACAATCAATTTTTTTTGCTACCTACCCTTCCCGCTCCTCGTCACGTTTTAGCATACACCCCCAGTAACAGGCTTTTTGTGCGTGCGCTGCACGCTGCCCACGAAACCGCACGAAGCACAAATAAGGGACTTCAGACAGGATCGTTGCCTCTTAGGATGTCACCCGCATTTTGCAGTCCTCGACCTAACGGCAGGCGAACAAGCGGAGTATGCCGAAAATACGGAAAGGACCGAACAAAAATCACAGATTTTCAGACACTTTCTGACAGACTTTCCGTAACTTTGCAGACTCATTCACAAAGACTTCACATTCATGGAATATAAAAAAGAATTTACCGAGGAAGAATGCGCTGACCTGATCGCATGGTTTAAAAAACACAGGGAAGAATTTCCGCAAGTATTCCAATTCGACGCTGCCATCCGCTACAACAACTTGCCATACATGATTCCCTTCTACATCGATATTCTGGAGGCACACCGCAAGAACCCCACATACAGCGGACAGCTCTTCACGTTGTTCCGCCTTCGCGACGAACTGAAGAAACAGGCTGGGATTGCGGACTGAACCGCAGACATGACACATACACAGGCAAGACTCCCCAAAAACACACTCAACAGAAACTTATTCATCACCCTTCACCCCTCCCATCACCTTGAAATCATCTCCCTTCAAGATCGTTATCCTGCTGCTCATCGTTGTGGCAGCATTGCTTCCCCTTCAATGGATGCCCGGTTTCAGCATCGGAAGTTTTGAAGCAAAACCCGTTGGGTTGCTCTCCGATGTGCTCCCGCCGGGCATGTTGCCGCAAAGCGTGCTGGCAGCCAAAGGAGAAGCCGGCAACCTTCCCGATGCACCAGCCATCAAACCCGCCTTCCGCGATTCCTGTCCGCCGGGCATGGTGTGCATTGACGACTACGCTGACGAAACACAGCGTGGCATGCGCCCCTTCTACGAAGCGCTCGCCCAACGCAACGAGATGCAACGCCCCGTGCGCGTGGCCTATTTCGGCGATTCGTTCATCGAGGCGGACATCCTCACCAGCGACCTCCGCGACATGCTCCAGCAGCACTATGGCGGCTGCGGCGTGGGATTTCTCGACATGGACCCGCCTTATGCAGCCAACCGGGCCAGCGTACGACAGAAATCGGGCGGATGGACTTCGCAGTGCGTTCTCGACAAGGGACACTGCAACAACAGTCTGCTGAATGTCGGCCAACGCTATTTTCTGCCTCACTCCACTGCATGGACGGAGGTGAAGGGTATCAACAAGCCCCGTCTCGACACAACGGAAGTACACACCATCATCCTGCGTTCCAACCGGCCTGCAACCATCGGCATGAAACTTGACGACGGCCCCATGCTGGCATTGTCTGCCCGAGGCGACGGCCGCGTGGAAGCGATCAGCCACACGGGACGCTCAGGCAGCGTGAAATGGCAGATTCCTGCAAGCAGCGGGATGACGTGTTGGGGTGTTGCAGAAGAGGGACGCCACGGTGTGGTGGTCGACAATTTCTCGCTGCGCGGAAGTTCGGGTCTGACGCTCTCGACCGTGCCCGAAAAGAATCTGCAGGAACTGAACGAGGTGCGCCCATACGACCTCATCGTGTTGGGATTCGGACTGAACGTGGCGAACAAAAAGCAGACGGACTACAGCGGCTATACCCGCCAATTCCGAAAAGTCGTGGAGAACATGAAGCGTTGCTTCCCGCAAGCGGGGATCCTGATTGTCGGCGTGGGCGACCGCGAGGACAAACTGGCCGACGGCAAGCTCCACACCATGCCTGCCATCCTGGCTCTCCAACGCTACCAGCAGAACTTGGCGGCCGACTGCCACGTGGCTTTCTGGAACCTGTTCCAGGCCATGGGGGGCGAAGGGTCCATCCGACGCATGGCTGAAAGCAAGCCTGCCGAAGCGGGTAAGGACTATACGCACATCAACGCAAGAGGCGGAAAACGGGTGGCCGGCATCCTATTCAAAACATTGGTTTATGGACAAGAACAACACGAACGACGCAAACAATATGAAGCGGAACCCTAAAACTTCCGCAACAACGCCTCCGCATTGGGACGCCCCGACGACAACGGGGATGCCCCGTCACGCACATGGCAGCCGTAAGCTCTATGTGTTGCTGACGATGTGGGGCATTTTGCTGACAGCGGCTGTGGCGGCTGCCACTTCCGACTGCGCTGATGACTCGGCAAAGCAAGGCACGGCTCCCAAGGATATGCCGGAGGCTTTCCGAATGGCGAACCCTTCGGACGGCACACAGCATCGGACGGACCCGTCTGTCGCCATTGACACGACCCGCCTCGACCATTCTCTCCCGGGCTGTTTCCGCAACACGCGTCCCAACCGCCTGGTACATCCTGAACGGCTCAACCGGGCTTCGCAACTGATTGCTGAAGGACAACGTCCGCTCCGCGTGTTGCAGATTGGCGACTCCCACGTGGCTGGAAAGAGTTTCCCGCAAGCGCTGAAGGAGGCGCTCACCGCCAGTCTGGGCGCTGCGCCTTCTGCGGAAGAGGGCACGGGGGTATGGTTCAGATTTTTCGGCAGTAACGGGGCGACTTCCGCACGGTTCCTGACGGATGCCTATATGGAACGCTTCGCTGAAACCCAAGCCGACTTGATCATCGTTTCGCTCGGCACGAACGAGGCGCACGGAATGGGGTATCGCGAGGACGCACACGACCGACAGCTCGACCGCTTTTTCGAGCGGCTGAAGGAGGCTTGCCCGGATGCAGAAATCGTGATGACGACACCTCCGGGCGACTATCTCACCACGCACTACGTCAACTATCGCTCGACATCGCGTAAGTCGCGACGGAAGGTGAGGGTCGTGAGATATGCCCGACGTCCCAACCCGATGAGCGCCCGCTGTGCGGAAAACATCATGAACTATGCTGACGACCACGGCATGGCGGCATGGAATCTCTTCGAGATTGCTGGCGGTGGCGACGGCGTGGCGCAGCGCAACTGGGTCAGCGCCCACATGATGCGCCATGACCGCATCCATTTCGAGCCGTCGGGCTACAGACTCCAGGGCCGGCTGCTCGGCAATGCCATTGTCTGCGCGTTGGCTGCCCGTCATGCCCAATAAACTCAATTAAGAATCCCCCTCACTCATCTCTATTCCCTTGGCCCCGATTCTCCAATATTCAGCCACTGACCCGCTGCTGTTCAACACTGGGTTTTTCCTCATTTTCTTCCTCGTCTTCATGACGGGCTACTCCCTCTTGTCGGGAAAACGAACCACGGCGCTACGCTTGCTCTACGTGACGGCGTGTTCGTATTATTTCTACTATAAGAATGCCGGTGCATGGTGCATGCTGCTGGCTGTGATCACACTGGTCAATTTCTTCTGCGCAATCCGCATGGACAAGGCGGAAACGCCGCAGGCACGAAAGGCTTGGCTCTGGGGGGCACTGACCTTCATGCTGGGCCAGCTGGCTTTCTTCAAATATACGAACTTCGCCCTTTCGTCGCTGGCGGCCTGCTCGCTGGTTCCCGAAGGTTCCCAACTTGACCTTCCGCTGCTCATCGGCATTTCCTTCTTCACGTTCCAATCGATGAGCTATATCATCGATGTCTATCGAAGACAGATGGAACCGACCCGTTCGCTCACGGATTTTGCCTTTTTCGTCAGCTTCTTCCCTACCCTGCTGGCGGGTCCTATCCTGCGCGCACGGACTTTCCTGCCGCAGTTGCGCCAACCGATCGTCGTGACTCATGCCATGATGGGCACGGGTACTTGGTTCATCGTGCAGGGGCTCTTCAAGAAATGCATCATTTCGGACTATATCAGCGTCAACTTCGTTTCGCGTATCTTCGATGATCCCTCGCTCTACTCGGGACTGGAGAATCTGCTGGGTGTCTACGGTTATGCGCTCCAGCTCTACTGCGACTTTTCGGGCTACTCCGACATGGCGATCGGTATCGCACTGTGGATGGGTTTCCATATTCCGGCCAACTTCCGGGCGCCCTACAAGAGCGAATCCATCACGGATTTCTGGCGCAGATGGCACATCTCGCTTTCTTCGTGGTTGCGTGACTACCTTTATATTTCGATGGGCGGAAACCGCTGTAGCCGCTGGCGCATGTATTTCAACCAGTTCATGACGATGTTGCTCGGCGGACTGTGGCACGGCGCATCATGGAACTTCGTCATCTGGGGCTCGGTGCATGGGGTTGCCCTCTGCGCCCACAAATGGCTTCGCGAACGTCTCGGCCACGACAAACGCTATCAGTCGAAGGGCTGGCGACACGTGGCGGCCGTTGTGCTGACATTCCATCTCGTGTGCTTCAGCTGGCTTTTCTTCGCCGGAACGTCATTCGAAGCCTCAGCGAATATGCTGACGCAGATTTTCACGAATTTCCAGCCGCAGCTCATCGGACAGTTCCTCATGGGTTATCCTGAGGTGTCGATGCTGATGGTGCTCGGCTTTGTCATCCATTTCCTCCCGACACGATGGAACGACAACACGGCGGCGCTCCTGGCCCGCGCCCCGCTTGTCGTCAACGCCCTGCTGCTCATCATCATGATCATTTGGGTCGTACAGGTGAAAGGAAGCGACGTGCAACCGTTCATCTATTTCAAATTCTAGCATCTTGTCCTGGCTGCCACATACGCATCCTGCCCGCCACTGCGAATCCATGCATTCAAGTGACGGGCAGGATGTTTTTTTGCTCTAACAAGGAGGTTATTTGTTAAAGTTTCACCTCAATGAGCGCAGAAGCCGCGATTTTTCAAAGAAAACCTTGCAAAATCCGATAAATAGCCCCAAATTTGTGCCCTAAAGCCAACATCTGTCCACCAAACACTTGCTTTTCAAACCCTGAAAAGCTCTATTGGGACGATGATGGCTGAAGAATTTCTCATTTGACCTCAACTGACCTATACTTATAATCAATAACGTAAAGCACTTCAATGAAACGTCAATTACTCTATGCATCTCTCCTCATGGCCGGGATGCTCTGTGTCAGCCCTATGTCGGCACAGGACCAAGTGGTGAAACTGACCACTTCAAAGGCCAAAGGTGAGAAAGTCACGCTTCGCGTGAACCAAGTGAAAAAGGGAGTGACGGTGGATTGGGGCGACGGCAATCCGGTGAGCTATGCTGCCACCGGCGATGACCTGCTCGTGATCGAAGGCACCGCACAAGGAAATGTCATCACCCTGACTGCCAGCAAAAAGTTCAACACCCTGCTGTGTGAGGACAATGCGCTGACCGACATCGACCTGAGCCAGGCTCCTTACATCACTTCGCTCTTCTGTCAGAACAATCAGCTCACGACGCTCGACATCGCAGCGCTGAGCGGACTCACCGACTTGAACTGCTCCAACAACAAGCTGAACAAGCTGGTGATCGCTGAAGGCAAGAACCCGAACATCGAGAATCTCAACATCTCAGGCAACGAACTGACAACCAATGCAACGTCTGCAACGAGCACGACGTTCTACTACAGACCCAACACGCTGCAGCACCTCAACGTGGCCAATAACCATTTCGGAGCACTCAACCTCACGGGTAACCGTAAGCTCGATGTGCTTATCTGCAACGACAACGGACTGAAGAACAAGCTCAATCTGGCGATGAGCGACTCGATCTCTGCCATTGTGGCCCACAACAACGAATTCGTCGGCATGGCCACTCCGATGACCGGAGGCGTGAGAATTCGCAAAGTGGTGGTCAACGACAACCAGATTCCCGCCATCGACCTCGAAAGCTGCACGGCGCTCCATACGCTCATGTGCAAGAACAACGAGCTGACCCGCGTGGTTCTTCCCCCGAAAACGCAGATCGACGTGATGGAATGCGGCGGCAACAAGCTGTCGTTCAACTCCCTGCCCTCAGCCAGATTCAAGCCTACGCACATGACTTATACGCCTCAGGATGAGAACATCGACATCACGGCTTTGCTCAAGCACGATGACAAGGGTTACTATATGGACCTCTGCCCGGACTGGAACGACCGCTTGAAGGATCCCTACGTGCTGAAATTCCATGACTATATGCTCGACCCCGATGGTTCACACACGATCAAGGCTCAGTGGATGAAGACGGACGAAAAGGGACAGGACGTGGAAATGACAAAGGCGAACGCTTCTGCCAAGAACAACGACTATCTGCCTCTGACGAGCAACACGTCATATGGAAACGTTTCGTTCTTCAACAGCTACGACAATGTCTATGCCTTGCTCACTTGCGCCAACTATCCGGAACTCACCTACAAGACGACAGCATTCCGCATCAAGGGCGTCAAAGAGGGCATCAACGATGCTGTGGCCAACGGAAAGGGCTTGCATGTGGCTGCCGGCCACGGACAACTCACCATCACGGCTGAAACGGAAACGCCCGTACACGTGGTGGCTGCCACCGGACGCACCGCTTGGCAGGGACGCATGGCTGCAGGACAGACCATGCAGATGAACCTGCCTTCAGGCGTATACGTGGTGAACGGCAAGAAGGTGGTGCTCTGATGCAACGCCGGAACAGTTGACAAACCAACCATTCAAAGAAATCACAAATGAACCATTTGAAATATATCCTGGGCTGTGCCGCACTGAGCGCTACGATGCTGTCGTTCGAACCGGCCCAAGCCCAAACCACCCTGCCCGACGGTTCGTACCCGAGCATCGTGGCACCCAGCAAGCAAACGGTGAGCTTCCGCGAGCGCACCCTCTGCTTCGATGTGACGGCCAACGTGCCTTTCACTGCAACATGCGACGCTTCATGGGTGAGCATCCGCAAAACTGACAAGGGAGAGGTGTATGTACACCTCAAGGCTAACTCCGAAAGTGCCGCACGCTCTGCTGTCATCACTTTTGCCAATGCGGATAACGCACTGAGCGAAACGCTCACCATCACGCAATCGCGCAACGAATTGACACCGGAATTCAAAGCTGACACAAAGATCAAGGTCTGGAAGGCGGAAGCGAACTCTTACCAGCCAGGCGAAGATATTTCCAAGTCAATCGATGGTGACTTCAAGACCATGTTCCATACGGCATGGAGTGGCTTCGATGTAAGCGAAAACAATCCAGCCATCTTGACCTACCGTTTCAACGACGCTCCCCACATTGACTATATCAACTATTCGACTCGTCAGGACGGCAACGGAAACGGAAACTTCGGCAAGGTTGAGCTCTACGTCATGACGGGAACGGAAACGACCTACCGTCTTCTGAAGGCATTCGACCTCGGACAGGCTGCGGGCACACACCGCATCAACCTCACTGCCGACGGACTTGACGACGTGAAGAGCGTACAGTTCAAGGTGCTTTCCGGCGGTCACGACAACGCTTCCTGCTCCGAAATGCAGTTCTTCGTGGACAACAACAAGACGACCGGACATGCCTACGGCGTATTCACCGACGGTTCCTACACCGCACTCCGCGAGGGCGTGACGCAGGCTGACATCGACGCTATCGACGATGACTTCACCAACAGCCTGGCACAGCGCATCTTCGACAAGACTTACGACGAAAAGGGACGCGTGGGCGAATATACGGCCAAGTTGTCATACAAGACACAGTCGGATCTTTGGAACGCTCCGGGCAAATACTACGACCAGACTCAGGGCGTGACGGGTATCAACATCACGAAGGGTAAGCACGTGATTGCCGTATCCGGCCTTGGAGATGACGAATCATTGCCCATTTCGATTGTGGCATGGTACGTTGGCAAGGTGGGTGACAGCTTCAACGGTGGTAACCCGGAATCTCAGGATTTCACGCTGCGCAACGGTCTGAACGTGATCAACTATACCAACAACTACGATGGTCTGGCTTACGTTTGCTACTATGCTACGCTGAACCCCGAACTGAAGCCGAAAGTCAAGGTCCACTTCATCGACGGTCAGGTGAACGGTTTCCTCTCTCTCGACAAGACGAACGAGGAAATGCATGAACTCTGCCGTGTGGCTCCAAACATGTGTATGGACGTTGTCGGAACGAATGCCCACAGCGTGTGGACCTCTCGTGGCGTACAGGGCACATTCAAAGCAACCAAAGATGGCAAGGACTACAATATCAAGCTCAACACGCAGGGTCTCTACGGAAACTGTGTGGCGGTTGACGGCAAGAGCCTCGGCTATCGCCAGTTCATCCATGTGCTCGACTCCCTCGTCATCTGGGAACATGAACTGCTCGGCTTCCATAAGTACAACAGCGCCCCGGACAACCGCACGATGGCGTATGTGAACTTCACCTACTACATGTTCCAGGGCGGTCGTGGCGTTTCCTTCCATGCTGACCAGGAACCGCGTGTGCTGAACTGCAAGAAGCTCATCACTGGTGACGATGACGCCATTTGGGGTCTTTCGCATGAATGGGGACACCAGCACCAGATGCACCCTTACTTCTGCTGGGGCGGTATGGGCGAAGTGACGAACAACATGAACTCCTACTACAACATCATGCGCATGGGCTACCGCTCATCCGACAAAATCAACCAGTGGGCTCCCGCACGTAAACACTTTGTCAAGGCCAACTATTCAAACATCAATCGCAACAGCAGCATGCGACGCCTTGCCTACGAAAACAGCAGCCAGCAGAACAATGCAGCCTTGCGCGCTTATTGCCAGGCTAACAAGGATTCCGTGATCGCGGACTACGCCACCAACCCTGAACGCGCACTTGCCATCAACGAAGTAGGAGTTGGCGAAACGCTCTGCCCCTTCATCATGCTCTACAACTACTTCACGACTCATGGATGCCCCGACTTCGCTCCTGACTGGTATGAATCTCTTCGCCAGAACGACAACGAAAACGGTTCGCAGATTGAGAAGAAGGGCGACGTTGACAAGTACGAGCTCATCGCTTCTGCCCAGAACAGCAACAAGAACAATAAGTACAGCGTGCTCAAGGCGAAATATCCTTCTTCTGTTTGGATCAAGAAGAACTATGTGACGGCTAGCAGCAACTCTCGCGAGAACTCGGTTCCCTTCGTGCTCAACTACATCCGCAAGACCTCACGCCTCTCGGGATACAACCTCATCCCCTACTTCGAACGTTGGGGCTTCCTCCGTCAGGCTCCGCTCTACATTGGCGACTATGGAAACTACTTCTTTGTCCTGACGCCTGAGATGTTTGCAGAGTTCAAGGCTGATATGCAGGAACTCGTTGACAAGGGCGAAATCAAGACGATGCCTGAAGGCATGGTGGAGGAGATCTCCAACAGCCCCGAAATGTTCCAGACTCGCCCGACATTCCCTAACTGATAAGGACAGCGGAAACTGAGTTCTTCCGCTATCAATGAATAACAGTTCTTTCCCGACCGCCTGTAGCCTCAGCGCCACAGGCGGTCGTTTTTCATGCTCCCCCCTCTTCCAATTCACGGGAAAGGGTGGCGTTGCAACGCCACCCAGTGGCGGCATACAGCCACCCTTGCTTCGAACACCAGGGTCTGCTCATGCTTTTCCCGAAAAGCATGACAGGAGGATTTCCTCGCTGGTATTCCGCATATCACACAAAAAGCCGGTGATTCACTTCATCGCAGTTTCCTTCAACAGAGGGGAACCGCAATGCCGTGAATCACCGGC
>ERZ1026892.1363-NODE-1363-length-10581-cov-8.872411_pt1 | contig 10581 bp, 10 predicted proteins | sample MGYA00380176_ERZ1026892 | MGnify/ENA primary metagenome ERZ1026892 (study PRJEB33269, sample SAMEA4719812) | human gut metagenome | biome: human-associated habitat; feature: organic feature; material: feces | place: Cameroon | collected 2013-10 ... | reverse complement strand
TTTTGGAATAATTAAAGATTCCAAATTCTTTTTTATCGTTGGTTTGCCGACATTCTGACAGGTCTCTTTTCACCATAATTCTTTTGGTTTTTCTCATCATTGACTTGCACTTTGCACCATCCGCATTTTCTGAACAAAAATGCCTAAAAAAACGCAAGTACTTACGATGCCCGATGAAAGTACTTGCGTTGGCTGTTGAAAGTACTTGCGATGGCCATCGCAAGTATGTTCATTTTTTAGGTCTATTCCCCTACCCTAATACCGTAAATTTGGCAAACTTCAAAAGGAGTTGTTTCGTACCAGAGTTGACAAACTTTACTGTCGCCTTAGCATTCTCGCCAGTTCCTTCCAGTTTCAGAACCGTGCCTATGCCAAATCGCTGATGTTCTATCTTAGAACCCTCCACTAATTGAACAGATAAACCTGTTGATACAGAAGTAGAGGCAGCTGAACTCGGAGACGAAGGAGATGATGGTGATGATGAAGCCAAAACACGACGAGCTGCTTCTACGCCCCGAACCGACTTGAATCTGCTCTCCATGCGAACGGGGTTAGTTGCAGAATGGGAGTCGTCTCTATCAGTACGAGTCTGAACTCTGTTAACACGAAAATCATCTCTCCCTACACGGAAATTATCTCTATCTTCCCTTTCAGAGAAAGCGTTCTTTCGGTCGGGCTTAAACTGCGATGAAACAGAAGTTCTATCCCAAGGCATTCTGCCACCATACCCCCCACTGTTGAAGGAGAAATCGTCATGAGCCATTTCCGAATCTTCTTTGATGAGTTTAGGGTCTATCTCGTTGAGGAATCTGCTGGGATTACCAAACTCTATCTTGCCATAACGGAAACGGTTCTTAGCACTCGTCAGCACGCAATGTTTTTCGGCTCGTGTGATGGCGACATACAACAAACGACGCTCCTCCTCCAATTCGCGAAGAGTGTTAGAAGCTATGGGACTGGGGAAGATATTCTCCTCAAGACCAACGACAAAGACGGTAGAAAACTCAAGCCCCTTAGAGGCATGTATCGTCATGAGCGACACACGAGGCTCATCATCATCGCCCTTACTGTCGAGGTCGGTCAACAGGGCCACATCTTGCAGATAGTCTGAAAGACTGGCTTCATCCTCTCGTCCTTCCTCTCGTCGCTCCTCCACAAAATTCTGCATACCGCCCAAGAACTCCTCCAAGTTCTCTTGTCTGGAAAGATTGTCAGGATCTTTATCACCATTAAAGATATCTGCACTGATTCCACTCTCCTTGATAATAGCATCACCCAAGTCGTAGACATTCATTCGAGAAGCTTTTTCTACGAATCCGCTAATCAGCAGTCTGAAGTTCTCTAACTTAGTGAGCGTTCCCTTATTGACAGATAATCCATAAAACTCTGGCGAAGTAACAATCTCCCAGAAACTCACTTTATGTTGAAATGCACAGGCTGCTATCTTAGCCACTGTAGTACTACCGATGCCACGTGCAGGATAATTGATAATACGCTTAAAGGCTTCTTCGTCATCAGGATTTGCCACCAGTCGGAAGTAAGCGATAATATCCTTGATTTCCTTACGCTGGAAGAAGCTGAGACCACCATAGATACGATAAGGAATGGATTGTTTTCTCAATTCTTCCTCAAAACTTCGACTCTGAGCATTGGTGCGATAGAGAATGGCAAAATCGCTATATTGACAGTCATCTTGCCGCTTGATTTTTTTGATTTCACGGCACACTATCAGAGCTTCCTCCTTATCACTATAAGCTGGCTTATAGAGCAAACATTCTCCCTTGTCGTTCTTGCTATAAACATCCTTGGGAATCTGATTGCTGTTGTGCTTTATCAGGCTATTGGCCGCCTCCACAATACTCTGCGTACTACGATAGTTCTGCTCCAGTTTAAAGAGTTTGGCGCCCTTAAATTCTTTCTGAAAACTAAGTATATTGTCGATGTTAGCACCTCGGAAACTATAGATACTCTGCGAGTCATCTCCTACTGCGCACACACGTCCCTTCTCCTTGCAAAGCTGCATCACGATACGCATCTGTACATGGTTGGTGTCCTGATACTCATCAACCAAAAGAAAATCAAACTGCGCAGCATACTTCTGTCTGATGTCTTCATGTTCATGAAAGAGACGGAAGGTAAGTGACAGCAAATCATCGAAATCCATGGCATTGGCCTGTCGGCAACGCTGCACATAGGTGACATATATCTTGCCTATGCTGGGCATCTTCATGCGTAGGTCTGCTTGATAGCAATCAGGATCGGCAACATAGTTGTCTGCACTCATCAGATTGTTTTTCGCCATGGATATGCGACTATGTACCGCAGCTGGCTTATAGATCTTATCATCGAGTCCCAAATCCTTGACTATAGACTTGATAAGCGACCTGGAGTCGGTCTCGTCATATATTGTAAAATTGTTGGTAAACCCGATGTGCTGCGCCTCAGCTCTGAGTATACGCGAGAATATACTATGAAAGGTTCCCATATACAAGTGCTGCGCTAACTCTATGCCCACTAATCTTCCGATACGTTCCTTCATCTCTCTGGCTGCCTTGTTGGTGAAGGTAAGGGCCATAATATTCCAAGGCTTCACCCCTTGCTGCAATAGATAAGCTATCTTATAGGTTAGCACACGCGTCTTGCCAGAACCTGCGCCAGCTATCACCAACGATGGTCCATCAATATATTCTACAGCCTTACGCTGCGATTCGTTCAAGTCGTTCAATAGATTCATATTCTTGCTTGCTGAGTATTATTTCACCCTGTAACCACCTACAGCAGTATTGGGGTTTAGGTCTTCACCCTCTTTGGGGAAAACGGGAATGAAGCGCATCTCGTGCTCTATCTGTCGCTGTCGCTTACGCATATACTTGCTCGGATGCTGTGAGTCGAACTTACGTGGATTGGGCAACGTGGCAGCTATCAAGGCGCACTCGCTACGGAATAGATCTTCTGCCTTTTTATCGAAATGATATTCTGCCACTGCATCCACTCCATATATTCCATTACCCATCTCTATGCTGTTGAGATAAACCTCCATGATACGCTGCTTACTCCACATCATCTCGATGAGGAAGGTAAAGTATGCTTCAAAGCCCTTACGGGTCCAAGAACGACCAGGCCATAGAAAAACATTCTTGGCCGTCTGCTGACTGATGGTACTGGCCCCATGCACCTTTCCACCACGGGCATTATTGCGGGCTGCATGCTGTATGGCATTGAAGTCAAAACCATGATGTATCAGGAAACGAGAGTCCTCGCTTGCCATCACTGCCACAGGCATATGAGGCGAGATTTTGTCCATCGAAACCCAGTGATGATGCAGAGTAACACTCTCACCACCAGACACTTGCTGAAAGCATCTAATCACCATCAGAGGCGTAAGGTATACGGGGATGAAACGATACGCCACAACAGCAAGAATGGTGGTACTGAAAAACAGCACCACCACCCATTTTAATATTTTCTTAATTTTTTGAAGTATCATCAGAATGATTACTCAATAATAATAAAACTCATACTTCGCTTTTGACAGCGAGCTGAGAAGTAATATCTTTAATTCAATGTTCCGTTGTTGGCCTTGTTTACCATTTCCTTGCTGGCATAGAGATAAACCTCCACACGACGGTTGGCAGCCTGACCAGCCTTAGTGCTGTTGTCAGCTACAGGATTGCTGGAACCATAACCAGCTACATTCTTAAACTGACTGGCACGTACACCACAAGAGGTAAGATAATTGTATACTGCCTTGGCACGATTCTCGCTCAAAGGAAGGTTGATACCATCATTACCTGTTATGTCGGTATAACCCTGAATGTCTACCTGGCAGTCTGGGTTGTTCTTCAGTACCTGAGAGAACTTAGCCAAATCGTTCTTGGCATTGGCATTCAGGTCGTATTTATTGAGCTTGAAAAGGATACCAGAATCGAAAGTTACCTTAACGGCAGCCAAACCATTCGTATCTGTCACCTGCTCCACCTTGGCATTCTCTATCTGCTTGGCCTCAGCAGCTACCTTATCCATACGTTTACCGATCAAAGCTCCTGTACCGCCACCTACGGCAGCACCAATCGCTGCACCTACAAGGGCACCTGTTCCGCGATGACTATTATTAAGTAATCCACCTACGATGGCACCAAGAGCTGCACCAGAACCTGCTCCTACCGCAGCACCAGTACCTGTCTTTGTCTGACAACTACCCAAAACCAGTAGCATAGATAGAGCTGCTACCTGAAATTTCATCTTTTTCATACTATTTTCTCCTATATAACAACTGTTTTAAATGCAAAGATAACTCTTTTTTCTCCAACATGGAGTTTTTTCTAATATTTTTTTGTATTTTTGCATGCAAAATTAAGGCTAATTGCAAAATATGCCAAGGGAAAACTCCTACAAAGATGGAGGAAATCCCTAAACCATCATTTCTAAATATCAAAATACATAATAAAAATATGGCTAAAGAATTAAAGAATTTGACCAAGCGTGCTGATAATTATAGTCAGTGGTACAATGACTTGGTAATGAAGGCCGACCTCGCTGAGCTTTCTCCAGTGCGTGGCTGTATGATTATCAAACCATACGGTTATGCCATCTGGGAAAAGATGCAGCAAGAGCTCGACAAAATGTTTAAGAAGACTGGTGTACAGAACGCATACTTCCCAATGCTCATCCCCAAGAGTTTCTTCTCGCGTGAGGCTGAGCACGTGGCAGGATTCGCCAAGGAGTGTGCCGTGGTAACCCACTATCGTCTCAAAGCATCTGAAGACGGCAAGAGCGTAGACGTAGACCCAGCAGCAAAACTCGATGAAGAGCTTATCATCCGCCCTACTTCCGAGACCATTATCTGGAACACCTACAAAAACTGGATTCACTCTTGGCGCGACCTCCCTATCCTCTGCAACCAGTGGTGTAACGTGATGCGCTGGGAGATGCGTACTCGTCCTTTCCTTCGCACATCAGAGTTCCTCTGGCAGGAAGGCCATACAGCCCATGCCACAAAGGAAGAAGCAGAGGCAAAGGCTCAGGAAATGTTGAAGGTGTATGCCGATTTTGCTGAGAAATATATGGGTGTGCCTGTTCTTCAGGGCGTGAAGAGCGAGACAGAGCGCTTTGCTGGCGCCCTCAACACTTACACCATTGAGGCTATGATGCAGGACGGAAAGGCTTTGCAGAGCGGTACTTCTCACTTCCTCGGACAGAACTTCGCCAAGAGCTTCGACGTGACCTATCTTAATAAGGAGAACAAGCCTGAGTACGTATGGGCTACCTCATGGGGTGTTTCTACCCGCTTGATGGGTGCACTCATCATGGTTCATAGCGATGATAATGGTCTTGTGTTGCCTCCTAAGTTGGCTCCTATTCAGGTTGTCATCGTTCCTATCAACAAGGGCGAAGAACAGTTGCAACAGATTACAGCCAAGTTGCAGCCTGTTATCGACCAGTTGCGCGAACTGGGCATCAGCGTGAAGTATGATGACTCTGACAACAAGCGTCCAGGCTTCAAGTTTGCTGACTATGAGCTCAAGGGTGTTCCTGTACGCCTCGTTATGGGTGGACGCGACCTTGAGAACAACACTATCGAAATCATGCGCCGTGACACCTTGGAGAAAGAGTCTGTCAGCTTCGACGGCATCGTGGAGCGCGTCAAGGATATGCTTGAGGACATTCAGCACAACATCTTTGAGAAAGCTCGCAACTATCGTGACGCTCATGTCTACGAATGTGACAACTACGAGGAATTCAAAGAGCGCGTCAAGGACGGAGGCTTCTTCCTCTGCCACTGGGATGGTACAGCCGAGACTGAGGCTAAGATCAAGGAAGATACACAGGCCACCATTCGTTGCGTGCCATTCGCATACGAACAGACTCCAGGCGTAGACATGGTAAGCGGCAAACCTGCTGTGGCTCGTGTCATCATCGCTCGTAGCTACTAAACATAGTAGATTCGTAAAACGTATTTTTTTTTACCATACTGAAGTTAAAGAAGCTCTGCAATGCTTCTTTAACTTCTTTCATTTTTGTCAATTTTATGAATATTGTTATCATGGATGGCTACGCATCCAATCCTGGTGATCTCAACTGGGATGCTCTTAAACAACTGGGCCATGTCACTGTCTACCCACGCACATCGGATGCAGAGAAGGTGGAACGCGCTAAAGATGCCGACATCATACTCATCAACAAGGTGCAGATGGATGCAGAAACCCTTGACCAGCTACCCCGACTCAAGTATATCGGTGTACAGGCCACAGGCTTCAACGTGGTAGATATCAAAGCTGCAAAAGAACGAGGTATCGTCGTAACCAACATACCTGCTTATAGCACCGAAAGCGTGGCACAGATGACTTTTGCACTCATCCTTTCCATTACTAACCGCGTGGAGCACTACACTAAAGAAAACCGCAATGGACGATGGGCTAACAATCCTGACTTTTGCTACTGGGATACTCCTCTCATAGAACTTGCTGGCAAGCAGATGGGCATTGTGGGACTGGGGAACATCGGCATGAAGGTAGCCACCATCGCTCATAGCATGGGCATGAATGTATGCAGCTACACCAGTAAGAGTGCCGCTGACCTACCCGACTGGATCACTAAGGTAGACAGAGACGAGTTGTTGGCTTCTGCTGATATCCTGTCACTCCATTGTCCTCTCACTGAGGATACTCACCACTTCATCAATGCTGAGAGTATAGAGAAGATGAAGTCTACGGCCATACTCATCAACACAGGACGTGGACTGCTTGTCGATGAAGAAGCATTAGCAAAAGCTCTGCATAAGGGAAAACTTGCCGCCTATGGTGCCGACGTGATGACGCAAGAACCACCCCAGAAAGACAATCCTCTCTTTTGCGAACCTAATGCCTTTATTACTCCACACATCGCATGGGCTACACTCGAAGCACGCACCCGTCTCAACAGACAAGTTGCAGCAAACGTAAAGGCATTTATTGAGGGACATCCCATCAATGTGGTAAATAAGTAACGCAAGTTTCATTGGCGATAGATGTTAAAGCATTGGCATTAACTTCTATCCACCATAGGAAGTGAAGAACACTTTAACTCCTATGATATATTATAATTTCATTATCGCCTCTTCAACAAGACATAAATGATAACAGGTGCTCCCACCAAAGGGGTAACTGCTGCAAGAGGAATAACTCCATTGTGGGCTGGCAACGTGCAGAGCCAGCTACACAATAGAGCTATCACGGAACCCAAAAGCATCGTTGATGGCAATAGCAGACGATGATTCTCTGAACCAATAAGCAGTCGCGCTATGTGGGGTGTAGCCAATCCTATAAACGACACAGGACCACAGAAGGCTGTTACTGTAGCGGTGAGTACACCTGTCACAACAAGAAGTAGAAGGCGTAACCTATGTGTGTCGATACCTAAGTTCTCTGCATACAACTCGCCCAAGAGAAGTGCATTGAGAGGCTTTACAAGCAATAAAGCCGCCAATAGAAAGATACCTATAAGTGTTGCTGCCACAGGAATGCTATGAAGCGACACATTGCCGAAACTTCCCATTCCCCATATCATATACGATTTTACCCCCTCGCTCGTGGCAAAAAAGTTGAGTAGCGCAATAGCACTATTGGCCAAATAACCTATCATCAGACCAATAATAAGGAGCATGGTACTACTACGCACAACAACAGAAAGAGCCGAAATGAGTGCTGTCACTATTAATGCTCCTACAAGGGCCGATGCAAGCACTGCCACATAACCAGCCACACTGAGCAAACCTGTCGACACGCTACCACCCATGCCCAACATAACAATGGCTACGGCTAAGGCTGCGCCACTGTTAATACCAAATACATCTGGACCTGCCAAAGGATTACGGAAGGTGGTTTGCAGAAGAAGACCGCTGACAGCTAAAGCGGCTCCTCCCATCAGGGCCATCAGAGCCTGTGGAAGACGCGAATGGATAATAATAAAGTGCAACGTATCAGATGTAGCATCTACATTGCTTCCAAGAAGAATGGCTACAACATCCGACAGAGGAATACTGACACTTCCCATGGCAAGGTTGAGCAAAAAGAGCACAACGATCAACAGGATAGCTGCCACAAGAGTGACTATGTTTTGGGGATGCTTCATAGGTAGCTTTGAGTCATTTTTATTATACGACTGCAAAGTTACATTTTTTTCTTTAAACAAGCAAATTCACCGTTCAGAAGTTCAAGGATTTCATCCATCTACATAGCAAAGCAATACCCGGCAGGATACAGGCCACAAGGTCGGTCAGTCCTGTTGCCACCAACATGCTTACATGGGCATGAAAAGTGGTGTATGTCTCTGTAGGTATCAATACTCCTTGCAACAGAACTGCGTAAATAATAAAAACAACCAGTTCGCGTACCGTAGCCTTACTGCGATAATCGAAACTGCAGTGGATGGTGTGGAAAATGCTATTCACTGCCAATGCAATATACTTCTGAATGCCAAAAGATGGCACTCTCCACCTCAAATTTTCCAAATCCGTGCGGTTGCCAATATATCCTAAACGGGATTGATTCATAGCGTCATTCATCGTCAGTTCCATAAGTATAATCATTTTAAAAAGAAAACGTTCACTTGATCTACTGCAAAAGTATAGGAAACATATTACACCATGATGTAGAACATATTACATTTCTGTAACAATTCAGTTCTATGAAATTTGCTATCAATATCCCGTGTTACAAGATAAATCCCCACGCTATCCTCTAACAACTATTGGGTTTAACATAGAGCCTCCTTCCTTTTTCTGTCGTTCATGATGACAGCCATATTATCAATCGCCCATACGATTAAGTTATCTATAATAGGTATTAGAGTCTCGGAACGTGGAGTAAGCGAATACTCCACTCTTGGTGGAACTTCTGCATACACTTTTCTTGTAACGTAACCATCCGCTTCCAATGTCTTCAAGGTGCTGGTAAGCATCTTTTGCGATATATCTGGAATGAGCTTGCGAAGAGCATTAAAGCGAAGTGGTCCATCCATGTGGTTTTTAAGTGTGTAGATAACCAACAACGACCACTTGTCACATATACGAGCCAGCACATTGCGTATAGGGCAATCCTGCACGACCATTTCTTTTATCATTCTTGCCATTTTGGAATATAATTAGAATGTTAATATCATATTATTATATTTTCCCCATTACTAAGCTTCCCCATTTGCGATGGGGTTGATACATATTATCTTATGTTGAAAATACTTTTATTTTCAGCAATAGGCTACAAAAGTAACTAATATCCGTCAAGCATGCAAGCACCAAAAGTTAATCTAAGTTAAGACCACTTTTTCATTATTCCCATCCCACCTCATTAGTTACCTTCGAGTAACTATCACACCCACAAGTGCCTTCTTGTATCAACTGCTCATTTGTTGTATCTTTGCATCACCATTCTGAAAGAAGAAATATAATTATCCATATAAATCAAAAAAATGAAAGAAACAAAGACAATTGCAAACGCTGCCAACTTTACAGCAGTAGATTTTGGCAAGATGAATGAAATTAAAGACTACACCCTACTGTATAAACCTGATATGAAAGTTTCGGGTAAGGTTTTTGGAGGCGAGAGCGTGAATGCTACGGGTGCTGAATTCTCTTTCCAATGTTTTGCACCAGGTGCTGAAACAGGATTCCTCCACACTCATAAAAACCATGAGGAATTGTATTTTTTCCTTAGCGGTAAGGGCGAGTTTCAGGTAGACAATACGATTTTCCCTATCCAAGAGGGAAGCGTTGTAAGAGTAGCACCTGATGGCAAACGTGCTGTTCGTAACAACAGTACAGAACCTCTTATAATGCTTTGCGTACAATACAAAGGCAATACTTTTACTCCCGAAGATGCAACGGATGGTATCATCCTAAAAGACCAAGTAAAGTGGTAAAACCATAATGGAAAAACAAGCCAGCACGATGAACTGCTGGCTTGTTTTTTTATGGAAGACCGAAACTGCATAGGATTCTTCCACTGTTATTTAGGGAAAATCATACTCCCATTTATGGTTTTCCCCTTGTCATCTGCAGTCTTTTTGTCTATCTTTGCACTATGAAAGAAGAAAGACAGCACTCGATACTTAGCAAGTTTACATGGTGCTCTTCGACTCTTTCTGGTACTATAATTAAAAGAATTAATAGAATAATAACCTTTTAAAGAAAGACTGTTATGAAAAGAATGATGATTACTTTCGTAGCAACATGGATGATGATTACATCTATGACAGCCCAAAGATTGACAAATATCCAAGCTGAAGCTCGTTTTATCACCGATAAGATGATTGTAGAACTGGGATTGAGCAATGCTCAGCGTAACAACCTACTGAACATCAACTTCGCTTACCTTGATGGTATACGAAGCTATCGCGACATCGATGCATACGGCTGGAAGTATCGCAACAAGCAACTCAAGCGCATGCTCACCCCTAACCAATGGAAAAGATTCAAGGACTCATACTACTTCTATCGCCCTATCGGTTGGCAGAATCATGTGTATGTTCACCATATTTATACCCGATATCCCAAGCATAACTGGGGACACGACAAGCGCCGCCCTCGCCCTGAGTGCAGCTACGGAA
>ERZ1026892.1352-NODE-1352-length-10612-cov-16.311073_pt1 | contig 10612 bp, 7 predicted proteins | sample MGYA00380176_ERZ1026892 | MGnify/ENA primary metagenome ERZ1026892 (study PRJEB33269, sample SAMEA4719812) | human gut metagenome | biome: human-associated habitat; feature: organic feature; material: feces | place: Cameroon | collected 2013-10 ... | reverse complement strand
TAAATGAAACTGAAAAGGTATTTTAAATATTTTGTGATTTGAGTCACAAAACTGTTGATCGATAAAATCCGGAGGAGTAGACTTTGTTTTGTGAGTTGAGTCACAAAAAATATCACTACTATCGCAGGATAAAAATCATGAAACTGATCAACAAAATCATCGCTCTCTTCAGCTCTATGAACATCTCTTTCGGTACTTTCAACCTGTAAGGTTGATGACCGCACTGGCCGCCCACCTGTAGGTCAGATGCTGTTCTGTGATGCGCTGTACCGCTAACGAAAACCACAACACATGCGGTGTAAACAGAACCCAAAAATGAAGAAGGTCGCCTTACGGCGACCTTTGTATTTTGTAGGCCGGATAAGGCGTTTACGCCGCCATCCGGGAATGTCTTCGTGGCTTGCCTGATGGCGCTGCGCTTATCAGGCCTACAGCACTAACCTACGCATCAATCCTTGGTCAGGAAATTCCCGGTATCAAAACTCCCGTCCGCATTACGGGTCAGCGGCTGCGGTAACGACAGCGACTGGAAATCTTGCGCACGCAGTTCCTTACCTTCCGTGTTCACGCTTTTACCCTTCTCGATGAAGTAGTTCGTGGCATCGATGTTCCCTACCACCGCATCGTCATATTTTCCAGGTTTGCTGCGCAGCGAAATGTTGTCGCTGAATACACCTTGCGTAGATGCATCGCCATAAGGGCTTGGGCGGAAGATGAAGTTAAAGCGCTGGTTGTCGACGGCGACGTTATTGACCACCACCAGCTTGCCCGGGTTGAAGTTGTCGGTGAAGCCATCAAGGTGGTTGCCGATCGCGATGCTGTTGCGGATTTCGTGAGCCACCGGCTGCCCCTCACCGCCCAGCTTGAAGCCGTTGCTGGTGTTGTCGCGGGCGACAGAGTTCTCGATCACCACCACGCCGTTGGCGCCGTCCTCAATCTTATTAAACAGATCGAAACCGTCATCAATATTGTTGTGTGAATAACACCCTTCCAGGCGGTTACCCTCACCCACGCGCATCTTTACCGCAAAACCATCAGCGTTGATCTTGCCCGGATCCTCATTGCTGTGGGATTCCGAGTTCACCACGCGGTTATAGCTTGCCCACAGCGGACGACCAATCTTATCTACCGAGGAAATTTGAATCCCGGTATCGTCATTGCGATAAGCCGTCACATTTTCGATCAGGTTATGGCTGCCCTGAATACGCAGGCTCTTCCCGGTGATATCCACACCGCGTAGCGTCCAGTAGTTACCGTCCAGCAGCATGCCGTGGATAACCGCTTTACCGTTGGCTTCCAGTGTCTTACGGCCATCCTCAAGACCGCTGGCAGAGAGCGGAATATCGGTCTTCGGATAGTCGCCTGCCGCCAGCACAATTTTGCCGCCCGGCGCGACCAGATCGATGGCTGTTTGCAAATCCATCGGCGCATCGGCGGTACCTTTTGCATCTGTCTTGCCATTTGCTGCTGCGTACAGCGTGCTGGTGGAGATACCTTTCTGCTGGTTAACGGTCAACTGCTGCTCAACCGGCGTCCGGTCTTTACCGCTGGTGGGGGTAAAGGTCACCTGAAAGGTATTGCTCTCTTTCAGCGTGGCGGGCTGAGTGAACATCTCGCCGGCCTTCACCGCTTTATTCTCCCCGATCACCACTTCATTGTGCCGTACGGTAAACAGCCCGTCATAGTTGGCGCGCGCTTGCAGAGTGTACTCTGGCGTCAGGCTCTTGCTACCCGAAGCGACCTGCATCACCACCGGCCATGATTTGGCAACGAACGGTTTAGAGGCCACGGTTTTCGCCTCAGAGGTGGTCAGCGAAGCGTCTTTAACGGTGATTTTGGCATTACGCGACGCAAAGAAGCCCACGTAATACTGCTTTTTATCCTGCACGGAGATCATATCTGCGTGCGGTACGCGCTCGGCCACCCACTCTTCGCTCCCGACAGGGGCCCAGGCGGTCACGAAGCCGTCATTCGTCCGTTCTAGCTTCAGGCGGAACGTCGGCGACTGACGCAGATCAACCCCTTCCTTATAGCTGACCTTTTTAATCTCGGACCCGGCATTACCCCAAGGTTGGGTAATACCGTTACGCGCGATCGCCTGTAGCTTTACGCGGTAACTGTCTTTCTTGTCCTGGGTCATAATGGCGTTCATTACCATATTTGATGCCGCAGGGAACTCTTCATAGCCTTCTTTCAGCGGTTCCTGGCGTGGAATGCCGATGATATCGCGCACCAGTAACCCCGCGCCTTCCTGTGCGGCCGGTTTAGCGCCGTTTTCCGGACCAAACTGATCGACGGTAACCGTGGCTGAGAGAACAAAGTTCTCATCGCTCGGTAACGTGGTGTAGAAGAAGGTTAAACCGTCGTGTGAATTGGCGATTTTGCCGCCGCGACTTTCGATGGTGATAGGTTTACTGAGGTCGGCAATTTGCTGTGATGTCAGCGTCTTACCATCGATAGTGACGTTGTTTACGCCCACTTTCTCCGGAAGAACGTTGGAGGAGAAGTTAACGTCAGTAGACTGCCCAAAAGCGATCGCCTTCCATTGCTGGGGCGTCTGGGCCTGCGCCGCGAGAGAAAGCGCTGCACTACAAAGGGTAAGAGCCAGAGGTATCTTCTTGTTCATATTATCTTCCTGAATGGTTGATCAACGTAATTATCAACAAATTAAAACGTTGTTTCTTTTTTGTTCGTCACAATAATGAGTAAATAAAACACCGTTTTGAAATGGTTAATCCTTTATTCAGGTGATAAAAAAACAAGATAAGCAGTGAGATAGCGCAGAATATGGCGCTGGGTCTGATTTCTTACAAGACAAATAGATTTGATATAGACGAAAATAAGGACAGAAAGTCAGGACGTAAGGGGATGTTGAACGTTTTATCAGCAAGCCATTTCATGCTGCAAAATATGTAGAATTTTCAACAAGAACCCGGTTTACTTCATACTTAATCTACAGACAGGATACCTATGTCTAACCGTACCATGAGCGTTGTGATCCTTGCCGCTGGCAAAGGCACGCGTATGTATTCCGATCTTCCTAAAGTGCTGCACGCCCTGGCTGGCAAGCCGATGGTGCAGCATGTCATTGATGCCGCGAATCATGTTGGCGCAAACCAGGTTCACCTGGTGTACGGTCACGGCGGTGATTTGCTTAAGCAAGCCTTATCCGACGACAACCTGAACTGGGTGCTGCAGGCGGAACAGCTGGGCACCGGTCATGCGATGCAGCAGGCTGCGCCGTTCTTCGCGGATGACGAAGATATTCTGATGCTGTACGGCGACGTGCCGCTGATCTCTGTTGAAACGCTGCAGCGTCTGCGCGAAGCCAAGCCGCAGGGCGGAATAGGTCTGCTGACGGTAGTGCTGAACGATCCGAGCGGCTATGGCCGCATTACCCGTGAAAACGGCAAAGTAACCGGTATTGTCGAGCACAAAGATGCCACCGAAGCACAGCGTCAGATTCAGGAAATTAACACCGGTATCCTGATTGCTAACGGTGCGGACCTGAAGCGCTGGCTGGCGAAGCTCGACAATAACAATGCGCAGGGCGAATTCTATATCACCGATATTATCGCCATGGCGTATCAGGAAGGGCGTGAAATTGCCGCGGTGCATCCGGCGCGTATCAGTGAAACCGACGGCGTGAATAACCGCCTGCAGCTTTCCCGCCTTGAACGTATTTATCAGTCTGAGCAGGCTGAAAAGCTGCTGCTGGCCGGCGTGATGCTGCGTGACCCGGCGCGTTTTGACTTACGTGGTACCTTGTCTCACGGGCGCGATGTCGAAATAGATACTAACGTTATCCTTGAGGGCAACGTGGTGCTGGGCGATCGCGTCAAAATCGGCGCGGGCTGCGTGATCAAAAACGCCACCATCGGTGACGACTGTGAAATCAGTCCGTACAGCGTGGTGGAAGATGCGCATCTGGAAGCGGCCTGCACCATCGGGCCATTCGCGCGTCTGCGTCCGGGCGCTGAACTGCTGGAAGGCGCTCACGTCGGTAACTTCGTCGAAATGAAGAAAGCGCGTCTGGGCAAAGGCTCGAAGGCCGGCCATCTGACCTACCTCGGCGACGCGGAAATTGGCGACAACGTGAATATCGGTGCGGGTACCATTACCTGCAACTACGATGGCGCGAATAAGTTTAAAACTATTATCGGCGACGATGTGTTCGTCGGCTCCGACAGCCAGCTGGTGGCCCCAGTGACGATTGGCAAAGGCGTGACGATTGCCGCCGGGACCACCGTCACCCGCAACGTCGCGGATAACGAACTGGTACTCAGCCGCGTACCGCAGGTACATAAGCAAGGCTGGCAGCGTCCGGTAAAGATTAAGAAGTAGGCCTGATAAGGCGTAGCCGCATCAGGCAACAACGGCGAGGAGATAACATAATCTCCCGCCGACCATGCAGTACCTATAAAAATAACCCCACTCTCTACAAGGCTCGGGGCGCCCGGTATACGGGCAACAGGTTGACCGACAACGCGTAAAAAATCGGAACATAAACTTATGTGTGGAATTGTTGGCGCAGTCGCGCAACGTGATGTAGCTGAAATCCTTCTCGAAGGCCTCCGTCGTCTGGAATACCGTGGATACGACTCTGCGGGTTTGGCAGTGGTGGATGCAGAAGGTCATATGACCCGTCTGCGTCGTCTGGGAAAAGTCCAGATGCTGGCTCAGGCAGCGGAAGAACAACCGCTGTCCGGCGGCACCGGTATTGCTCACACCCGTTGGGCAACTCACGGCGAACCGTCGGAAGGCAATGCGCATCCGCATGTGTCTGAGCACATTGCGGTGGTGCATAACGGCATCATCGAAAACCACGAACCGCTGCGCGAAATGCTGCAAGCGCGCGGCTATGTCTTCGTTTCAGCGACCGACACTGAAGTGATTGCTCACCTGGTGCATTGGGAGATGGAACAGGGCGGTACCTTACGTGAAGCGGTGCTGCGCGCTATTCCACAGCTGCGCGGCGCTTACGGTACGGTCATTATGGACTCCCGCGATCCGAGCACGCTGCTGGCAGCGCGTTCCGGTAGCCCATTGGTGATTGGCCTTGGGATGGGCGAGAACTTTATCGCTTCTGACCAGCTGGCGCTGCTGCCGGTAACCCGTCGATTCATCTTCCTGGAAGAGGGGGATATCGCGGAAGTGACCCGCCGTACCGTGGCTATCTTCGATAAGACCGGCGCGGAAGTGACGCGTCAGGATATTGAATCAAACGTGCAGTACGATGCCGGTGATAAAGGCATCTACCGCCACTACATGCAGAAAGAGATTTACGAGCAGCCGAATGCCATCAAAAACACCTTAACCGGGCGTATTAGCCACGGCCAGGTGGATCTGAGCGAGCTGGGGCCGGAGGCCGATGCGCTGCTGGCGAAGGTTGAGCACATTCAGATTATCGCCTGCGGGACTTCCTATAATTCGGGAATGGTGGCGCGCTATTGGTTTGAATCGCTGGCCGGTATGCCGTGCGATGTCGAGATCGCGTCGGAATTTCGCTACCGCAAATCCGCCGTGCGCCCAAATAGCCTGGTCATTACTCTCTCGCAGTCCGGTGAAACCGCCGACACGCTGGCTGGCCTGCGCTTGACCAAAGAGCTGGGTTACCTGGGCTCGCTGGCGATTTGTAACGTCGCGGGCTCGTCGCTGGTGCGCGAATCCGACCTGGCGATCATGACCAAAGCGGGCGCGGAGATTGGCGTTGCCTCCACCAAAGCGTTTACGACTCAGCTGACCGTTCTGCTGCTGCTGGTGGCAAAAATGGCTCGCCTGAAAGGTCTGGATGCCGCCGTTGAGCACGATATTGTGCACGGTCTGCAGGCGCTGCCAAGCCGCATTGAGCAGATGCTGTCGCAGGACAAACGCATTGAGCTGCTTGCAGAAGACTTCTCCGACAAGCATCACGCGCTGTTCCTTGGCCGCGGCGATCAGTACCCGATCGCGCTGGAAGGCGCGCTGAAGCTGAAAGAGATCTCCTACATTCACGCGGAAGCCTACGCCGCTGGCGAGCTGAAGCACGGCCCGCTGGCGCTGATTGATGCCGATATGCCGGTGATTGTCGTCGCACCGAACAACGAGCTGCTGGAAAAACTGAAATCCAACATCGAAGAGGTTCGCGCGCGCGGCGGTGAGCTGTATGTCTTTGCCGATCAGGACGCGGCGTTTACCGATAGCGACAACATGCACATCATCGAGCTGCCGCACGTGGAAGAGGTCATCGCGCCTATTTTCTACACCGTGCCGCTACAGCTGCTGGCCTATCACGTGGCGCTGATTAAGGGCACCGACGTTGACCAGCCGCGTAACCTGGCAAAATCGGTGACCGTGGAATAATCGTCACCCTTTGATGAATCATCCGGCTATGCCTCAGGCATGGCCGGATTTTTTTTATCCGCTATAACTGTCATAAAGCACGACGGTTTTGCTGTCATAAAAAGAAAATCTCTCTGAAATTTGAGTGTAAATATTTTTTTTAACCAACTGATTTGAATGGCTTTAATTATCCTGTTTTTTATGGGTGTTTCTGTGTCATTAAACTGTCATAAACCTTACATATAACTGTCACCTGATTGTCCTATTTTGCTCCTCGTAGCCACTAAACAATCATTTACGGATTCTTGCAGGAGACATTATGAAAGTTATGCGTACCACTGTCGCAACTGTTGTCGCCGCGACCTTATCGATGAGCGCTTTCTCTGCATTCGCAGCAGCAAGCCTGACAGGCGCGGGTGCAACTTTCCCAGCGCCGGTGTATGCCAAATGGGCTGATACCTACAACAAAGAAACCGGTAATAAAGTGAATTACCAGGGTATCGGCTCCTCCGGTGGCGTAAAACAAATTACTGCAAATACCGTTGATTTCGGCGCATCCGATGCCCCGCTGTCTGACGAAAAACTGGCTCAGGAAGGCCTGTTCCAGTTTCCGACGGTGATCGGCGGTGTGGTGCTGGCCGTTAACATCCCTGGCCTGAAATCCGGCGAGCTGGTGCTTGACGGTAAAACGCTGGGTGACATCTACCTGGGCAAAATCAAGAAGTGGGATGACGAAGCCATCACCAAACTGAACCCAGGCGTTAAGCTGCCTTCTCAGAACATCGCCGTTGTGCGTCGTGCTGATGGTTCCGGTACCTCCTTCGTGTTCACCAGCTACCTGTCTAAAGTGAACGAAGAGTGGAAATCGAAAATTGGCGCGGGCTCTACCGTAAACTGGCCGACCGGTCTGGGCGGTAAAGGCAACGACGGTATCGCGGCGTTCGTACAGCGTCTGCCTGGCTCTATCGGCTACGTTGAATACGCTTACGCCAAGCAGAACAACCTGGCTTACACCAAACTGGTTTCTGCCGACGGCAAACCGGTTAGCCCGACCGAAGATAACTTCGCTAACGCGGCTAAGGGCGTTGACTGGAGCAAAACCTTCGCACAGGACCTGACCAACCAGAAAGGTGACAACGCGTGGCCGATTACTTCCACCACCTTCATCCTGGTACACAAAGAGCAGAAGAAACCTGAGCAGGGCGCTGAAGTGCTGAAGTTCTTTGATTGGGCATACAAAAACGGCGGCAAGCAGGCGAACGAGCTTGACTATGCTTCTCTGCCGGAAAGCGTGGTTGAGCAGGTTCGTGCTGCATGGAAGACCAACGTAAAAGACAGCAGCGGTAAAGCGCTGTACTGATGACGGTCGCCCGGCGGGAACGCCGGGCAGCTGTAAATGTCGTGGCGGATTTTAAACTGGAAAGAGTGATTTATGGCTGCAACTAAGCCTGCTTTTAACCCACCGGGTAAAAAGGGTGACATGATATTCAGCGCGCTGGTAAGACTGGCTGCGCTGATTGTGCTATTGATGTTGGGCGGGATTATCGTCTCTCTCGTGATCTCCTCGTGGCCCAGTATGGAGAAGTTCGGCTTCGCCTTCCTGTGGACCAAGGAGTGGGATGCGCCTAACGATGTCTTCGGTGCGCTGGTACCGATTTACGGTACGCTCGTGACCTCCGTTATCGCGCTGCTGATCGCCGTTCCGGTGAGCTTCGGTATCGCACTCTTCCTGACCGAACTGGCACCGAACTGGCTGAAACGCCCGTTAGGTATCGCGATTGAACTGCTGGCAGCCATTCCCAGTATCGTTTACGGCATGTGGGGCCTGTTTATCTTCGCGCCGCTGTTCGCGACCTACTTCCAGGAGCCGGTCGGCAATATTCTTTCTAACATCCCGTTTGTCGGTGCGCTGTTCTCCGGCCCGGCCTTTGGTATCGGTATCCTGGCGGCTGGGGTTATCCTCGCCATCATGATCATCCCCTATATCTCTGCCGTAATGCGTGATGTGTTCGAACAAACCCCGGTGATGATGAAAGAGTCGGCCTACGGCATCGGCTGCACCACCTGGGAAGTGATCTGGCGTATCGTCCTGCCGTTCACCAAAAATGGCGTGATCGGCGGTGTGATGCTCGGTCTGGGCCGTGCGCTGGGTGAAACCATGGCGGTCACCTTTATCATCGGCAACACCTACCAGCTCGACAGCGCGTCACTGTATATGCCGGGTAACAGCATTACCTCCGCGCTGGCGAACGAATTCGCCGAAGCGGAATCCGGCCTGCATGTTTCTGCGCTGATGGAACTGGGTCTGATCCTGTTTGCGATTACCTTTATCGTGCTGGCGGCATCTAAGTTCATGATTATGCGTCTGGCGAAGAATGAGGGGGCACGCTAATGGCAACGCTGGAAATGCAAAACACCGCTGCGCTGGCTGAGTCCCGTCGCAAAATGCAGGCCAGACGCCGCATGAAGAACCGTATCGCGCTGACGCTGTCGATGGCGACCATGATCTTCGGCCTGTTCTGGCTGGTGTGGATCCTGATGGCCACCATCACCCGTGGTATCGACGGGATGTCCCTGGCGCTGTTTACCGAAATGACGCCACCGCCAAATACCGCAGGCGGCGGTCTGGCGAACGCCCTGGCGGGCAGCGGCCTGCTGATTCTGTGGGCGACCGTGTTTGGTACGCCGCTGGGCATTATGGCGGGTATTTACCTCGCCGAGTATGGACGTAAATCCTGGCTCGCCGAAGTCATCCGCTTTATTAACGACATTCTGCTTTCCGCACCGTCGATCGTCGTGGGCCTGTTCGTCTACACCATCGTCGTGGCGCAAATGCAGCACTTCTCCGGTTGGGCGGGCGTGATTGCGCTGGCGCTGCTGCAGGTACCGATCGTTATTCGTACCACCGAGAACATGCTCAAATTGGTGCCGGACAGCCTGCGTGAAGCTGCCTATGCGCTGGGTACGCCAAAGTGGAAGATGATCTCCGCGATTACGCTGAAAGCGTCGGTCTCCGGGATTATGACCGGTATCCTGCTGGCTATTGCGCGTATCGCCGGTGAAACAGCGCCGCTGCTGTTTACCGCACTCTCGAACCAGTTCTGGAGCACCGACATGATGCAGCCTATCGCCAACCTGCCGGTAACCATCTTTAAATTTGCGATGAGCCCGTTTGCGGAGTGGCAGCAACTGGCCTGGGCCGGGGTGCTGATTATCACGCTGTGCGTATTGCTGCTGAACATTCTGGCGCGCGTTATTTTCGCCAAGAAGAAACACGGTTAAGTTTAATACCTTGCCGGATGGCGGCGTAAACGTCTTATCCGGCCTACGGTTGACATATATGTAGGCCTGAAAGCTGCGCGCCATCAGGCATGATGAGGAAGAGATTGAGATGAGTATGGTTAACACGACTCCGGGTAAAATTTCAGTTCGTGACCTGAACTTCTACTACGGCAAATTCCATGCCCTGAAGAACATCAACCTGGATATCGCCAAAAACCAGGTGACGGCGTTTATCGGCCCGTCGGGCTGTGGTAAATCAACGCTGCTGCGTACCTTCAACAAGATGTTTGAGCTGTACCCGGAGCAGCGGGCGGAAGGCGAAATCCTGCTGGATGGCGACAATATTCTCACCAACACCCAGGATATCGCGCTGCTGCGCGCCAAGGTTGGGATGGTGTTCCAGAAGCCGACGCCGTTCCCGATGTCCATCTACGACAACATTGCTTTCGGCGTGCGTCTGTTTGAAAAACTGTCGCGTACCGACATGGACGAACGCGTGCAGTGGGCCTTGACCAAGGCCGCATTATGGAATGAAACCAAAGATAAACTGCACCAGAGCGGGTACTCTCTCTCCGGTGGTCAGCAGCAGCGTCTGTGCATCGCGCGCGGTATCGCGATTCGCCCGGAAGTGCTTCTGTTGGATGAGCCGTGTTCAGCCCTTGACCCGATCTCCACCGGGCGTATCGAAGAGCTGATCACCGAGCTGAAAGAGGATTACACCGTCGTTATCGTTACCCACAACATGCAGCAGGCTGCGCGTTGTTCCGACCACACGGCGTTTATGTACCTGGGCGAGTTGATTGAGTTCAGCAACACGGACGATCTGTTCACCAAGCCCGCGAAGAAACAAACAGAAGATTACATCACCGGTCGTTACGGTTGATTCAGGAGCGCGTTGTGGACAATCTGAACCTTAATAAACATATTTCCGGCCAGTTCAACGCAGAACTGGAGAGCATCCGCACCCAGGTGATGACCATGGGCGGCATGGTTGAGCAGCAGCTTTCTG
>ERZ1026892.1351-NODE-1351-length-10613-cov-11.476037_pt1 | contig 10613 bp, 7 predicted proteins | sample MGYA00380176_ERZ1026892 | MGnify/ENA primary metagenome ERZ1026892 (study PRJEB33269, sample SAMEA4719812) | human gut metagenome | biome: human-associated habitat; feature: organic feature; material: feces | place: Cameroon | collected 2013-10 ... | reverse complement strand
TCGTTCAACAGCTGGCTTACCAGCGCAATATGCGTTTTAATCCCGACCGCCAGCGCATCTTCATCAATGCGGAAATGCGGGTTATGTACATTCCACGTCGCCCCTTTCTCTTTATTACCGCAGCCAATAAACAGGAACGTCCCCGGAATTTTCTCCTGATAGGAAGAGAAATCTTCGCTGCCGAACAGCGCTTTCTCCTCCAGCTTCAGCGTGCCAGCCGGGAAATGACGGCCAATCGCCTCACGGGCAATCGCATTGGTCACCTCGTGGTTATTGCCCACGGCATAACCTTTCTGCCACTGAATATCGCAGCTCGCGCCGTGGGCGGCAGCAATACCGTTAACAATGCGCGACATCAGCGCCGGCACCGTTTCACGCACCAGCTGATTATGAGTACGCAGCGTGCCTGCCAGGCGCGCGCTGTCGGGTATGACGTTATAACTGTCGCCGGCCTGGAAGGTGGCGATAGTGAGCACTGGTGCGGTGCCGGGATCGATATTGCGCGCCACGATCTGCTGCAATGCGCCAACCATCTCGGCGCCAATGGTCACCGGATCGATACAGTGCTGCGGCATCGATCCGTGGCCGCCCTTGCCGCGAATGGTGATATCAAAATTGTCGCTGGACGCCACATATGCGCCCTCTTTCAAGGCGATCACCCCCACCGGGCTGGTCGGGAAAACGTGCAGACCAAAAATATGCTCTACATCATCAACGACGCCTAATTCCACCAGCTCACGCGCGCCGCCCGGCGGCACTTCTTCAGCGGGCTGGAAGATAAACTTAATGCTGCCGTGCAGCTGGTCGCGCAGCTGACACAGCACTTTGACCGCCCCCATCAGCATCGCCGCGTGCGCGTCGTGGCCGCAGGCGTGCATCACGCCGGGAACGGTTGAGCAGAAGCTCTCCCCGCTCTCTTCCTGGAGCGGCAGCGCGTCAATATCCGCACGCAGCGCCCACATCGGCCCCGGATGCGCGCCATGGAGCACCGCAATCACGCTGTTTTCCAGCGGTCGGCTTATCTCCAGCCCGGCAAACGCTGACAGCTCGCGAGCGATGTAATCCGCCGTCGGCTTCTCCTGGAACGATAAATCCGGATGCGCGTGAATATGACGACGCCAGCGCAACGCCTCTTCGGCGGCGGCGCTAATCAGCTGTTCAGTGGCGTGGTTCATCAGAGACTCCTTTTAATCGGTAACGGGCAGGCTGGCGACGGTACGGCGCTTCATCAGCGGCAGCACCGCCAGGGCGGAGCAAACCATCGCCAGTGAAAGAAATATAAACGCGCTGGCGTAACCGTGGGTGTTCTCCACCAGGTAGCCAATCACGATCGGTGAGATAAAGCCGCCCAAGGTACCGCCGGTGTTAATCAGGCCAATCGCTGAGCCCATCATATTTTCGGGCAGGCGCTTCATCGGCAGCGTAAAGGCGGTCACAAAGGTCGCCATCAAGAACACCTCTCCGACAAACAGTAGCAGACTGGCGGTCAGCGGGGTGGCGGCGTGGAAGATGGCGAAAATGGCGATGGCGCTCAGCAAGGCGCTAATGGCAATCACCAGCGGTTCGCGGTTGAGGAAATATTTCCCGACCAGCCAGCCGGTACCCAACGAGGAGATCCAGATACCCAGCCCTCCGGCGGCGACCACATAACCGGAGGCGGACAGCAACATCCCCATATGCTGTACGAAGAATTTGGGCAGCCATGCCATCAGGCCATAGCTCGGAATGTTGACGCAGAAAATAGACAGAAACAGCAGAATGACCGTCGGATTGCGCCACAGCGCGGCACCGGAAACAGACTTTTTCTGTACGTCGCGTGCCGTCCTCTGCTGGCGCGGTACGCGTAGGGCAATCAGCGCGGCAATGACGCACACAATCGCACCCAGTAAGGTAAATGAGGTATGCCAGCCGAGCAGCGCCAGCGCGTTCACCGCAATAATCGGCCCGATAGTCATCGCCAGCCCGGCGGAAGAGAGCAAAATCGACTGGGCGAAAGTGCGCTTTTCCACGCTGAAATTGCTGACGACCGCTTTTGCGCATGAACAGGGGTAGCCGGAATGTCCTACTCCCGCCAGGAAACGGAACAGCAGCAGCAGGCCGAAGCTAGCCCCCAGCGCGCCGAAGCAGAGGGCGAAAATACCCAGTGCCGCCAGCGACAGCACCAACATCGTTTTATAGCCAATACGGTCGTTCAGCCAGCCAGCGGGGACCTGAAACAGCGAATAGGCGAGGAAGAAAATCCCCGTAATGTAGCCCAACTGTTCCGCGTTCAGACCGAACTCTTTTTCAATCGGCAGCAGCGCAAATCCGGTGACGGTTTTGTCGATGTAGACAAATACGTAGCCAATAAACAGCAAAAAGATCATTTGAGACTGACTTTTCATTATTTTTTCCGCCTGGTGTCTCATGGGATAGGTGTTGTGTGAGGACGATTGCCCCTACGTATCCTGGCGCTTTACCCACAGGACGGGAAGATGTAATTTTTCTATAGGTGATGCTTTTTTCTGATAGGGGTAAACGGTGAAATATTTACCTAAGGTGAGCCATTTACAGGCGCTAAAGCAGGTGGCGCGTAGCGGCAGCATTCGTGCGGCGGCGCGCGAGCTGGGGCAGTCTCAGCCCGCCCTTAGCCGTACGTTACGTGAGCTGGAGCAAACCCTGGGCACGCAACTTTTATTACGCAGCAAGGAAGGCATCACCCTGACCGAAGCGGGCTGCGCCTTTTCGCAGCGCGCAGAGTGGGTGCTGGAAGAATTGCGCCGCGCCGCCGACGAGGTCGAGCAGATTAACCACGCTACCCACGGTCGGCTGACCATTGGCTACTCATCGCTGATTGCGCTGACGGTTTTTCCGGCGGTCGCCGACGCCTTTAAGCAGGCGCTGCCGCAGGTGGCGCTCACGCTCAAAGAAGGGCAACTCTCATCGCTGCTGCCCGGCGTGCGTAACGGCGAGATCGATCTGGCCGTCGGCTCAGTCGACCCGATGAGCCCACCAGAGGGGGTAATGATTGAGCCGCTGTTTACCGCGCCGTTCTGTGTGGTGGCGCGATGCGGTCATCCGCTGGCCAACGAGAGTGATTTAATGGCCCTACGCCGGGCAAAGTGGCTGTTGCCGGAATCGCCCATGGGCTACTACCAGCAGTTGCAGAACGAGCTGACGCCGTTCTACCGCCAACTGACGATTGCGCCACTGCGTACTGATTCGGTGATCACCGGGCTGAATATGGTGCTGGAATCGGACTACCTGACCATCGTCGCCCGCGCCATGAGCCAGCCGCTACAGCTGGAAGGCAAAATCGTCACCCTGCCCGTTTCGACCCTACCTGCCGCACAGTATTGTGCCGTCTGGTCGCAGAAATCGGCGCTGACGGCCAACGCCCAGCAGTTTTTGTCACGGCTGCGCCAGGCGTGTCAGGGGTATAGCTGGTAGGCCTGATAAGCGAAGCGCCATCAGGCAATTCGGCGCCATTGCCGGATGGCGGCGTGGCCTTATCCGGCCCACACCGGCCATCCCACCGTTATATGGCGACTAACTGCCGCACGCCCTGCGCTTCCATCTCTTCACCCCGCCCACGTTGAATAATCGTACCGCGCGACATCACCAGATACTGATCCGCCAGTTCAGCGGCAAAATCATAAAACTGTTCCACCAGCAGGATCGCCATGTCACCGCGATTGGCCAGGCTGCGGATTACCGCGCCGATCTCTTTGATCACCGACGGTTGGATCCCCTCAGTAGGTTCATCAAGGATCAGCAATTGGGGCTTACACGCCAGCGCCCGACCGATGGCCAACTGCTGCTGTTGGCCGCCGGAGAGATCGCCGCCGCGTCGCTGCTTCATTTCGCGCAGCACCGGAAACAGCGCGTAGATCTCTTCCGGTACGCTTTTGGCCTGCGATCCAGAAAAACGCGACAGCCCCATCAGCAGGTTCTCTTCAACCGTCAGACGCGGGAAAATCTCGCGCCCCTGCGGCACGTAGGCAATGCCCTGCTGCACCCGCTGATGCGGTTTACTGGCGTTAATCAGCTTACCCTGCCAGTGGATGGTGCCGGACTTTGCCGGAATCAGCCCCATCAGGCACTTCAGCAGCGTGGTCTTGCCCACGCCGTTGCGCCCCAGCAGACAGGTGATTTCGCCGGGCGTGGTGTCGAAAGAGAGGCCGCGCAAGATGTGGCTGCCGCCGTAATACTGATTTAAATCATTAACCTGTAACATATCAGCGCCCCAGATAAACGTCGATAACCTGCTCGTTGGCCTGCACTTCACGCAGCGAGCCTTCCGCCAGCACCTGCCCCTGATGCAGGACGGTGACGTGGTCGGCAATGGTTTCCACAAAGCCCATGTCGTGTTCCACCACCATCAACGAGTGCTTACCGGCAAGCGTGCGAAATAGCTCGGCGATATAATCGGTTTCCGCATCGGTCAGCCCGGCAGCAGGTTCGTCCAGCAGCAGCAGATGCGGCTCCTGCACCAGCAGCATGCCGATTTCTAAAAACTGCTTTTGCCCATGAGAAAGCAGCCCGGACGGGCGATGGCGATGCGCGGTCAGCCGCAGCAGCTCCAGCACCTCGTCAATGCGATCCCGCTGGATGCCGGTGAGTTTGGCCCGCAGGCAGGTCCATACCGATTTATCCATCTTCAGGGCGATTTCGAGGTTTTCCGTCACGCTCAGCGCTTCAAACACCGTCGGCTTCTGGAATTTACGCCCAATCCCGGCGCGGGCAATCTCCACCGATGACATCCCCATCAGGTCGATATTCTGGTCGTAGGTCACCGTGCCGCTGTCGGGCCGCGTTTTACCGGTAATCACGTCCATCAGCGTGGTTTTGCCCGCGCCGTTAGGGCCAATCACGCAGCGCAACTCGCCGACGCCAATCTTCAGCGACAGGTTGGTCAGCGCGCGAAAAGCATCAAAAGTGACATTGATGTTTTTCAGCTCCAGCACCGGATCGGTGGTATCGCGATAGCGATCCTGAAGATGCGGTTGGGTAAACAGTGAATCAGTCATGCTTCCTCCGTTTAAGCAGGCCAATCACGCCGCGCGGCAGGAACAGCGTGACGAGGATAAACATCAGGCCGAGGAAAAAGAGCCAGAAGTCCGGGAAGGCGACGGTGAAGTAGCTTTTTGCGCCGTTGACGATCCCCGCGCCGAGAATCGGGCCAATCAGCGTGCCGCGCCCACCGAGCGCCACCCAGATGGCGGCTTCAATCGAGTTGGTCGGCGACATTTCGCTAGGGTTGATAATCCCCACCTGCGGCACGTACAGCGCCCCCGCCAGCCCACACAGCACGGCGGAGAGCGTCCAGATGAACAGCTTGAAACCTTTCGGGTCATAGCCGCAGAACATCAGGCGATTTTCCGCATCGCGCACGGCGGTGAGCACGCGACCAAACTTGCTGCGGGTAAGCAACAGGCCGATGGCCAGCGAACCGGCCAGCAGCAGAACCGTAGCGACAAACAGCGCCACCCGCGTACCGGTGGCGGAGACCGGGAAGCCCAGAAGCGTGGTAAAACCGGTAAAACCGTTATTGCCGCCAAACCCGGTTTCATTGCGGAAAAACAGCAGCATTCCGGCGTAGGTCAGCGCCTGCGTCATGATGGAGAAGTAGACATCTTTAATTCGCGAGCGAAAAGCAAAGTAGCCAAACACCAGCGCCAGCAGACCCGGCACGAGAATAATCAGGCACAGCGCCCACGCAAAATGCTGGGTGCCCGCCCAGAACCAGGGCAGCTCGCTCCACGACAGAAAAGACATAAAGGCCGGTAGGCCATCGCCCGCCGCCTGACGCATCAGGTACATGCCCATCGCATAGCCGCCCAGCGCGAAAAACAGACCATGGCCCAACGACAGCAATCCGGCGTAGCCCCATACCAGATCCAGCGCCACCGCCACCACCGCGTAGCATAGGATCTTGCCAATGAGCGTCAGCGTGTAGGTTGAGATAGCCAGCGGATGTGTCGCAGGCAACAGAGCGAAGAAAGGCAGCACCAGCAGCGCCACCAGTACCAGCGCCGCCAGCGAGCCGGTAAGACGCGGCGCGCGGCGGGCGATCGTTAACGTAATAGGTTGGCTCATCAGTCAATTACCCGCCCTTTGAATGCGAACAATCCTTGCGGCCGTTTCTGAATAAACAGCACGATCAAGACCAGAATGGCTATTTTGCCCAGCACTGCGCCAATCTGCGGCTCCAGCACTTTGTTAAGCACGCCAAGCCCCAGCGCCGCGGCCACGGTGCCCGCCAGCTGTCCCACGCCGCCGGTGACCACGACGAGGAAAGAGTCGATGATGTACCCCTGCCCCAGCTCCGGGCCGACGTTGCCCAGCTGCGACAGTGCCACCCCGCCCAGCCCGGCGATGCCGGACCCCAAACCGAATGCCAGCATATCGACGCGCCCGGTCGGCACGCCGCAACAGTCGGCCATGCGGCGATTTTGCGTGACCGCGCGTACGTTCATCCCCAGGCGGGTTTTATTGAGCAGCAGCCAGGTCAGCGCCAGCACGCCAGCCACAAACAGAATCACCGCAATACGGTTGTACGGCAGTACCAGGTTCGGCAACGCGTTCCAGCCGCCCGACAGCCAGGCCGGGTTCGCTACTTCCAGGTTCTGGGTGCCAAACAGCACGCGCACCAGTTGGATCAGCATCAGGCTGATGCCCCAGGTTGCCAGCAGCGTCTCCAGAGGACGCCCGTAAAGGTGACGAATAATGGTGCGCTCCAGCGCCATCCCCACCGCCGCGGTGATAAAAAATGCGACCGGCAGCGCCACCAGCGGGTAAAGCGCCAGCCACTCCGGGGCCAAGCGCTGGAAGGCGTCCTGCACCAGCCAGGTGGAATACGCGCCCAGCATCAGCATTTCGCCGTGAGCCATATTGATGACGCCCAGCAGGCCGTAGGTGATCGCCAGTCCCAGCGCGGCGAGCAGCAGGATTGAGCCCAGCGAAATGCCGCTAAACGCCTGCCCCAGCCAGTCTCCCCACTTCAGGCGCTGCTGCACCTGCTTGAGGCTGTCCGCCGCCGCCGCACGCACCCTGGCATCCGGTTCGTTTTGCGCTTGCGTCAAACGGCTAAGGCTAGCCTGCACCTGTGGATCGCTGGCCTCGCCCAGCAGTTTCACCGCCTGCAGACGCTGCTCGGCGCGGCTATCAGAGAGCTGGAGGTTGGCGACGGCAATGGCCAGCGCGGTATGGACGCGGTCGTCCTGTTCGGCCGTCAGACGCTGAGTCAGCATCGGCAGCTGATCCTGCTGGGCGCTGTTTTGCAGCGTCAGCGCCGCGTTCAGACGCACCTTATCGTCCTCGCTCACCAGCTGATGTGATGCCAGTGCGCTGGCCACCAGCCCACGAATGCGGTTGTTCATAAACACTTTTTTGGTATTGCCCGTCGGTGCGGCCTCACCTTCGAGCGGCACCAGTTTGCCGCTCTGTTCATTGAACAAATGGCCCTGGGCGTCACTGACCACCGACTCATGTCTGAGCGCTTCCAGCAGCGGCAGACGCGAAGGCTGCGGATCGGCGGCCCAGCGCTGGAGCAGCAGCGCCTGCTCGCTGCGGCTGGCCTGCCCGTAATCGGCCACAGCGCTGGCCCGCACGGGAGCACTCATCGTCAGGCAACTGAATAAGAGAAAAGCGAAAGCCGGAAATAGTGCTGCCAGCGTTTTTCTCACTATTAATTTCATCGTTGAATTCCTGTTGGTATACAAGATGGAATTCATTTAGCAAGGCTTATGCCAAATACATAAGCATTTGTTTTAAAATAAATAAAAATAAATTTAAGTGATTTTCAAACAATTAACCCGCACCGAAAAAGCACATTCACGCACGGTAATAGCGCAGATAATTATAAGAAAATGAAATATCCTATTCGCTTCATCAAAATAATTACTGATAAATAATAACTTATTTTTTTAAAGGTTATTTCTCCGCTCAGCGCCCCCAGAATCCCGTCCTTCGCTCTCAAACACATAAAAATAATTTAACAAAACTTGATACAAATATTGATAATGAGAAACATTATCTGCAAAATTCTCATTATCACGCCAACCCCCTTCTCGCATTGGGCGCAGGCCTTACTTCAGGCGTGATGAATCTCATCTCAGGAGATCGCCGTCGGGACTTGCGGCGCAAGCGATATCCGGGAAAACCGCAGCGCTGTGCTGCTTATTTAACTCACTGAACGCATGTTTGGGCCGACCGTTATCGGCCCGTGCGCAGGAATGATGATGATGACCAAAAAGCATACTCTCTGGGCGCTTAACCCCTTACTTCTCGCCATGATGGCACCCGCCGTAGCGCAAACGACCGATGACGAAAACATGGTGATCTCCGCCAACCGTAGCAACCGTACGGTGGCGGAGATGGCGCAGACCACCTGGGTTATCGAAAACGCCGAGCTGGAGCAGCAAATTCAGGGCGGCAAAGAACTCAAAGACGCGCTGGCCCAGCTGATTCCCGGCCTTGATGTCAGCAGCCAGAGCCGCACCAACTACGGTATGAACGTGCGCGGTCGTCCACTGGTGGTATTGATTGACGGCGTACGCCTGAACTCGTCGCGCACCGACTCCCGCCAGCTTGATTCCATCGACCCGTTTAACATTGAACATATTGAGGTGATCTCCGGCGCGACGTCGCTGTACGGCGGCGGCAGTACCGGCGGTCTTATCAATATCGTGACCAAAAAAGGCCAGCCGGAAACCCAGGTGGAGTTTGAAGCGGGGACCAAAAGCGGCTTTAACAGCAGCAAAGATCACGATGAGCGTATCGCCAGCGCCGTCTCCGGCGGCAACGATCATATCGCCGGGCGTCTGTCGGTGGCCTATCAGAAATTCGGCGGCTGGTATGACGGTAACGGCGATGCCACGCTGCTCGACAACACCCAGACCGGCCTGCAGTACTCCGACCGTCTGGATGTGATGGGTACCGGGACGCTGAATATTGATGAAACCCAGCAGCTGCAGCTGGTGACGCAATACTATAAGAGCCAGGGCGACGATGACTACGGACTGAACCTGGGGAAAGATTTCTCGGCCATTTCCGGGAGCAGCAAACCGTACGTCAGCAGCGGGCTGAACTCCGACCGTATTCCAGGCACCGAGCGTCATCTGATTAGCCTGCAATACTCCAACAGCGACTTCCTCGGGCAGGAGCTGGTTGGCCAGGTTTACTATCGCGATGAGTCTCTGCTGTTTTACCCCTTCCCAAGCGTGAACAAGCAGCACAAAGTGACCGCCTTATCCTCCTCACAGCAGGACACGAACCAGTATGGCGCTAAGTTAACGCTGAACAGTTCGCCGCTGGACGGCTGGCAGTTAACCTACGGCCTCGACGCCGATCACGAACGCTTTACCTCCAACCAGATGTTCTTCGACCTGCCTAAAGCCAGCGCGTCTGGTGGGATGAATAACCAGCGAATTTACACCACGGGTCGCTATCCGGATTACGACATCAGCAATCTGGCCGCCTTCCTGCAATCCAGCTACGACATCAACGACATCTTCACCCTGAGCGGCGGCGTGCGCTATCAGTATACCGAGAACAAAGTTGATGATTTTGTTGGCTATGCGGTGCAGCAGCAGATCGCCGCCGGGACGGTGAAATCCGCGGACGCCATCCCTGGAGGCTCCACCGACTACGACAACTTCCTGTTTAACGCTGGGCTACTCATGCACCTCACCGAGCGTCAGCAGACGTGGTTTAACTTCTCTCAGGGCGTGGAACTGCCCGATCCGGGGAAATACTACGGTCGCGGTAATTATGCGACAGCCGTCAACGGCCATCGCGCGTTGACCAACAGCGTTAGCGTCGACGGCAGCAAACTGGAAGGGATCAAGGTCAACTCCTATGAGCTTGGCTGGCGTTACACCGGCGACAATCTGCGGACGCAGATTGCGGCCTATTATTCCCTGTCCGATAAGAACGTCGTGGTTAATGACGATTTGACGATTAGCGTGGTGGACGACAAGCGCCGCATTTATGGCGTAGAAGGCGCGGTGGACTACTTTATTCCGGATACCGACTGGAGCGCCGGGGGGAACTTCAACGTGCTGAAAACCGAGTCGAAGGTGGACGGTAAATGGGAGAAGTACGACGTGAAGGTCGCCAGCCCGTCGAAAGCCACCGCCTATATTGGCTGGGCGCCGGAGCCATGGAGCCTGCGCGTACAGAGCACGACATCATTTAAACTGCGCGACGAAGCCGGAAATCAGATTGATGGCTACACCACCCTCGACCTGCTCGGCAGCTATGCGTTACCGGTGGGCAAGCTGAGCTTCAGCATTGAAAACCTCTTCGACCGCGACTACACCACGGTATGGGGGCAGCGCGCGCCAATGTACTACAGCCCTGGCTACGGCCCGGCGTCACTGTATGACTACAAAGGCCGTGGGCGGACGTTTGGGTTGAACTATTCGGTGCTGTTCTAATGTTCGCATCGTGCTATGTATTTCCCTTAACACTGTTTCCTATACACAAGTTCGTGGCGACAGTTATCCATTAGAGGAGAGACATTTGGGTTTATCACTTCGTTGCGCTCCCATCCAACCCTAGCCATATAAACTGCGCGGGCACAGGGAGCGCGCAAGGGGCGGCCAATTGCCGCCGCCCCCTGCACCCCC
>ERZ1026892.1349-NODE-1349-length-10616-cov-11.820187_pt1 | contig 10616 bp, 11 predicted proteins | sample MGYA00380176_ERZ1026892 | MGnify/ENA primary metagenome ERZ1026892 (study PRJEB33269, sample SAMEA4719812) | human gut metagenome | biome: human-associated habitat; feature: organic feature; material: feces | place: Cameroon | collected 2013-10 ... | reverse complement strand
TGCTGCTGACCGGCACCGACAACATCCGTGACGTTATCGCTTTCCCGAAAACCACGGCGGCTGCCTGCCTGATGACCGAAGCGCCAAGCTTCGCGAACCCGGCCTCTCTGGGTGAGCTGGGTATTCAGGTTGTGGCAAAAGAGCCGAAAGCGTCGGCGGAGAACGAGTAACATGCTATTCAAGCAGCCCGTCTCTATTCTGGTGGTCATTTATGCCCAGGACAGTAAACGGGTGCTGATGCTGCAGCGACGCGATGACCCCGAGTTCTGGCAGTCGGTTACCGGCAGCCTGGAAGCGGGGGAAACCGCGTCGCAGGCCGCCGTGCGTGAAGTAAAGGAAGAGGTCACCATTGACGTTGTTTCTGAGCAACTGACCTTGATGGACTGTCAGCGCACGGTGGAGTTTGAAATTTTTCAACATTTACGACATCGCTATGCCCCAGGCGTAGTGCGCAATACGGAATCCTGGTTCTGCCTTGCGCTGCCCCACGAGCGGGAGATTGTGTTCACTGAACACCTGGCCTACCAATGGCTCGATGCGCCCGTTGCGGCGGCGCTGACCAAGTCGTGGAGTAACCGGCAGGCGATTGAAGAATTTGTCATTAACGCTGCCTGATAGGGCAAAGTTTTTTGGAGATATTTTTATGGCAGGTCATAGTAAATGGGCCAACACCAGACATCGTAAAGCGGCGCAGGATGCCAAGCGTGGCAAAATCTTCACCAAGATCATTCGTGAGCTGGTGACGGCGGCTAAACTGGGCGGCGGCGATCCGGATGCTAACCCGCGTCTGCGTGCGGCGGTGGATAAAGCACTGTCCAACAACATGACCCGTGACACCTTGAACCGTGCCATTGCGCGCGGCGTGGGCGGTGATGAAGACTCGAACATGGAGACCATCATCTATGAAGGTTACGGCCCTGGCGGCACGGCGGTGATGATTGAATGCCTGTCCGATAACCGTAACCGTACCGTTGCGGAAGTGCGTCACGCGTTCAGCAAAACCGGTGGTAACCTGGGAACTGACGGTTCGGTTGCTTACCTGTTCAGCAAAAAAGGCGTGATCTCTTTTGAGAAAGGCGACGAAGACGTCATCATGGAAGCGGCGCTGGAAGCCGGTGCTGAAGACGTTGTGACCTTCGATGACGGCGCGATTGACGTTTACACCGCGTGGGAAGAGATGGGCAAAGTGCGCGACGCGCTGGAAGCCGCGGGTCTGAAAGCTGATGCCGCTGAAGTCTCAATGATTCCGTCTACCAAAGCGGACATGGACGCGGAAACCGCGCCGAAGCTGCTGCGTCTTATCGACATGCTGGAAGACTGTGACGACGTTCAGGAAGTCTACCACAACGGTGAAATCTCTGACGAGGTTGCAGCTACCTTAGAATGAGGTGGCTGAACCCTAATATAACAGGAGATGCGTGATGGCTATTATTCTCGGCATTGACCCGGGGTCGCGCATCACCGGTTATGGCGTGATTCGCCAGGTTGGCCGTCAGTTGACCTACCTCGGTAGCGGCTGCATTCGCACCAAAGTCGAGGATCTCCCGTCGCGCCTGAAGCTGATTTACGCGGGCGTGACGGAGATTATCACCCAGTTCCAGCCGGACTATTTCGCGATAGAGCAGGTTTTTATGGCGAAAAACGCCGACTCGGCGCTTAAGCTGGGGCAGGCGCGCGGGGTGGCCATTGTGGCTGCCACCAATCAGGAGCTGCCTGTCTTTGAATACGCCGCCCGTCAGGTGAAACAGACCGTGGTGGGTATCGGTAGCGCGGAAAAAAGCCAGGTTCAGCATATGGTGCGCACGCTGTTAAAGCTCCCCGCTAACCCGCAGGCCGATGCCGCGGATGCGCTGGCTATCGCCATTACCCACTGCCACGTCAGCCAGAACGCCATGCAGGTGAGTGATGCCAGGCTGAATTTAGCGCGTGGGCGGTTACGCTAATCTAAATCACCTCAGTCGCCGTTGACTGGGGTGTATTTACATTCTGTGAATCCACCAGGACAAGATTTGGATGCTGCCACAGACTGGCTGGCGTCACCGTTTTCCGCTCCCAGGGAATGGAACCTAAAAACCACAGTTTCCAGAAGGTGAGCTTTGCATTGGGGTTGCTGTTCAGTAACTCTTCAAACGTTTCGACGTCGCCTATCGGAATTGACAGCGCTTCTTTGTAGATATCAAACACAAACTTTGAACAGAACTGGCGCGATGACTCGTATTTAAATCCGGTGTGATAAAACTTGTTTAGCCGGGCAGGAACCTGCTCCATGATGGCGAGCTTCTGTTTGACCGTCAGGCCGCCGCGCAAGCGACGTACGGCGTAACGCTGCCCGGCTGAACGCTGGATAAATAGCGACAGCGTGGTGACGGTTGAGAGCGGAACGCGGCTTTCTGCCACCAGATAGTCTTCACCGTTGTGGCCAATAATCATGCCTACATGATTGCTCCAGCACCGTGATGCGGTTGATATCTGACCGAAAAGTGCGGTACCTATACAGGTAAATACAATATCTCCGGTTTCATATTCGATTAGATAATGTTTTTTCATGTTCTCGTTCCGTGGTGATTATTCTGAAATAACGTCCTGTATTTTATGCTGTTGGATAATTAGCATTATATTAATCTTATGGCAAGTATATGGTTATTAATGAATGGGAGTGATGAATGTTATGTTTACTCTTATTTAAAATAAGAATGTTTTTTGCGGGTATTAAAAATAAGGACGGCTAATCTCGCCAGAAGCGTGTATAGAGATGAGATAAATATCCCTGTTTGAACGTTATCGGGCATTACTGATTTGTAGTCGTGGTCAATGACTCGCGGGTTTAGTGCTGTTCTTTCTATGCTGATACACATGTGGTCTGCATTGGACTGGCGCTTTCATTCCTTTTAGAAAGCTAACTTTCAGATATTGTTGGTGCGTCCAGACGTGTCACATCTCGTTTTGGTCTAAGTGTGTGTTTTCCATTTATATTTCATGCAATACATATAAGCGGCACATAATGTATATGTGCTTTTATCGGCGTTTAGTATCGATTGTACCTTACGATGCGATATTGTTGGTTGATACAGATACTTGTTATTTTATTGCTGGCATATTCTCTATTATGCCGGACTGGATATGAGCTGCGAGCTCTTTGCCTCGAAATACCTGCGCGGGACTCTATTCGTATAGCATCACCTGCTGGCAAGAGGATAAATCTTACATGGAGGTTAAGCTGCCTCCAAACGTGATGTGTATGCAATTTGTCGAGAACAACCCACACATAGCGAAACTCTGCCATCATCTCTTGTTCAATGCCTGTCTTGTTCCTGATTTAATGAGCAATGGGTCGATCATTGCCTTTATGAGGCTCACGTTGTTTCTTTACCACAAACGGTATCCGAGTCTGCCGGTGCGGGAGATCTATCGTGTTGTTAACCGCCATCGTCAAGTGTTGCTGGACACGCAGGAACGGGAAGAAATGCCGCGAGTGATCAATAGTGGCTATCGAATTTGCCATATGACCCACGGTCAGGAGGTCATCCGGGAAGAGAGAAAGAAAGTCGTTAATTATTATACGGGATATTTTTTTCGCGCCAGGAGCGGTACTTCGAGGCGATAAAAAGCGCCCGGAAAAACGTTAAAAACATTTTTCATCTGGATATCTATCCAGCCTTTTTTTATGATAGAGCATTACCTTTTCAGCCCTTAACGCAGGAGCGTCACGTGATAGGCAGACTCAGAGGCATCATTCTCGAAAAACAACCCCCGTTGGTCCTTCTGGAAACCGGCGGCGTCGGCTATGAAGTGCATATGCCGATGACCTGTTTTTACGAGCTGCCGGAAGCCGGGCAGGAAGCGATAGTCTTTACCCACTTCGTGGTGCGTGAAGACGCGCAGTTGCTGTACGGTTTCAACAACAAACAGGAACGCACGCTGTTTAAAGAGCTGATTAAAACCAACGGTGTTGGCCCGAAGCTGGCGTTGGCGATCCTCTCCGGTATGTCGGCGCAGCAGTTCGTGAACGCGGTCGAGCGTGAAGAACTGGGGGCGCTGGTCAAGCTGCCGGGTATTGGCAAGAAAACCGCCGAGCGCCTTATCGTCGAGATGAAAGACCGCTTCAAGGGGCTGCACGGCGACCTGTTTACGCCTGCCGCCGATCTGGTTCTGACCTCACCGGCAGGGCCGGAGAGCGACGATGCCGAGCAGGAAGCGGTTGCCGCGCTGGTGGCGCTGGGCTATAAACCTCAGGAAGCCAGCCGGATGGTGAGTAAAGTCGCCCGTCCGGACGCCAGCAGCGAAACATTGATCCGCGAAGCGCTCCGCGCAGCGCTATGAGGTAAAGGATGATTGAAGCAGACCGCCTGATCTCGTCAGGCAGTTCGATGGCGGAGGAGGTGGCCGATCGCGCCATCCGCCCCAAATTACTGGAAGAGTACATCGGCCAGCCGCAGGTACGCTCGCAGATGGAAATCTTTATTCAGGCGGCGAAACTGCGCGGCGACGCGCTGGACCATTTGCTCATCTTCGGCCCGCCGGGGTTAGGGAAAACCACGCTGGCGAATATCGTGGCCAATGAAATGGGCGTTAACCTTCGCACCACCTCAGGCCCCGTGCTGGAGAAGGCGGGCGACCTGGCGGCTATGCTCACCAACCTTGAACCTCATGATGTGCTGTTTATCGATGAGATCCACCGCCTGTCTCCGGTCGTGGAGGAGGTGCTGTATCCGGCAATGGAAGACTATCAGCTGGATATTATGATTGGTGAAGGCCCGGCCGCCAGGTCGATTAAAATCGATCTGCCGCCGTTTACCCTGATTGGTGCCACCACCCGCGCGGGATCCCTGACCTCGCCGCTGCGCGATCGCTTCGGTATCGTACAGCGTCTGGAGTTTTACCAGGTGCCGGATCTCCAGCACATCGTGGGCCGCAGCGCCCGCTATATGGGGCTGGAGATGAGCGATGAAGGCGCGCTGGAAGTGGCGCGTCGCGCACGCGGTACGCCGCGTATTGCCAACCGTCTGCTGAGGCGCGTACGCGATTATGCGGAGGTGAAGCACGATGGCACTATCTCCGCAGAGATTGCCGCGCAGGCGCTGGATATGCTGAACGTTGACGCGGAAGGCTTTGACTATATGGACCGCAAGCTGCTGCTGGCGGTGATTGATAAGTTCTTCGGCGGTCCCGTTGGGCTGGATAACCTGGCCGCGGCAATTGGCGAAGAGCGGGAAACCATTGAGGACGTGCTGGAGCCCTATCTGATTCAGCAAGGGTTCTTGCAGCGCACGCCACGTGGCCGTATGGCAACTTCGCGCGCGTGGGCACACTTTGGCATCAAGCCGCCAGAGATGCCTTAGTGCCTGATGGCGCTTCGCTTATCAGGCCAACACGACTACACGATTCTGTAGGCCCGGTAAGCGAAGCGCCACCGGGCATAGGTGTACCCGGCCGAGCGAAGCGCCACCGGGAAAATCAGGCAGCGGCTTTCTTTGTCATACTCAGAATAAACAGCAGTGCCGCGCACAGCACCACGGAAGGGCCCGCCGGCGTATCGTAAAACGCCGAGAAGGTCAGCCCACCGGTTACCGCAATCATCCCAACGCCCACCGCAATCCCCGCCATCTGCTCTGGCGTACGGGCGAAACGGCGCGCTGTTGCCGCCGGAATAATCAGCAGCGATGTAATAATCAGCGCGCCGACGAACTTCATCGCCACGCCGATGGTCAGCGCGGTCACCAGCATCAGCAGCAGCTTAACCCGCTGTAGCTTCACGCCGTCGACAAACGCCAGATCCGGGCTAATGGTCATCGACAGCAGATTACGCCACTGCCAGAACAGAATTGCCAGCACCACAACCACACCCAGCGCAATCGAGATAAGATCCTGCGGCGTAACCGCCAGCAGGTCGCCAAACAGGTAGGCCATCAGGTCTACGCGGATGTTCGACATCAGGCTGACCACCACCAGGCCAAGCGACAGCGCGCTGTGCGCCATAATGCCGAGCAGGGTATCCACCGCCAGGTGAGGGCGCTTTTCCAGCCACACCAAGCCGGCTGCAAGCAGCAACGTGACGGCGATGACCGCATAAAATGGATTCACATCGAGCAGTAAACCGAAAGCGACGCCCAGCAGGGAAGCATGCGCCAGGGTATCGCCAAAATAGGACATACGGCGCCAGACCACGAACGAGCCTAACGGGCCGGCAGCACACGCCAGCATCATTCCGGCAAGCCAGCCGGGAAGTAAAATTTCAATCATGACTGCCCATTTCCCCGACGTAAAACAATACGGCCCTGTAAATCGTGGCGGTGGTTATGTTGATGGCGGTAAATGCCGAGCTGCTCGGCGCCGCGGGGCCCAAACATTGAAATAAATTCTGGGTGCATTGAGACCACATCCGGCGTGCCGGAACAGCAGATATGATGGTTGAGGCACAGCACTTCGTCGGTTTTTGCCATGACCAGATGCAGATCGTGCGATACCATCAGTACCGCGCAGTCCAGCTCCTGGCGCAGTTGGTTTATCAGATCGTACAGCGCCACCTGGCCATTGACGTCAACGCCTTGAGTCGGTTCATCCAGCACCAGCAGCTGCGGTTTGTTCAGCAGTGCACGTGCCAGCAGTACGCGCTGGGTTTCACCACCGGAAAGCTTCTGCATCGGCGCATCCTGCAGATGTCCTGCCTGTACACGCTTGAGCGCCGGCAGGATATCTTCTTTACGCGTAGCGGGATGCAGACGCAAAAAACGCTTGACGGTCAGCGGCAATGTCGCATCGAGGTAAACCTTCTGCGGTACGTAGCCGATACGCAGCTGTTTTTCGCGCACCACGACGCCTTCGCTGGGCGCAACAAGCCCGAGTACCACGCGTACCAGCGTAGATTTACCCGCGCCGTTAGGACCAAGCAGCGTCAGAATGCGGCCTGGCTTGAGATTCAGTGAGATGTCGGAGAGCACCCGGCGCTGGCCGAAGCTGACGGAGACATTTTCCAGCGATACAAGATTCGTCATAGCAATTAGGGGTTGCACAAGAGAGTGAATGTTATAATATCACACTTCTTTCATTCATTTCGAACAATAGACGCATTATGTTACAGAAAAATACGCTTCTTTTCGCAGCTTTATCCGTTGCTTTGTGGGGGAGTGCCGCACAGCGTGCGGATGCTGCCGTTGTCGCCTCACTTAAACCGTTAGGATTCATCGCTTCAGCGATTGCCGATGGTGTTACCGAGACCCAGGTTTTACTGCCTGACGGCGCGTCTGAGCATGACTATTCATTGCGTCCATCTGATGCAAAACGCTTACAGAACGCGGACTTAGTCGTCTGGATTGGTCCAGAGATGGAAGCCTTCATGGACAAGTCAACGCAAAGCATTTCGGCCGGCAAAAAAGTGACTATCGCCCAGTTGGACGGCGTGAAACCGTTACTCATGAAAGGGGCTGACGACGACGGTGACGAAGGTGCGGAAGAGGGCGATCATGACCACGCTCACGGTGAAAAAGGTGACGCACATCACCATCACGGTGAATACAACATGCATCTGTGGTTATCCCCAGAGATAGCGCGGCTTTCGGCGGTTGCAATCCATGACAAATTAGTGGAACTTATGCCCCAGAGTCGAGCCCGGCTTGACGCCAACCTGAAGGATTTTGAGGCCAATCTGGCCGCAACCGACAAGCAGGTGGCGAATGAGCTGGCGCCGGTGAAAGGAAAGGGGTATTTCGTTTTTCATGATGCCTATGGTTACTACGAAAAACACTACGGTTTGACGCCGCTTGGGCACTTCACCGTCAACCCTGAGATTCAACCCGGTGCGCAGCGTTTACATCAAATAAGAACACAGTTGGTTGAGCAAAAAGCAACCTGCGTTTTTGCTGAGCCACAATTCAGGCCCGCTGTCGTTGAATCTGTCGCGCGGGGTACCAACGTTCGCATGGGAACGCTGGACCCACTCGGCACGAATATACAGCTGAGCAAAGAAAGCTACCCGGCGTTTCTTGCTCAACTGGCGACCCAGTATGCGAGCTGCCTGAAAGGAGATAAGTAAGGAAGTGAATACGTGCAGCAGATAGCCCGCTCTGTCGCTCTGGCATTTAATAATTTGCCGCGGCCCCACCGCGTTATGCTGGGGTCACTCACCGTTCTCACGTTGGCCGTCGCCGTATGGCGGCCATACGTTTACCATCCAACCTCTTCATCACCTGTCACCCGGACGATTGAGCTGGAGAAAAAAGAAATTCGTTCTCTGCTGCCGGAGGCCAGTGAACCGATTGACCAGGCCGCGCAGGAAGATGAAGCCATCCCGCAGGACGAACTGGACGACAAAGTCGATAACGAAACGGGCGTGCATGAGTATGTGGTATCCACGGGCGATACCCTGAGCAGCATCCTGAATCAGTACGGTATTGATATGGGGAATATCAGCCAGCTTGCCGCTTCTGATAAAGACCTGAAAAACATGAAGGTGGGCCAGCAGCTCTCCTGGACCCTGAACGATGATGGCGATCTCCAGCGTTTAACCTGGGAAATGTCGCGTCGTGAAACCCGTACCTACGATCGCGTTGCAAACGGTTTCAAAATGAGCAGCGAGATGCAGCAGGGCGACTGGGTTAATAGCCTGTTCAAAGGTACCGTCGGCGGTAGCTTCGTCTCCAGCGCCACCAGCGCCGGGTTAACCAGCGCGGAAGTTAGCGCGGTGATTAAAGCGATGCAGTGGCAGATGGACTTCCGTAAGCTGAAAAAAGGCGATGAATTCTCGGTGCTGATGTCGCGTGAAATGCTCGACGGCAAGCGTGAGCAAAGCCAGCTGTTGGGCGTACGTTTACGTTCTGATGGTAAAGATTACTACGCGATCCGCGCGGAAGACGGTAAGTTCTACGACCGTAACGGTACGGGGCTGGCGAAAGGCTTTTTACGCTTCCCGACCTCACGTCAGTTCCGCGTATCGTCTAACTTTAACCCGCGTCGTCTGAATCCGGTGACCGGTCGCGTGGCGCCGCACCGCGGCGTTGATTTCGCGATGCCGCAAGGTACGCCGGTTCTGGCGGTGGGTGACGGTGAAGTCGTTGTCGCCAAACGTAGCGGCGCGGCCGGCTATTACGTTGCACTGCGTCATGGCCGGACCTACACCACTCGCTATATGCACCTGCGTAAACTGTTGGTGAAACCGGGCCAGAAGGTGAAACGTGGCGATCGTATCGCGTTGTCAGGCAACACCGGCCGTTCAACAGGCCCACACCTGCACTATGAAGTATGGATCAACCAGCAGGCGGTGAACCCGCTGACGGCGAAACTGCCACGTACCGAAGGGCTGACCGGCTCAGACCGTACCGACTACCTGGCACAGGTAAAACAGGTGCTGCCGCAGCTGCGTTTTGACTAGTTTCGTCTAAGAAGTAAACGTTCAGAGCCGACGCCCAGGTGGCGTCGGCTTTTTCTTTTGTGCGAAGCACCTCGCCTCGCTACACTATCTGATTATCCACACCGACCCGATGATTCGAACCTGGAACAGGCATGGAAACGAAAAAAAATACCAGTGAATACATTCCCGAGTTTGAGAAATCTTTTCGTCACCCGCGTTATTGGGGCGCCTGGCTAGGCGTGCTGGCATTTGCGGGCATCGCTTATGTACCGGCGAAAATCCGCGACCCGCTGCTGGGTAAACTTGGCCGTCTGGCCGGTAAGTTTGGGAAAAGCGCCCGCCGTCGCGCGCAGATCAACCTGCTGTACTGCTTCCCGGAAAAAAGTGAAGCCGAGCGTGAAGCGATTATTGATGAGATGTTTGCCACCGCGCCGCAGGCGATGGTGATGATGGCTGAACTGGCGTTGAAAGGGCCGGAAAAAATTCTGCCGCGCCTCGACTGGCAGGGGCAGGAGATTATCGATGAAATGCGCCGCAACGGTGAAAACGTTATCTTCTTAGTTCCGCACGGCTGGGGCGTTGATATCCCTGCCATGGTCATGGCCTCGCAGGGCCAGAAGATGGCCGCAATGTTCCACAACCAGGGCAACAAGGTGTTCGACTACGTGTGGAATACCGTACGTCGCCGCTTTGGCGGTCGCCTGCACGCGCGTAACGATGGCATCAAACCTTTTATTCAATCGGTACGTCAGGGATATTGGGGCTACTATCTGCCCGATCAGGATCACGGGCCGGAGCATAGTGAGTTTGTCGATTTCTTTGCAACCTACAAAGCGACGCTGCCGGCGATAGGGCGGCTGATGAAAGTGTGCCGTGCGCGCGTGGTGCCGCTGTTCCCGGTCTATAACGGTGAAACGCATCGTTTGACGATACTGGTGCGCCCGCCGATGGACGATCTGCTGGAAGCGGATGACAACACCATTGCACGCCGCATGAATGAAGAAGTGGAGATCTTTGTGGGCCCGCATGCCGAGCAGTATACGTGGATCCTGAAGCTGCTGAAGACGCGTAAGCCCGGCGAAATAGAGCCGTATCAGCGCAAAGAGCTCTACCCAAAGAAAAAGAAATAACGCATCGCCCGGGCGAGCAAAGCGACACTGGGGTTACCCCAGATCATTCCCGCCCTGTTCTGAGTGCAAAAAAAACCGGACATCGTCCCAATGCCGTTCACTTAAGCGGAACGGCACTGCGATTTACCGGATACCGGGTTTTT
>ERZ1026892.1348-NODE-1348-length-10630-cov-3.700898_pt1 | contig 10630 bp, 12 predicted proteins | sample MGYA00380176_ERZ1026892 | MGnify/ENA primary metagenome ERZ1026892 (study PRJEB33269, sample SAMEA4719812) | human gut metagenome | biome: human-associated habitat; feature: organic feature; material: feces | place: Cameroon | collected 2013-10 ... | reverse complement strand
TCCATTTTGCTGATCCTGAAGATGATATTTACAGGCAAGAAATGAAAGATCTAATAAGGAATCCAAAATACAAGTGGGCTTTCGAATACAAATGATAATGGACATAGGTTAGTGGAATAGCATGGTTTATTTGGGTAAAACAAAAGAGTTTAATCGTGTGTGGAATAGCAAGAAACGTAATGGGTGAATCGTAGTGTTTAGCTGTATTTTTGTATGATAAAAAATCCGTTTTCAGTTTTTGATTTCTTCGGGTATGTTTTTCCTGGAGCATTTGCTTTGAAGGCTGTGTTCTATTTTGTGAAGATGGAACCGTTGAATTTTACTGATCCGATGTCTTTGGGAGAAGTTATTGCAACGGTGAAGGGGTGGCTGATGGTGTCGGAGTCGATAGTGTCATGTTCTGTGTTTTTGATATTGTCGTACATCGTGGGACACCTGGTCGCATATTTTACAAAGGAAACAGTAGAACACGATTTTTATTGTTGTACATTTTTATTGTTTATGAATAAGCTTGCGGAGAGCTTGGGTAAAAATTTACCAGATAACGTCAGGCGTAGTTTGAAAAAACTGTCGTATGGAGCAATGATTCAGAATGATGAAAGTTAAATAAAAAACTTAGTGAAGATGATGAATAAAGATTTTTACAGAATAGGACGTGTGCGCATTTCTGTCACTACAGAGGATCATGCTATTAGTAGTATAAAGGAGGCGATTCAACATCGAAAGAAAGGGTATGTGTGCGTGTCAACATTGAGGACGGTACCTATTGCTAATCGAGACGATAAGTATTGGGAGGTGATGGAGAACTCTTTGATGAATACACCTGATGGTACGCCGCTTGTATGGTGTGCGCACTGGTGGGGATTGAAGCAGGTTCAGCGTGCCTGCGGTCCACATATCTTCCCACGTATGTTGAAAGAAAATGATTCCTTGTTAAAGCATTTCTTTTTGGGAGATACAGAGGAAACCTTAGAGAAATTGACAAAGAAGGCAACTGAGGAGTTCGGGGCAAACGTGGTAGGTAGCTATTCACCTCCATTCGCTCCACTTGACGAATATGACTATCAAGGAATGGCAAAACAAATAAACGATAGCGGGGCTACAATTGTATGGACGGCATTGCGTGCTCCAAAGCAAGATTTTCTGAATGCAAGGCTTGTGCCATACTTGAATGATGGAGTTGTTTGTGTTGGAGTGGGGGCTGCGTTTAGAAGCGTAGTTGGAGGTATTAAAGCACCTGAAGGTTTTTGGCAAAAAATAGGTTTAGCTGGTTTTGTTTTCAAACGTGAAAATGAAACTATTTGGTCTAATATGGTATGGTATACAAAACATAGTAGATTCTTATTGTGGTATTATTTACAAATACATTGGAAGAAATGGTGTGGAAAAAAGTATTATGAAATATAAAGTGTTCCCATTGATTCCTAGAGTTAGAGTCAATTATAGATTGTCAGACCTTGTACGTTGTTTGTTTGTTTCAGAAAAACACAGTAGAAACAAACAAAGATGTGAGGAAATCCTTAGTGAGTATTTTGACAGTGAATACACTTTGTTGGTAGGATCTGGTAGGTCTGCTATATATCATATTCTAAAGGCTCTTCCTCAGAAAAAAGTTCTAATTCCGGCATATACTTGTATGGTTGTGCCCGAAGCGGTAACTTTTGCAGGAAAGGAAATTAGTTACATGAATACTAGCCCTGAAACATTCAATAGTGATGTCCTTCCTAAAATAGATGATGATACTATTGTTTTAGCAACTCACCAGTTTGGCTTTGCGTGTAATATAGAATTAATGCAAAAAGTTTGCTATGAATCAAAGGCTATTCTTATCGAAGATTGCGCTGCAGCTATGGGTACAACGGTTGATGGGAAAAAGGTGGGGACTTTTGGGGATTTTGCAATAGTTAGTTTCAATTCAACTAAATTATTGAATGTTCCATCAAAAGGTGGCCTTATTGTTGCTAAAAAGAAAGAGAATTTGGATTTGATTAAGGAATTGTTGGACGAGAAGCCTTCTGACTGTAAGTTTAAAGCCAAACATTTGGTTAGGGGGCTGATTTTTTGCCTAACGAAAAATAGATGGCTTTATCGTTGTTTTCATTATTTAGCAATTGACAGAAATAATAAATTGCAAAGGACAGAGCATGAGGTTATGTCAACAAAGATGGAAGACTCTTATTTATATTCGTTTTCTGAGTGGCAAGCAAGTGTTCTTCTTCCTCAAATATACAAAATGGATGAGATAATTCTGAGGAGAAAACAACTTTATAAGGTGTTGGATGAGAATATCGCAAACCCTTTACTTCGTAAACCCAAACTTAACGAGAATGAGGTGTGTTGTAGGTATCCTGTACTCGTAAAAAATAGGACGGCTTTTTATAGAAAGTGTTTGTGTAAAGGGGTAGATATGGATTTTAGTCATAGTGCTTTAGCTTGCGATGAGAGCTATGTTACAGAACATAAGATGGCGGAAGAGGTATTGGATATTCCATTTTATTTTGATATGTCGGACAAAGAGTTGGGCATGGTTATAAAAGTAGTAAACTCAGTCAATTAAAAGTATGAGTAAAGTCTTATTGTTGAACGGCGACAGCACGCAGGCATTGCCTTTGTCCCGTTCCTTGAAAAAAAAAGGATATGATGTAGATATTGTTGAATATACTAAATGGGGGTATGGGTCTGCATCAAAATTTGTCAGCGAGAAGTTTCTTTTTCTAGAGCATGAAAATATAGAAAAATATCATGATTTTCTATTGCCAGTATTGAAAAAGGGATATGATACTATCATCCCATGCGATGATTATGGAGCGATGGTATTGAGTAAATATCGAGATGAATTTTTTAAATACACCCAATATAAGATGCCAAGTTTTGATGTCTTTGAAAGAGGTTATGACAAGCATCGATTAATGGAAATATGTCAAAAGAATGGCTATCCTCATCCGCAAACAGTCTTGGTGAATGGTGGCTCACTTGAAAATTTGGATCTTGATACCTTACCATATCCATTATTGATAAAACCAAATCATACTTGCGGAGCACGCGGTATGACTTATGTTAAAAACCGCGAAGAATTAGAGCAAAAATTCCCTTTTATCCATAAGGAATATGGTGATTGTCATTTGCAGCAGTTTATTCCTGCAGGAGGAAATCAAGTGGAAATTCAGTTATATGTCGGTGATAACAATGAATTGGTACAAGCTTCTGTTATAAAAAAGTACAGATGGTATCCAGAAAATGGAGGTAGTAGCTGTTGTAATGTTTCTGCATTGAATCCTGAAATAATAGATATTTGCTATCGTTTGCTTTTAGATATAGGTTGGAAAGGATTCGCAGACTTTGATACCATAGAAGACCCACGTACAGGAGAACTTTTGATTATGGAGTTGAATCCACGTGTGCCAGCATGTGTTAAGAGTGCTTTTGTATCAGGAATCGATTGGGCGGATGTTATAGTTAACGAGTATTTGAATAAACCACACAAGACTTACAAAGCTAAGGAGGGATTGTTTCTGAGGCATTTGGGATTTGAATGTCTTTGGTTTGTCTATAGCAAGAATCGCTTTAATACAAGGCCCAATTGGTTTAAACTAATAGGCAAAAACATTTATTACCAAGACATGAGTGGTTGGGACGACCCAATGCCTTTCTTTGTTGGGTCATTTGGAAATTTTTTGAAACAGTTGTCCCCTGATTTCAGAAAAGCTAAAAATGGAACAAGATAAAATTATTTATAATGAAGAATGTGCTCATAACTGGTGCCAATAGCTTTGTTGGTACAAATATTGAAGAATGGTTGAAGCGAGAACCTGTCCATTTTCATGTGGATACAATAGATACGATGAATGGGGCATGGAAAAAAGCAGACTATTCAAAATATGATGTGGTTTTCCATGTGGCGGGCATTGCTCATGTCGATCCAAAGCCAGAAATGGCCGCTTTGTATTATAAAGTCAATAGGGATTTGACGATTGAAATTGCTCAATGGGCAAAAAAACAAGGGGTAAAGCAATTTATCTTTATGAGCAGCGGCATAGTGTATAAAGCTTCTAAATCGTTGAAAGGCGATGTAAAAACAAAGGACACACAACCAGCCCCAAATGATTTTTATGGTGATAGCAAACTTCAGGCTGAAAATGGTTTGAAAAAACTCGAGAGCCCATTTTTTAAGGTTTGTATATTACGACCTCCTATGATTTATGGACCAGGTAACAAAGGTAATTTGCCAAGATTAGGATGGTTGGCAACAAAAACTCCAATATTCCCTGCATGGCATAATAAACGCTCGATGTTGTATGTTGCTAACCTAGCGGAATTTGTAAAACAATGTATAGTAAGAGAAATGGCAGGCATTTTCTTTCCACAGAATGCGGAGTATTCGGATACAGTAGAAATTGTACGTTTGTTTGCCAAAGAGCATGGGCATAAGATTTGGATTAGTCGATTGTTTAATCCTTTGGTTTGGTTAGGTGCAAAGTTCTTGCCAGCTATTCCTAAGATGTTTTCTGACTCTTATTATGTCCAGGATATGAGCAAGTATGACTTTGATTATCAGATTGTGAGTTTTAAGGATTCTATCAAAGGATTGGAAATAAGAAAGACGATGAAGTAATGACGTTGTTTCAAGAACTCGTACTGATATCTTTGGGCAAACGTGATCGGTTCTCTCGCCGACTGACGGAAGCGGATTGGGCTTTGCTTTATAAGGAGGCTCAGCGGCAGTCGCTTGTTGGTGTTTTGCTTACGGGCGTGGAGAAGGTAGTAGCGTTGGGTGAAACCAAACCAAAGTTCTTGATACAATGGATTGCTCAGGGGATGGCGCTGGAGTCTAGAAATAGACTGCTGGATGTAAGATGTAAAGAGATAACGGATATCTTTAGGGAGCTGGGCCTGCGCAGTTGTGTGCTGAAAGGACAGGGCGTGGCTCGGCTTTATCCAAATCCGTTGCGACGCCAGTGTGGGGACATAGACCTGTGGGTGGAGGGAACCAGGGATGAGATTTATAAAGTGCTGAAAGCAAAATGGGGGGTAGGAGAAACTGTTGTCCACCATGCGGACGTGGAGGTTTTTCCGGATGCGCTGACTGAGATTCATTTTATACCGAGTTTTACATATAGCCCTTTTCTTTTTCGCCGATATAAGTTCTTTTTTAAGAAGTGGGCGGACAGACAGTTTGCCAACTATGACGAGGCGGCTGGATTTGCCTATCCTACCCCAGGCTTCAGTGCTGTCTATTCATTGATGCACATCTTCCATCATGTGCTGTATGAGGGAATTGGGCTGCGTCAGTTGCTGGACTACTATTTTGTCCTTCGGAGGCTGGACGGGGTGCAACGGCGGCAAGTGATTGAGGATTTGAAATATCTGGGTTTGGCGAGGTTTGCTGAGGCCGTGATGTATGTTGAGCAGCAGATGTTTGGACTGGAGTCGGAATATTGTTTGTGTCAGCCGAATGAAAAAACTGGCAAGCGTCTGTTGGAAGAGATTGAACTGGCGGGAAACTTTGGGCAGTTTGACCAGCGCAACCAACAAGTGAACCGCAAAAGCAAACTTGATGTGTATTTGCATAATGTGAAAAGAAACTTTGTATTCTTTGGTTTTGCTCCAAGCGAGGTGTTGTGGGCTCCGATATGGAAACCATGTCATTTTGTCTGGAGAAAGATCAAAGGGTATTCTTAATAGATAGCTATAATCATGATTTATAAAGCAATAAAGCGTGTTTTTGATTTCGTCTGTGCCTTTCTTGGCATTGTGGGTACTTCGCCGATATGGATTCTGTCGATAGTCTTGACGGAACTGGGTGACCCTGGACCTTTGTTCTACTTTGCCAACAGGGTGGGGAAGGACAACAAGAAGTTTAAGATGTGGAAGTTTCGCTCCATGCGTGTGGCAAGAGGGGCGAATGAGGCTTCGTTGCGTCCGGACCAAGATCGAATCTTCTGGTGGGGCAAGATTATGCGTCGATTGAAGATTGATGAGTTGCCGCAGTTGATGAATATCCTGAACGGCACCATGTCAATAGTGGGGCCTCGCCCTGCTGCTGTGGATCAGGTGGATATTACCAGGGGTGGTGAGAATGCCATCGCTGCCACCGTGCCTTGCGGGTTGACGTCGCAGTCGAGCCTGTGGGACTATATCTATGGTGACCAGTTTCCTGATGAGAAGGAGTATAACGAGAAGGTGTTGCCCATCCGCCTGAAGCTGGATGTGTATTACGTGAAGAACGCTTCGTTCTTTGGGGATATCAAGTTGATCGTTTGGACCGTCATCGCCATCCTCTACACCGCTTGTGGTAAGTATCCGCAGTGGATGCATGATAAGTTGGTGGGGTATGTCGAGGAAAAAAGCACTAATACGAATCCAGTAGATGAGTGTTGTCAGCAGTTAAGCCAATTGGCTGACAATAGCTGTGGTAAACTACACGATAGTATAAGAAATTTTTTGTTTCAAAGGATAGACTATGATGTCATTAATATGGCTCCATTGTGGGTTGCAGATTGTGGTATAAGTCCTGAAAATAGTTGTTCTAAGGACACTTATGAGAAGTTTAGAAAACGTGCGACGCATCCTGTATTCGGAAGGCTAATATACTACTACGATTTATGGAGTAAAATGTCAGCTATACAAGATAGGCTGCAGGCCGTAATTTATTTTTTACGGCATTTTTATACTATGGTGCCTTGTGTGTCTAGATATGAAGAGGAGCAGTACACAAATGCTGCAGTAAGTAGCGGGGAATGCGAAACCAATGCTTATGTGTTTTTGAATAGTATTTTTCTTGCGTATGCATCTGTTTTCGATCTCCTGGCAAAGGTTGCAACTGAGCAATATAAATATGATGACTATAACTTTTCTGAATATAAAAAAATGATGAGTGCAGGCGTTCTTTTCCGTAAGTCTCTAAAAGAGATAGATTCTTCGCTAAAAAAAGAAGGAATGTTGTTCGCAGAGCCCGCAGTTATTCGAAAAATAGAAACATTCAGGAATGAGTATGTTCATAATGGAGCATGGGGGTTAAGGTGTAGTGTATATAACACGGTAGTGAATGGTGAGCTAGGTGATGTCGTGTTTTATAGTCCAGACATGGATGATAACGGAAACTTTGTGACTTCTGGTTCCCGTAATAAGTTTTATTCGCAGGGAAACCGCATCAACATACAGCTTCCTGAAATGATCTTGGAAACAACGAGAATAGTTGATGCGACAATAAACCAGCTTTGTGCTCTTTATCAAAACAACACAACGCAATGTATTGATGAACAATATACTTTGGAATGTCAAGATGCAATGAGTAAATATCATCAGTTATTAGTTGAGGATTTTAAAAAGAAATAATAATGAAATACTTGTTAGTAGTGGCTCACCCCGACGACGAGGTTCTCGGGGCTGGTGCATCGATGTGGAAATGGTCGCATGAGGGCGACGAGGTGGATGTTGCCATTATGTGTACGGAAGCGAAGGCGCGTGCTTTCCGTCCTTCAGATGCAGAGCTGGAAGGTGACACGGATGCTGCAACGAATTATGTTGGCGTGGGCAAGAAGTATGAGGCGACGTTTCCGAATATCGAGATGAATACCGTGCCGCATTTGAAGCTGGTGCAGTTCATAGAAAGTGCTATTCGGGAGAGTGAGCCGGATATTGTGATAACGCATCATCCTGCTGATACCAACAATGATCACTTGCAGACTTCCATGGCTTGCCAGGAGGCTATACGTTTGTTTCAGCGCCAGCCGACGGTGAAGCCTGGGAAGGAGTTTTGGTATATGGAGGTGCCTTCGTGCTCGGAGTGGGCAATCAACGACGCCATGAATCTGTTTCGTCCGAACTGCTACGTGGAGGTTGGTCAGGACGGTGTGGAGGCGAAATGCAAGGCGTTGTCGATGTATCGTGGGGTAATGCGTCCGTATCCTCATCCTCGCAGTGTGGAGTATATCACGGGCTTGGCGGCCATGCGTGGCAGTCAGTGGGGCTGCAAGTATGCTGAGGCTTTCCAAGTGGTGCTGCGTAGATATTAACGCAATATTGCTATTAGAGTTGTTGGGGCATTCTGCTTCCGCCTTCCTTTACGGGATGGGGAGGCGTGTGCCCTTTATTTGATTATATATGGTTATGGAAATAGATAAAGAGTTGATTGATGGGCTTTTTGATCAGGCTCAAGTGAATCCTCGCTTGCGCCAGAATTATGACTTGCGTACGTCTGAGAGGGATCGTTCGCAGCGTATGCTCAATGCGTTGTTGCCAGGGACGGTTGTGCCTATTCACCGTCATCCGCAGAGCACGGAGAACGTTTTCCTCTTGTGTGGGAAGCTGGTGGAGGTGGTCTATGACAATGAGGGTAACGAGACGGATCGCATCCTGCTTGACCCCACCGCTGGTAGCTACGGTTGTGTGGTGCCGCAGGGGGCGTGGCACACGGTAGAGGTCTTGGAACCTTCTGTCATCTTCGAGGCGAAGGACGGAAGGTTTGGTGAGGACGGTAGCGAGACGCTGGATGCCTTCAGGGCAAAGGAGGCGGAGAGCAAGAAGCAGGCTTCGCCTACTGCAGCGCCTTTCTCCAATAGCTTCGGCGATCTCAAAAAGAACATCGAGTATCTGATTGGCATGGAGCGCCAGTCGGGGAGCATGGATGTCATCTCTCCCCTCTACGTCTCGCGCATGCTGAATGTGCCGTTGGAAGAGGTGGAGAAGGTGATGGGGGAAATGGGAGTGGTATGAAGTGCCGATAATAGTGTTTTTCATCGCTCTTTTTGCAAATAAAAAATAGATTTTGTCTTTTTGTGCTATGATTTTGTCTTTTGTTTGATAGAAAAGTATTATCTTTGTATCCACTAAAAAGTGGTATGATGGTGTATTATACTTCTATACACAGGTGGTTGGCTTTTGGCTTGCTCTGCTTTTCTCTTGATGTAGTCTCAAGAGGCTGGACGAGCATGGGCAGCTTCGGCAAGCATGCAATGAGGCTTTTAGCTCTTTTTGCCCTTGTCTTAGTTTACATGAACGGCGTCGTCATCGCCGTGGAATCTATGAGAAGTACACTTGGAGTGTTGCGCCGTTTATTATGTAGAACGTAAGTAATGAAAAAGTATGATATGGCAACTATTGACGAGGTGATGCAATTAAACCAGCTTTTGGAAGATTTTCAAGCAAAGTCAAGAAAAAGCGTAAATAGTTTTGAAGCTATTGATGCTTTCCATGATTGGTATAATAAAGCAAGTGTTTGTTTTGTTGAACAATTTGGAAATAATGACATGGACGTTATTAAGTTCAGAAGTGTGGACAATAGCGGTAATGGACATGTCCTTTTGAATAACTATTATCAGATAAGTTCGTGTTATCAAATTCTTTTGTCGAGATTAAATACTAATCACATGCGAATAAAATCCAATGAAGACAAGTCGAAACCGATGAAGGTGTTTGTAAGTCATTCAAGTAAGGACAGGTATTTTGTAGAAGTACTAGTACAATTGCTAGAGTTTATAGGTTTGGACGACAAAACTCTTTTTTGTAGTTCCGTTCAAGGGTATGGTATAGGTTTTAATAAGGATATTTTCAATACGCTGAGAGAGCAATTCGAGAAGCATGATCTCTATGTCATATTTGTGCATTCCCCCCATTTTTATGATAGTCATGCTTCGCTCAATGAAATGGGGGCAGCTTGGGTCTTGAAAACAGATTTTTGCTCTTTTTGGGTAAAAGGTTTTGATTATGCTGATATGGATGGAGCTATAAGACCCAATGAAAGGGTATCCATCAAGGTAGATAATGATGACGCAAAATCTTTGATGAATGACTTCAAAGATCAAATATGCCAGAAGTTTGGGCTGAAATGTAAGAGTGGAATTGTATGGGAAGTCAGACGTGATGAGTTCTTAAAGGTTGTTCTAAACCAGTCAGCTATGTAGAGGTGAGGTGGTTGTATGTCTTGTGTGTTTAATATGTGAGTGAAGTAGTTGAACGGTGCTAGAAAATAGTTAGCAAGGTGTCTTGGTAAAAATAGATATGCAGTATATTTTTAGAACATTCAATGTCGGAGCTGGTGATTGTATTACTTTGTTGTTGAAAAATAATAATAAAGAATTGCATATTATGGTGGATTGTGGGAGCTATACACCAGAGGTAAATGAATACATTGTACATGATTTCCATTGCCATATAGATTATTTAATAGTAAGCCATATTGACAATGACCATGTTCTAGGTTTGATTTCCATGTTGTCTTCTTTGCCCAACCTGTCTATTAGTCATATTTTGTACAATTGCTATCAGCGCACATGTGATGATCTCAAAGAATGGGATGATAAAATGAAAAAGAATGTGGAACGTGTATATGGACATTTGCCTGTGGTATTGGATTTGCTTGATGCTAAAGTGAATGCTGAAACTTCCAAAACATTAGCAGAATTGATATTGCAGAATGTTGCATGGAAGAACGCATGGGATAGGAATTATATCACATCAGAGACGAAACCTATGGAATTGGAAAACAATATGGGCAGACTGATGTTTTTGTCGCCTACAAAAACTGAATTAGACATATTGGATGCAAAATACCGGAAACTGTTTTGGAATACACTTTACCTTAATTCCGCAACTCTTTAGTTTAACGTTATTTATAACATCCTGAGCAACA
>ERZ1026892.1339-NODE-1339-length-10669-cov-18.483135_pt1 | contig 10669 bp, 8 predicted proteins | sample MGYA00380176_ERZ1026892 | MGnify/ENA primary metagenome ERZ1026892 (study PRJEB33269, sample SAMEA4719812) | human gut metagenome | biome: human-associated habitat; feature: organic feature; material: feces | place: Cameroon | collected 2013-10 ... | reverse complement strand
ACTCCCTTAACTCCTGAAAATAACTTCTTAACTCCCTTAACTCCTGAAAATAACTCCCTTAACTCCTGGAAAATTAAAATTCCCCTCATGGAACTAACAGAATTTCTTGCCGAATGGCACAATGATAACGACCGCATTTTGGTTCACACCAGCGGTTCGACGGGGAAGCCAAAACCCATGATGGTGGAGAAGAAGCGTATGCTCAACTCAGCCCGCATCACGTGCGACTTCTTAGGACTGAAGCCAGGCGACACCGCCCTGCTCTGTATGTCGCTCGACTATATAGCGGGCAAGATGATGGTGGTAAGGAGTCTGCAACGAGGTTTACAACTCACGTGCATCAATCCGAGCAGTCATCCCTTAGCCGACGAAACCCTGCCCAGCTTCACCTTTGCCGCCATGGTGCCCATGCAGGTGTACAACACCCTGAAAGTGCCCGAAGAGCGCGAACGGCTCATGCGTATCCGTCATCTCATCATCGGTGGAGGAGCCATCAGCGACGAGTTGGCACAGATGATAAAGCCCCTTCCCAATGCAGTATGGAGCACCTACGGCATGACCGAGACCCTGTCGCACATCGCCCTGCGTCGCCTCAATGGTCCTGATGCCAGCCTCTGGTATACCCCCTTCGATGGTGTGGAGGTGAGCCTCAATGCCGAGGGATGCCTTGTCATCGACGCCCCCGAGGTATGTGCCGAACCCCTTGCCACCCACGACATAGCCGAGCTCAGCACCTATGCCCGCACGGGCAAGACGCTCTTTCGCATCAAGGGTCGCAAGGACAACGTGATCTGTAGTGGTGGTATTAAGATTCAGATAGAAGAAGTAGAAGAAGCCCTGCGCCCCTATCTGTCGGAACCCTTCATGATTGTCAAGAAGCAAGATGCCATGTTGGGCGAGATGGCTGTCTTGCTCACAGAGGGCGAAAACCTTACCCTCGTAGAAGAAAAATGCAGAAACACCCTACCCCCATATTGGGTACCACGGATGTTTCTGCATATTGATGCCCTGCCTCTCACCGAGACAGGCAAGCCTAAACGCTCAGGAGCGTTCTGAAATTATACGACCTACTCTCCACACCCTCTCACACCACGGTGTAAGAATATCATCTATTTCAACTGTCTGATTTCATCTTGGCTCAGGCCAGTAATTTCCATGATGGCATCTTCATCTATGCCTTTTGCCAGTATCTTTCAGACAATCCCCAGGGCTTTCTGGTTCATACCTTTCGCCATACCCTGTGCAAGACCTTCTTGCTTCGCTGTATCAATGGAATTCTTGATATCCCGGTATGCTTTTTACTGGCTTTGTACTCTCTCATTTTTTCTTCTACTTCTTGTATAGTTGCAAAATTACGCTTTATCCTGAAACAACCAAACAAAAAGTGGGAAAACTGTGTGATAGGCATTATTAATTAATAATGAACAGCACCACTATATCCCCTTTTCTCTCAGGTATTTAGAGAGACGACGGTTATCTGTAACGATGCAAAATACGAATAATTCTCAGGAAATCAAAGAAAAGAATAACCTTTTTGTAGATTTGCCTGGAAATATTTGGTATTTTGGAAACTTCTGTATATTTTTGCAGGAAACAAGTGATATTCGTTATTTTGAAAGCAAATTAAAAAATAGAGTTGTATGACACCATCAAATATACAAGCGGCACAGAATGAAATTATTCGTCAGGTGCTTAATACACAAGATATCCATCTTTTGGATAGGATAAGAAAACTCTTTGCAAATAAAGAGGCAAATGAGGCGTGTATGGTTCAAGAAGAGCCTTGTATGACTAAAGACGAAATTCTATCAGGTTTTGACAATGCCCTCCATGAGCTGAAATCCTATCGTGAAGGAAAGTTAGAGCTTAAACCATTGGAGGACGTGTTGAATGAGTTGTAAGATATATACATTCCCTTCTTTTGATAGGGAAGCTAAACGATTGAACAAGCGCTATAAGTCGTTTAAATCCGATTTGAAAGAATTGATGAATGAGTTAAGTTTTTCCCCCTCTTTGGGTGCAGATTTAGGTGGTGGCTTGCGTAAGGTTCGTATGGCTATCAAATCGAAAGGAACCGGTAAAAGTGGCGGTGCCCGTATTATAACAGTTGTGTTGGCTGATATAGAGGATGGTCTCGGCTTGCTTTATATTTATGACAAATCGGAACGGAGTACTTTAAAGGGGAAAGAATTGACAGATTTGTTGAAGAAGAATGGCTTAATTTGATATGCTATTTCTGAAAGGAGTAAAATCTGAAGGAAAAGAAATAAAAGTATTCGCTCGATGGCGTCCCCCGCCGGATTTGTAATCCGGCGAGACGTCAAACTATTGAACAGCAACTTTCTTCACACTACCATCGCTGTACTTCACGATGTTCAAGCCCTTGGCTGGAGCAGACAATCGCTGGCCATTTGCTGAATAGCGAGAGACTTCCTTGGCATTGGTAGAGGTTGTAACCTTATCAATGCCCGTCGCATCGAACTCTACTATATTCTCGAAATAGCCAAAACTTGACCAAAAATAAGCATCACCAGTTCCTTTTGGTACATAAACCGTACATTTCTTTTCGTTACATCCAAGAAATAGATTTGACCCCGTCTCTGGTAATTTTTCCATATATGCATAAATGGATGTTAATCTACTGCAATCATTAAAAGCTCTAGAACCTATCGCAGTAACACTGGAAGGGATGGTCAAGCTAATCAATCCATAGCAGCAGAAAAAAGCTGAAGTACCTATCGAAGTAACACCGGAAGGGATGGTAAAGTTAGTCAACCCTCTGCAATTCATAAAAGCATCCTCGCCTATCTCAGTAACACTGGAAGGGAGGGTCAAGCTTGTCAAACCATAGCAATCATTAAAAACATAATCGCCCAACTTATCATTAGAGGTATAAATGAAGCCATCATCGCGGTCCGAATAATAAGCAGATCCAGCTTCTACAATTTTAGCATCAGACAAGTCTAATATAGATAGTTTTCCGTCGGTTTCTTTCCCATCATAATCACGACCAGCCATCTCACGGATAAATTTCAAATCCGTGCCATTCACTTCACCAACAATCTTCAGATTGGTAATCAGATTCTTCTCGTTTGCACTAATCTTATCAGGTAAAGTACCAGCCTCATCCAGCTTTATTTATCTGGTAATCAAGCCATCACCTGCAGCCAGAATTGCCGTGCTCCCAAGCAACATAAATAGCACTGTTAAAAACAGACTTTTAAAAGTAAATGTTCTCATATTCATTTTAGTTATTTTATTCCGCAGCACTATAGTTTATTATACTTTTGATATCCTGAGCAACAAAAGCGGCTCAGGGTCTTGCCATGTCGAAAAATTCAACGTATCTTCGTGTTGCAAAAAGAAACAAAAAATTCAACGATAGACATGGTAAAGTTATAAATAAAATCTGAGAAACCACTTCTTTTGGAGAATATTTTTCGGGTCGTGGAGCAATTTTGACTCCACATGGTCTTTCTGTAATCGGCTCAAGACTCGGTGTAAGGTGTTGATTGTTCGGGTATGAAGATGTCACTATTCAGGTTTCGCAAGTTCAGTAAGCTGCTTATTGGGCAGGCAAGATGCCTGCCCTCCCAGTGCATCCTTGCTTATTCGCTCCTACTGCATGGTATTGCTCATAAGCAACTGAAGCATTTGTCTCTTAACTTCCCTTTAACTTCTCTTAAATCCCCTCTAACTTCCCTCTAACTTTCCCCAAATGCGAAAGTTAAGTACATTATATTAAGGGAACTGTGGATAGTCGTCGAAGCGGGGCTTGCGCTTCTCGAGGAAGGCCTTGCCGCCCTCCTGCGCCTCGTCCATGGTGTAATAGAGCATGGTGGCATCGCCAGCCAACTCCTGGATGCCCGCCTGTCCGTCGAGCTCGGCATTGAGTCCTGCCTTGATCATGCGCAGAGCCAAGGGCGAGCGTTCCATCATGATCTCTGCCCACTCCACACAGGTGTCTTCCAGTTGGTCGAAGGGCACTACCTTGTTGACCATACCCATCTCTTCTGCCTCACGGGCGCTGTACTGTCGGCAGAGAAACCATATCTCGCGTGCCTTCTTCTGCCCCACCATGCGTGCTAAGTATGAGGCTCCGAAGCCTGCATCGAAACTGCCCACCTTAGGACCTGTCTGTCCGAAGATGGCATTCTCGGAAGCGATGGTGAGATCGCACATCACGTGGAGCACATGTCCGCCACCTATGGCATAGCCATTCACCATAGCGATGACGGGCTTGGGCAAACGGCGTATCTGCATCTGCACGTCGAGCACATTGAGGCGTGGCACTCCGTCGGTTCCGACATATCCGCCACGTCCCTTGACGTGCATGTCGCCTCCTGCACAGAACGCCTTGTCGCCTGCTCCGGTGAGGATGACCACTCGTATGTTCTGACTCTCACGGCAATAGCTGAAGGCCTGCGACATCTCCCATGTGGTGAGGGGTGTGAAGGCATTGCGATAACGCTCTCGGTTGATGGTTATCTTGGCTATGTGATGATATTCTTCGAAGATGATTTCCTTGAAATCAAATCCTTCTATCTTTTTCCATTCTCTCATATCGTTGTATTTATGTTTAATGTTTAATTTTGAGGAGTTAAGGGAGTTAAGGAGTTATCGCTCCCTGCGGTCACTGAGGAGTTAAGACAAATGCCTTTAGAGGGCAATGTTTTAATGTTTGATTTCAAGCAATAAGACTGTTGTCTTAACTCCTTAACTCCTTTAACTCCTTAACTTCTGAGTATTCTCCCCGAACATTCCCTCCACAGCCTCGTTGTCGGCATCGATGTCGGTGAACACCTCTAAGAGCATCGGGCGGTCGGACTCGGTGTGGATGAGCCAGTCGATGCCCTGTCGGAGTGAGGCCATATCGTCGGCATTCTGATAAGCCACTCTCTGTGCCTGGCAGATGTGATAAGCCGAGGTGACATGCTCTGCCATGACCAAACGCTCACGAGCTGCACTCTGCTTCAGTCCCTGGAACTTGCCAAAGATGGCTCCTCCACCGTTGTTGAGCAGGAGGATGCGCAGACTGCCGTTGAGGTTCTGATTCCACAGGGCGTTCTGATCGTAGAAGAAGCTCAGGTCGCCCAGCACGCAGAACACTTTCTGCTGGCTCTTGGCATCGGGATGTCTATACTCAGAGAGCGCTATCGACAATCCTGCTGCTGCAGAGAGCGTACCCTCGATGCCGTTGACGCCACGACAGCAATGCACATACTGGCAGGCGTAGATGCCTGCCAAGCGGATGGGCATGCTGTTGCCATAGAAGAGAAGACACTCGCTCGTGTCGCCCAGCACGGAGTGGGCAAGATACTCCTGTTGGAAGTATTTCACTGCCGCCATGCTGCTGTAGGGCGGCTCATAGTCGTAGGCGTGCCGCTTGGCCGCACGCAGAGCCCAGAACCACCGGTCCTTGAAGTCGCTCACATCGGCATCGTAGGCCTGGTCGTAATCGGTCATGGCAGAGGCCAACTGGTCGGGGTCGCACTGGAAGATACGGTCTATGTGCATGAAGGTGTCCACCATCTCGCCGTCCTTGCTCACCCGCCACACCTTGGCTCCACCTCCGCCCTGCTCCCTGCTGCGGGCTGCCCGTCGCAGGAACTGCTTGAGGCGCTTGCTCACTAACGTGCCGCCCACATAGAGGATGAAGTCGGGCATGAGGTCCTCGACATCGTAGGTCGCCATGCGTCGCCGCATCACGGGCACATCTATCTCTCCTTTCTCCAACCGGGCGAGCACCTCCTCGAAACTGCTTGCCAAGAGGTTGCTGGAGTAGTCGTGCGAGGCGGGGTCCTTGCTCGACGTGCCGAGAGCGGTGGGCTCGATGAGCGTCACTGCCCACGAGCTGATGTTCTTGATGCCATAGAGCGAGGTCGAGGGATAGTCTTGTCCTACGACGATCATCGGCTTGCGGGCGTTCAGGAAGTCGAGCAGGTCGCCATAGTGGAATCCGCCTCCGTAGAGACCAGTCTTTACATAGTCTACCCAGTGGGTATGGGGGAGCTCCTTCTGGGTAAACTCGTAGAGGGGCTCGGCTATCTGGATATTGATATGTACGGGGCCTACCTTGCGATGCACACAGTCGAGGATGGCCTCGTGGGCCTGGCGCTCGCAATACCATGCCTGCTCGTCGTGCATCTGGACGGAGGCGGGATGGTCTTTTATCAGAGGGGGTATCATCGGCAGATTGACACTTCGGTTCACCATCTGTCCGAAGACGTGGGCCTGGGGCAGGGTCTGGCCGTCCTGCTGTCCTATCCATGCCTCGGGACGGTCGGCAGAGATGACCACAAGGGGCAACTTCTGATAATAGGCCTCGGCTATAGCGGGATAGACATTGAGCAGGGCTGAGCCCGACGTGACGCACACCGCCACGGGGTCGGGACAGGAACTGAAGACGCTTTTCATCGCCATTCCTAAAGCCATGAAGCCTGCACTACGCTCATCGGTGACGGGATAGCACGTGATGCCCGCCAGCTCGTTGAAGTTGTGCACCAAAGGGGCATTCCTGCTTCCTGGACACACCACGATGCGTCTTACGCCGTGACTCTTGAGTACACTGGTCAGGATATTGACATTTTCGATATTGCTATACATTTTTTTTATGAATGTTTAATTTCAGGAGTTAAAGGAGTTAAGGAGTTATCGCTCCCTGCGGTCGCTGAGGAGTTAAGACAAATGCCTTTAGAGGGCAATGTTTTAATGTTTGATTTCAAGCAATAAGACTGTTGTCTTAACTCCTTAACTCCTTTAACTCCTGAGTATTCTCCTTAACTCCCTAAACTCAAACCAGCTCCATCATGGTCTGCATCTTGGCCTCGGTCTCCTTCCACTCCTTCTCCATCTCGCTCTCCTTCAGAAGACCACCGCCTGCATAGAGCTGACAGAGGCCACCTGCCAGGATGTTCATGCATCGGAGCGACACAAAGAGATGCGTAGAGCCTGCAGGAGAGAGTGGACCTACAAAACCGCTGTAGTAACGGCGTGGCTCGTGCTCATGGCTAAGGATGAACTGGCGAGCCTCTGACTTGGGGATGCCACAAACGGCGGGCGTGGGATAGAGCGTCTCGAGCACCTTGCCCAACTGACCATTGTCGGGCAACCGAAAACGGATGTCGGTGCGGAGATGATAGAGATGGGCGGCTACCATCGTGTAGGGACCTTCCAACTGATAGTCGTCGGTGAAGGTCTTGACGCATGCCTCGATGTAATCGGTGACATACTGCTGTTCGTATCGGTCTTTATGTGCCCACTCCACTCTCTCTACGGCCTTCGTGGATAAGGGCGGGATGGCAGTAGTAGGCGCCTTCTGCGTGCCAGCCAACGACATGGTCTGAAAGGCATTGCCGTTGCCCTGGAGTAGGATTTCGGGCGTTGCCATCAGCCACATTCCCGAGGGCTCTGTATACACCAAAGCCACAAAGAGACGGGGATACAGGCGACAGGCCTTCTGGAAGAGTGCCTCTGCCGATAAACGGGTGTGCAGGGTGGATTTTCTTGCCAGCACAATCTTGCGAAACACGCCTTGCTCCAACTGCTCGTGAAAACATTCATAGTCGCGGGCATAAGCCTCTGTGCAGGGCGATTCCTGCACTCGTTGTCCTCCCTTGGCATCATCAACGCACTGAGCTTCTGGCACAAAGTCACGCACTTCGTCGGGACGAATGAGCACCACAGGACACTCGGCTGAAGGTTGGAAAGGGGCTATCACAAAGCCCTCCTTACCATTCAGTTCTGCCACAGAGGAGAGGATTTCGGACTCTCCCACATGCTGTGCTACAAAGGTGGCATGATGCTCACAGGGCAAACGATAGTATGCAAAAGCCGTCATGTACTTATTCTTCGGACTTTTTGGGTTGTTCTTTTTTAGGGGTTATCACATAGTTGGTCACCTGCACGGTGCACACCGTGTCGCCCTGAGAGTTTCGGATATCCACCTGCCAGGTGTGCAGCACTCTTCCCTTATGCACCAATTTGGCATAAGCCGTAACGGTGTCGCCCTCAGAGACGGCTATAACATGAGTGCCACTCACATTGATGCCCACGGCAATGCGACCAGGACAGAGCGCCAACGAACCGATGCCTGCCACATTCTCTGCCAAAGCTAACGAGGCTCCACCACTCAGAAAGCCAAAGGGCTGGCGATTGCGCTCATCGACCTTCATCGTTGCCTGTATCGTGTCAGGTTCGGGGGTTGAGATAAATTGCATTCCAAGCGTCTTAGACAAGCCGTCACGCTTGGATATCTGTTTCATTAATTGATCTATATTCATAACTTCGTTTTTCGATTATGGTTTCACCTTTTATTATAATAGGTATACACAAATGCTTGCCTTATTTTGATTGTTTTGCTGAGGTGCAGCCTATCTTATGCAAAGATAGCGCAAACGAACGTAAAAACATCAAGCTCGCTTGAATGTTTTACTGAGTGCAGCCTATCTTATGCAAAGATAGCGCTATTTTCTGATTCAACGAAGAGAAACCTTATCTTTTTGCATCGTTTGCACTTTATTTATATATTAAAAAGCATAAAATACTGCGTCAGTTAAAATATTATTCGTATTTTTGCAGCACGAATAATAAGATATATCTGAATATAATATGAACATTTTAGAGTTGAGCGAACAGGAAATTGTTCGCAGACAGAGTCTTCAGACATTGCGTGAGATGGGCATTGACCCATATCCAGCAGCAGAGTTTCCAACGAATGCTTTCAGCACAGACATCAAAGCTGAGTTCAAGGACGAGGAAGAGCCACGCCAAGTAGTCATCGCTGGCCGTATGATGGGCCGTCGTGTGATGGGCAAGGCCAGCTTCGCTGAGTTGCAAGACTCAAAAGGAAGAATACAGGTCTACATCGCACGAGACGAGATTTGTCACGACGAGAACAAAGACCTCTATAATACCGTCTTCAAGAAACTTCTCGACATCGGCGACTTCATCGGTGTGAAGGGTTTCGTTTTCCGCACACAGACAGGCGAGATTTCTGTTCACGCCAAGGAGTTGTGCTTGCTCTCTAAGAGCCTCAAGCCACTGCCTATCGTGAAATACAAGGATGGCGTGGCTTACGACAAATTCGACGACCCTGAGTTGCGCTATCGTCAGCGCTATGTTGACCTCATCGTCAACGATGGCGTGAAGGACACTTTCTTACAGCGTGCCACCGTACTCCGCACCTTGCGTAGTGTGCTCGACAATGCGGGCTATACAGAGGTAGAGACTCCTACCCTGCAGAGCATCGCTGGTGGTGCTTCGGCAAGACCATTCATTACACACTTCAATGCGCTCGACCAGGACATGTACATGCGTATCGCCACCGAGCTATACCTGAAGCGCCTCATCGTGGGTGGTTTTGAGGGTGTGTACGAAATCGGCAAGAACTTCCGTAACGAGGGTATGGACCGCAACCACAACCCTGAGTTCACCTGCATGGAGCTATATGTGCAATACAAGGACTACAACTGGATGATGTCATTCACTGAGAAGTTGCTCGAAACCATCTGTATCGCCGTTAACGGCAAGCCTGAGCGTGAGATTGACGGCAACATCATCAGCTTCAAGGCTCCATATCGCCGTCTGCCTATCCTCGATGCTATCAAGGAGAAGACAGGATTCGACTGCAATGGCAAGACCGAGGAAGAGATTCGTGCATTCTGCAAGGAGAAGGGCATGGATGTAGATGAGACCATGGGTAAGGGTAAGTTGATTGACGAACTCTTCGGTGAGTTCTGCGAGGGTACCTTCCTCCAGCCAACCTTCATCACCGACTATCCTGTAGAGATGTCTCCATTGACCAAGATGCACCGTTCTAAGCCAGGCTTGACCGAGCGTTTCGAGTTGATGGTAAACGGTAAGGAGCTTGCCAACGCATACTCTGAGCTCAACGACCCAATCGACCAGGAAGAGCGTTTCATCGACCAGATGAAGCTTGCCGACAAGGGTGATGACGAGGCAATGATCATCGACCAGGACTTCCTCCGTGCCCTCCAGTACGGTATGCCTCCTACATCGGGCATCGGCATCGGTATCGACCGCCTCGTGATGCTCATGACAGGCAAGACCTTCATTCAGGAGGTGTTGTTCTTCCCACAAATGAAGCCAGAGAAGAAGATGCCACAGAGCACCATCAAGGAATGGGCTGAGATTGGTGTGCCTGAGGATTGGGCATACGTATTGCGCAAGGCTGGATTCAACCTCATCTCTGACATCCGTGACGAGAAGGCTCAGGGACTCCAGCAAAAGATTGGCGAAATCAACAAGAAGTACAAGCTCGGCTACGAGAAACCTTCTGTCGATGATATCCAGGGCTGGATTGACGCTGCAAATAAATAAAATCAAGTTTTTTTCGTTTCAAGATTTAGAGAATTTCAGAATTTTGTCTCTAATTCTCTAATTCTTGAAAAAACTTGAGAACATTAAACACTTAACATTGTATAAAAAGTGTACACGTGCGGTAAAATAGCAATTATTGGCGGCGGTAGCTGGGCTACAGCAATAGCCAAGATAGTGGTGGGACACACTCATCACATAGGTTGGTATATGCGTCGCGACGACCGCATCGAGGACTTCAAGCGCATGGGTCACAACCCTGCCTATCTGATGTCGGCACGATTCAATGTGGATGAGATATTCTTCTCTTCCGACATCAACAAGATAGTGC
>ERZ1026892.1332-NODE-1332-length-10688-cov-2.965955_pt1 | contig 10688 bp, 6 predicted proteins | sample MGYA00380176_ERZ1026892 | MGnify/ENA primary metagenome ERZ1026892 (study PRJEB33269, sample SAMEA4719812) | human gut metagenome | biome: human-associated habitat; feature: organic feature; material: feces | place: Cameroon | collected 2013-10 ... | reverse complement strand
GAGGTCTCGTGGGCTCGGAGATGTGTATAAGAGACAGCATCAATACAGGTGTTCTTGTTCTCGCCTTTGATCTCCTGCTCAAAATATCCGATCTCTAAATTCTCTCCGAGTTCCACAGAACCGCCAAGCGCTGGTATCAATCCTAAAATACTTTTTAACAGAGTCGTCTTACCGATTCCATTTGCGCCGACAAGTGCAATTTTATGTCCGCGCTCCATGGAGATATTTAACGGTTTTGACAGCGGTTCGTCATATCCGATCACAAGGTCTTTCGTCTCGAAAATATAGCGTCCCGGTGTTCTTCCAAGTTTAAAATTAAATTCCGGCTTCGGACGCTCCGCAGCAAGCTCGATGACATCCATTTTGTCTAACTTCTTCTGGCGTGACATTGCCATATTTCTTGTGGCAACGCGTGCTTTGTTCCGGGCGACAAAATCCTTTAATTCACTGATCTCCTGCTGCTGTTTGCGGTAAGCCGCCTCTAACTGGGATTTTTTCACCTCGTAAACTTCCTGAAACTTATCGTAATCCCCGACATACCGGTCAAGGCGCTGGTTTTCCATATGGTAAATAATATTCACAACGTCATTTAAAAACGAGATATCGTGGGAGATTAAGATAAATGCATTCTCATACTCCTGCAGATAGCGTTTGAGCCATGCGATATGCTCTGCGTCAAGATAGTTCGTCGGCTCATCCAAAAGGAGTATATCCGGTTTTTCCAGCAAAAGCTTTGCCAGAAGAACTTTCATACGCTGTCCGCCGCTTAAATCCGTGACATCATGGGACAGTCCGAGATCAAGCAGACCGAGCGCTCTCGCCACTTCCTCCACCTTTGCATCAATGATGTAAAAATCATGCATGGTGAGTGTATCCTGAATGACTCCGAGCTCCTCCATCATCGCATCCATCTCGTCCGGTTCCGCCTCACCAAGTTCATCACAGATCCGGTTCATGTTTTCTTCAAGTTCAAACAGCCATGCAAACGCCGATTTTAACACACTCTCGATCGTCATGCCTTTGGTCAGTGTGGAATGCTGGTCAAGATAGCCGACACGCACGTTTTTCGCCCACTCAACATTTCCCTCATCCGGCATCAGTTTTCCGGTCACGATATTCATAAATGTGGATTTTCCCTCGCCGTTGGCGCCGACTAACCCGATATGTTCTCCCTTCAAAAGCCGGAAAGACACGTCATTAAAAATTGCCCTGTCACCAAATCCATGTGTCAGGTGCTCCACGTTTAAAATACTCATACTGAATCCTTTCGTTTTTTATTACATTGTTCCATTTTTCACAATTTGCTCTACTCCAGCGCGAAATTTCGCAGTTATTTTTTACTTATACAACATCTTCTTCGTCTTTTTCAGGACATGGAAATATGCCGGGAATAAAAATGCATCCGCAAAAATCCATGCCACCGGGCTTGCAAAGCACGCTGCCACGTAGCCGAAAACAGGCACAAACGCAAATCCTACCAGTGTTCTTGCAACCATCTCAAACACACCCGCCAAAATAGCAAATTTGCTGTAGCCCATTCCCTGGATCAGGAAGCGCACGATATTAACAAATGCCAGCGGAATATAAAATGCACTGTTGATCAATAAAAACAGTCCTGCATTGGAAACCACTTCCGGTGCTGCCGTTCCGACAAAGAAACCTGCCAGTGCCCCACGGAAGAAGATCATAATGACAAATGCCAGCACCGCATACGCACATCCGAGAATGGACGCTGCCTTTAAACCTTCGGAGACACGATCCAGTTTTTTTGCCCCGACATTCTGACCGCCATAGGTTGCCATCGTAGATCCTAACGCATCAAACGGACAGCAGAAAAACATTCCGATCTTGCTTCCGGCTGTCATTGCGGCAACCGCATGAGAGCCAAGGGAGTTGACCGCACTCTGTAAGATAACGCTTCCGATCGCCGTGATGGAATACTGCAGTCCCATCGGAACACCCATTCCGCACAATGTCATCATGTACGTTTTATTTACCTGCATTTCCTCTTTTTCCGGATGCAGTATCTCAAAATGCCTGATACTGTAAATAAGACATCCAACACCGGAGATCAGCTGTGAGATCACGGTCGCCCACGCAGCACCTTCCACACCGGTTCCGAGCACTACGATAAAAAACAGATCCAGTCCGATATTAATGACCGCTGCGATCACCAGAAACACGACCGGTGTCCTGCTGTCCCCCATGGAACGGATAATTCCCGAAACCAGATTGTACAGATATGTGACCGGGATTCCCCAGAAAATGATCACAATATAATGGTATGCACCGTCAATGATATTTTCCGGCGTGCGCATCAGCTCCAGAATCGGCATACAGAAAATGACTGTCATAATCGTCATGACCACTGCAAAAATTGCGGAGAGGTAAATGGCATTCATCATAAATCCACGCATGCCCTTATAGTCTCCTGCGCCGAATTTGTGTGCTAAAGGAATTGCAAATCCGTTGCACACTCCCATACAGAATCCAATGATCAGGAAGTTGACGGAGCCTGTAGAACCTACTGCTGCAAGGTCATCTACTCCAAGGAAACGTCCTACGATCAAAGTATCCATTAAATTGTAAAACTGCTGAAATAAAAATCCAAACAAAAGTGGTACGGAAAATCCAAGAATCAGTTTCATTGGAGATCCGTTTGTCATATCCTTCGTCATATCTTTTTCCCTCGAAAAAATTGTGGTGATATTACATATCACCACAATAAGTATTAAAAACTTCAAAAAATGTATCTGTTTTCATCCCGGAACCCGTCTCGAGTTCCAGATTCTCCCAGAGATTTTCATTGATATTGGAATTCAAAGAAGAAACAAATTCATTATATTCATCATCAAAAGCTTCTTTTTCTCTTTTGTCTACAATATTGGCTTTGTTTGCCTCTGTCAACTCCTGATTGTATTTGTTCAAACATTTAATGAAATAAAAGCCTCCATCCACTGTGATCTTACCGGAAACTTCATCATTTTCCATCTGAAATGCAATCTGCTCTACCGCATCCGGAAGTTCATCTCTGGAAACATTTACCTGAATGCTGCCAAGCTCATTATAGTTATTGGCGAGTGTTGCAAAATCTTCTCCCTGAGCTAATCTGGATGCAATTTCATTTGCCCGGCTCTCATCCGAAACAAAAATCTGCATGATTTCCATCACCCGTGCCTCATCATCACTGACCTCCTCATTCACAGCTTTTGTGAGTGAATGGTACACTTTCTGTGCCAGCGCATAATGCTCATAGTACTCTTTGATGTCACTCTCCGAAACACCCATATAGGCAATCTCATCCTCCGTGAGAGATGCAAAGTACTCCTCTGCTGCCTGGGCGATCTTTCCATTTTCTTCTTCGGAAAGCTCCATTTCTTTTTCTTTTGCAAGCTGGTCTAAGCAGACCACCTGTGCCAGTTCCTGCATTGTGATATTTTTCACATAATTTTCCAGAGAACTGTCTCCAAAATCATGCTGCCAGAGATCAAGTCCATAGGCAGTTCCGTAAATATTCTGGTAATTCACAAGATATACCTTCGCCTCTTTCAGCCCACAGGACACGTTTCCGATTCGAAATACCTGGCGATTGTTCAATGTGTTTGAGACGATCACTTCCTTATTTCCAATCTTACATCCTGTGAGCAGAAAGGAAAAGCAGAGCAGACATATCAGTGCAATTTTTTTTCTAATATTTTTCATGCTTTTCTTTTAAGCTTCCATAGCTTTTAAAATGCTTCTTGCAACAGAGATTCCGTTTGCGGATGCCTGCTGCAGTCCACGGGTTACAGATGCTCCGTCACCGATGGCACGAAGACCTTTTACGCTTGTCTCAAAGTCTCTGTTTACAACAACCTTGTTCGAGTAGAATTTTACTTCAACACCATATAATAAAGTCTCATCACTTGCAATACCCGGTGTTACCTTATCAAGTGCAAGGATCATCTCCTCGATATCCACCATAATACGATGTGGGAATACAAGGGAAAGATCTCCAGGTACTGCATCCTTTAACGTAGGGATCAGGTTATTTCTGCAGAGACGCTCCTCTGTCGTTCTTCTTCCTCTTCTGAAATCACCGAAGGTCTGTACCAGGATTTTTCCATCGCAGAGCATGTTGGAAAGCTGCGCGATCTGCTTGCCGTATTCGATCGGTGTTTTGAATGGCTTTGTGAAATTCTTGGATACAAGGATTGCAAAGTTGGTATTGTTTGTCTTTAAATCTTTGGATTTGTAAGCGTGTCCGTTTACAACTGCAAGTCCGTTGTCGTAGTACTCTGTCGCAACTTCACCGGATGGATTTGTACAGAAGGTACGTACTTTATCGTCAAATGTCGGTGTATGGTAAACTAATTTTGCCTCGTAAAGGTTATCGTTTAAGAATTCCATAACCTCGTCACGCACTTCCACGCGGACACCGATATCTACCGTACCAACCTGAGTCTCGATCCCATGACCGTTACAGATGTGTGAGAACCAGTCTGCTCCCTCACGTCCGACTGCAGAAACAACCTCTTTTGCATGGTATGTTTCATCTTTGTCTGTCACAAGTCCTTTTACCTGACCATCTTCAATGATGATATCTTTGACCATGGTATTGAACTCCATCTCAACACCCTGCTCTAACAGATGCTCCTGTAATCTGGAATAAATCTTATATCCTTCCTCTGTTCCAAGGTGACGGATCGGACATTCAATCAGTTTTAAGTTTGCAGTGATCGCTTTTCTACGGATCTCGCGGATTTCTTTTTCTTTATCCACACCGTAAACTTTTGTATCTGCTCCGAATTTCAAGTAAATATCATCGGATTCTTTTAATAATGTAACAGTCTCATCATATCCTAAAATCTCCGGAAGATTTCCACCTACGTCAGGGGATAAAGATAATTTTCCATCGGAGAATGCTCCTGCTCCGGCAAATCCGGTCGTGATGGAACATGGCTGACAGCCTACACATACTTTTGTCTTTCTCTTCGGACACTGTCTGTTCTCGATACGGCGTCCTTTTTCAATCATTAAAATCTTCAGGTCTTTGTTGGCATGGATCAGTTCATATGCACAGAAAATACCAGAAGGACCTGCCCCAATAATAATCACATCATAATTTTTCATGTAGTTTTCTCCTTGTTATAAAATGCTTTTTTACAGTTTTTTGCACTGTAAAATGGCTTACTCGTTCTGTTTGCTTTGCAAACTTTTTGAGTATAATAAACTATTTTTCGTTTGTCAATCCTATTTTCAAAAATTGTTGAAGTAATAAATTGTTGAAATACGTAACCATTCAGCCCCCATTCGTAAGTTTATGAAAGCTGCCTTGGTTTGAATCGTTACAAACCTAAGCTTCCACGATCAGATATCTGCCATCCGGGAGGGCAAAAACTTCGCTTGCCTCCTCCAGATCCCTGAGTGACATTCCCTCGATATCAGCCCCCTGATCTTCGAAATAAGCTTTTACCTCTTTCAGATTCATACAGACGACCGCCATGCAGTCCTCTAAAAATTCCTCTGCCTCTTCCATTGTCTCTGCCACCGGCTCCGGCAGAAGCTGTTCCTGATGTGCCAGAAAATATTCTAAACATGTCTCATCATATTGCATTTTATTTGCTCCTCTCCTCATATGTGTTGTTGATAATTTCTAAATTTTAATTTAGGATCTACGAGAATTTAGAAATCATCCAATCTACTATTTCATGCAGTTTACCATAGATAGGGATCGATTCCAAGCTTTTGCAGCTCCTTATAAATGCGTGCAACCGGAAGTCCGACCACATTATTGTAATCACCTTCGATCCCTTCAATATAAATGGCACATTTTCCCTGGATCCCATAGGCACCGGCTTTATCCATCGGCTCTCCGGTCGCCACATAACGGTCGATCTCAGGTTCCGACAACGGCTTCATGGTAACTTCTGTTTTCTCGTAAAAGGTATGTGCGCCCGCTCGTCCGTTTTTATCCAGAAACACAAACGTAACGCCTGTATACACGGCATGTTTTCTTCCCGACAGAAGTGTGAGCATCCGCTTTGCATCGGCTTCATCTTTCGGCTTTCCAAGGATGGTATCATCACATGCAACGACGGTGTCTGCCCCGATCACTAAGATATCCTGCGGTGTCATCAATTCCCCATGTCCGCTCTCATATGTTTTTACCATTACTGCGACCTCTGTCGCTTTCTGCTCGGAAAGTTCCATCACAACCTCCTCCGGCGCGCTTTTCGAGATAACTTCCTCCCCTTTCGCCGGGCAGATTTCAAATTCCAGTCCGATCTGTTCTAACAATTCTTTTCTTCTCGGCGATGCCGAGGCAAGTATGATCTGTCCCATAAATTTCCTCACTTAACCGTTTACTTTATCTTGACAAGACACCGTTTTTTGAAAAATGAAATGCCATAGCATAGAATCTCAATTCTCATGATTTCTATGATACCATGAATCACTTATGCACACAAGAAAATATCGTCTGATCGCTCTATACGAAAATCACCGGAATCATTAAGACTCCAGTGATCTTCGTGCATACATTTATTCAATTGAAATCAGCTTTTCTAACCGGAACGAGTAGATCAGAATCTCCTTCACCTTCAGTTTCCGGGTGGCAAAAACCCGCTCCAACGCATCCGCATAAAGCTTTAACTGTGTCGCATAACGGTCAATCAGCTCCTGCGCAGTATCCACACGATCTGTCTTATAATCCAGGACTGTGATTCCGTCATCCTCAATCCAGAAAACATCAATGATTCCCTGAATTAAAGTTAAATCTTCCTCATGACATATTTTTTCCTGTTCTTCCTTTTCCTGATCGCTGTCTGTTTTTTCGTGAATGTTTTCACAGGTATCCGTATTACTGCGTGCTCCGAAACCGTAGTTTTCCAGTTCTTCTTCCGTAAATCCCATAACAAATGGTTTCTCACGGTAAAGCGCTCCCATGCACTGTGCGAGAGCCATCCGCCTTCCTGTTTCCGAGGAAACAAAATCTGCCACAATCTGCTCTTTCACGAGTGCACACATATCCGCAGTGATTTTCTCCTCTTTTTCCATAGCTTCCATCTGTTCATGTACACTTTTTTCTGAGGCAAAATCGTAGCACTCCATGACGCGGTGCACTGCGGTTCCTCTGAGTGCGCCACGGTTTGCTGTATTTGATTCTATTTTCTGTTCTGCTTTACTTTCTGCTTCCTGCCCTGCATCCTGTGCCTTATTTTGTGCCTCCTGTTCCACGATTCCCTGTCTCTGGATAAAAAGAGGGATCGTTGGCGTCACAGGTTCTTCCAAAAATGCCGGAACTGTCTCCTCCTGCTCTGCTTCAAATTTTTCACGCATTGCACGGTGCTTTAATTCGGATACGGAATATTTGTTTTTCCGCAAAATATCTGTCTGATAGGAATAACGCTGCGAAAAGCGCTGTTTTAACTGCCCGACCAGCTGTGTGTCCGCCGCTTCGATCTCAACGATCCGCTCCGTCAGATTTTCATTTTGCTCTAACTGGTTTTCCACTTCGTCTAAGACAAGCTCTGCCGCTTCCACGATCCGGACCGGGTATTTGTCCCCATAGGAAAGCACTGCCGGAAGTATCCAGTCGAGATACCCTGCGGCACTTTCCCTTGTCAGATACGGAATCGCTGTGGTGTCGCTGGAATGTGCATACAATGCTGCCTGCTGCCTGAAAAATTCCAGTTTTTCCGGGGCATCCTTTAATGTTCCGGTGAGAATGAGCTTTTCTTTTGCACGGGTTAAGGCAACGTAAAGTACACGAAGTTCCTCGCCGAGATTTTCCAGATCGATCTGCTTTGCAATCGCCTTCTTTGCGATAGTCGGTGATTTGATACGCTTTTTTCCGTCCATGTAGTCAAGACCAATACCAAGTTCCGGGTGAAGCACCATTTTGCTCCGTGTGTCCTGTTTATTGAAATTTTTGCCCATACCGCTCACGATCACAATTGGGAACTCAAGACCTTTGCTCTTATGGATACTCATGATCCGGACAACATCCTCGTTTTCCCCGACCATGTCTGCCTCACCAAAATCCACATCATATTTTTGCAGTTCATCGATATAACGCACAAAATGAAACAGTCCTTTGTAACTCGTTTTTTCGTAGGCTGCGGCTTTTTCCAAAAGCATGTTTAAATTCGCTGTCCTTCTGTTTCCTGCCGGCATTGCCGCCACATAATGACCGTATCCGGTCTCGCACAGGATGATCTCGATCAGCTCATGGATCGGGGTGTCCGGGACGAGCTGGCGTAATTGCCTGTATTTTTTGTAAAATTTGAGCAATTTCCGGTGAGCGGTCGACTCTATATGATTTTCTGGTTTCTCATCCGCATTTTTTCCCTGCTTCTGATCTGCCTCCGGGTTTGAAATTTCTTTTTGCCCGTCCTCTTCATAAAGACCTTCTGCCAGTTCGAGCACCGCTTCATGAAAAGGCACACTGCCATCTTCAAGCCTTAACACCGCAAGCTCCTCATCGGTAAGCCCTGCCATCGGAGAGCGGAGCACTGCCGCCATCGGAATATCCTGTCTTGGGTTATCCAAAAGCCTCAGCATGGACAGTACCGTCTGCACTTCCACCGTGGAAAAATATCCGGTGGAAGAAACCGTGTGTGCCGGGATCCCATTCCCGTTCAGCACTTCCACAAGCGAATCCGCCCAGCCGGACAGGCTGCGGAGCAAAATTACAATATCGGAGTAGCGTGCCGCCCGAAGTTCTCCGGTCGCCTTATCGGTGACAGGCTGCGTTTTCATCAGGTGTCTGATCTCCTCCGCCACAATTTTTGCTTCTAATGTCTTCTTATCGGAAAAATCTGTGTCCTCCAATAATTCATCATTGCTGTCCGCAAGTAAAATCTCAGGTGTAAATCCATTTATCTGTTTCCCGGAAACTTTTTCATCTTCTGCTGCTTTTTCTCCAGCAGAATTTTCCTGCACTGGCATTGCCGGATAGCTTGCCCCCGGATACAGTGCAGCCTCCGCATCATACTCTACATTTCCAAGGCTCCGCGCCATAATTTTATAAAAAATATCGTTTGTGCAGGTTAAGACTTCCTCTCTGCTTCGAAAGTTTTTGTGCAGATCGATACGCTGCGTGGTACTCTCTTCCAGCGAATAGGAATCGTATTTTTTCATGAAAAGTTCCGGTCTTGCGAGACGGAACCGGTAAATACTCTGCTTTACATCCCCGACCATGAAAATATTATTTTCCCCACGCTCCTCTCTGGAAATGGAGCGAAGCAGTGTCTCCTGCACTTCGTTGCTGTCCTGATACTCGTCGATCATGATTTCCTCAAAGGTATCCCGGAACTCTTCCGCAGTCTTTTTCGCCTTCTCCGTCTCCTCATCCACAAGGATCTGCAATGCAAAATGTTCCACATCATGAAAATCCACCAGATTTTTCCGGCGTTTTGCGGCTGCAAACTCCTCTGCAAACTGTTTTGTGAGGCGGACGACTTCTTCTAACATCGGCTCCGTGCGCTCTAACTGCTCTATCATCATCTCCGGCGAACAGAAAAAATATTGTTTACATAACTTCTTTACTACATCCTTCGCCTGCTCCCTGAGACTTTTTACCAGCTCTAATTTATCGGGATCTCCCTCAAAACCTCTGCTGCTCGCAAGTCTGTCGTATTTGATATCGGAAAGCGCCACGGACAGTTCACAGAAAGAGGTTAGTTTGGATAAACTTTCATATTTTTCCAGATCGCTGCGCACCGCTTTCTCATACATATCCGGTCCGTCATCCTGCTGTGTGACCGCAAGCGCCTGCTTTAAGAGCTGTTCGCAGTCTTTTAAGACAAAGCGGATATTTTGCGTGAGCGGAGCAAGCCATTCTGCACGGTCTAACTCCTCCCTGTTTTCGATGCGGTAGGCTCCCACAAAGGAATCAAGCCATTTTTCCGGCCACGGATAACTTCTGGAAAACTCATATAACTGAAGGATCATCTCATTTAATGCTGCATCCGTCCGCCCCGATGCATAGCCCTCCACAAAATCGGAAAATGCTTCCGAAGGTTCCTCATAATTTTGTTCCAAAACCCTGCCAAGGACATCCTCGCGCAGCAATTTTAACTCACCCTCATCCCCGATACGGAAATTCGGTTCCAGATCGATCTCATGAAAATGATTGCGCACCACGTACAGACAGAAGCTGTCGATGGTCGTGATCTGTGCATTGTGAATCAAGGTCAGCTGCCTTAACAGATGCTCATCCTCCGGCTGTTCGTCTAACGCTTTCTCGATCGCATTTCCGATTCGCTCCCGCATCTCTGCCGCTGCCGCATTGGTAAACGTCACAATCAGCAGATGGTCAATATCCACCGGATGATTTTTGTCTGTTATGATTTTCACGATCCGCTCTACTAAAACAGCGGTCTTTCCAGAACCTGCTGCCGCAGATACCAATATATTTCGATTTCTTAAGTCAATGACCTGCTGCTGCTCTGTGGTCCATGAAACTCCCATATTTCTCACTCCTGTTATTTACTGTTCCTGCTTTTCGTTTTCCATACGCTTTAACACCTCGTCCGCACTGTCAAATTTTTCCAGTTTGTGATAGGAATACCCCGGCATCCGGGCGTCAAAACCGCAGACGGTGTGGTATGGACAGTAATCGCAGCCGCTTTTTCCGTCCAGCGAGTATGGATGGATCGAAATATCCCCGGCAAAGATTTTTTTCCCGGTCTCTATGATCTTCT
>ERZ1026892.1325-NODE-1325-length-10716-cov-30.070631_pt1 | contig 10716 bp, 9 predicted proteins | sample MGYA00380176_ERZ1026892 | MGnify/ENA primary metagenome ERZ1026892 (study PRJEB33269, sample SAMEA4719812) | human gut metagenome | biome: human-associated habitat; feature: organic feature; material: feces | place: Cameroon | collected 2013-10 ... | reverse complement strand
TCTTTAGGCATCGACATTTTTCTGAAGATTTTTTTGTATCTTTGCACCCGCAAACTCATTGATTCTTTGGGCATCTGTAGCCAAGGATTAACGGGTTCTAATCGTACCTTTATGGAATTGAAATTCGAGGAAATCGTAACCCTTTGGCAGGAAAGCAAGTTCTAATCGTACCTTTATGGAATTGAAATATGCGAACAGCTAAACAAAGCGGTTGGAGGTGTAGTTCTAATCGTACCTTTATGGAATTGAAATAGCAGTCTGATGCGTTCATCAATGCCTACAAGGGTGTTCTAATCGTACCTTTATGGAATTGAAATTGCAGAATCAGATAGAGATGCCGAAGATAAGGCAGTTCTAATCGTACCTTTATGGAATTGAAATAGCTGTACCGGCTTCCACAACTGACCGTCGTTAAGTTCTAATCGTACCTTTATGGAATTGAAATATGTGAGTAGTTTTGTGAGTAATATGTGAGTAAAGTTCTAATCGTACCTTTATGGAATTGAAATTCGGAAGCTAACCCTGCTATTATATCATCATATACCGTTCTAATCGTACCTTTATGGAATTGAAATAAAGTTCTTGTGACGGCAGCAGAGAAACGACTCGAGTTCTAATCGTACCTTTATGGAATTGAAATTATTGGAAGGCAACGACTAATGTGTATACACCAAGTTCTAATCGTACCTTTATGGAATTGAAATATGCTATAAACAGACAGTTCAAAAGTTTTGAACGGTTCTAATCGTACCTTTATGTAATTGAAATGTTGGCGTACCGTTCAACTGTGGAGCGTTCACGGTGTTCTAATCGTACCTTTATGGAATTGAAATACATCTATTGCGTCATACCTTCGCCAGCAATGCAGTTCTAATCGTACCTTTATGGAATTGAAATAATAATCTATTTAATCGAGAAGGCGCAAAATATCGTTCTAATCGTACCTTTATGGAATTGAAATGGGAGCACCCCAGGTGCACCCCTGGTGCATACCAGGTTCTAATCGTACCTTTATGGAATTGAAATAGTGAATGAGGTGAAGGGTGATGTTCCTAGCGAGTTCGTTCTAATCGTACCTTTATGGAATTGAAATTCATGTTCAAGCAGCAGATTGGTGGCAATGATGCGTTCTAATCGTACCTTTATGGAATTGAAATCCGTTAACGGACAGCCATCCCTGGTGGCTGAGAAGTTCTAATCGTACCTTTATGGAATTGAAATATACAACATCGAGAAATCGAAAAGACATTAAAATTTGTTCTAATCGTACCTTTATGGAATTGAAATCTGCAGGATGATTCTCGCTGGGGATTTGCTGTTGCTGTTCTAATCGTACCTTTATGGAATTGAAATGGCAATACACCGAGAGCCAATCAAGATTAATGCACTTGTTCTAATCGTACCTTTATGGAATTGAAATAGAATTTATGGTGGCAATCATGCAGACTTGCTGTGGTTCTAATCGTACCTTTATGGAATTGAAATCTTGGTTATGGTCAGCATGCATGAATTAAGAACAAAGTTCTAATCGTACCTTTATGGAATTGAAATGATGCATCATGTTCGATGCTCGCATACGAATTGAGTTCTAATCGTACCTTTATGGAATTGAAATCAGTTCGCAGGGATGACTAAAAAAAGTGATGCCGGTTCTAATCGTACCTTTATGGAATTGAAATAGAACTTGAAGTAACAGCCACGACACGATTGCACGTTCTAATCGTACCTTTATGGAATTGAAATTTGCGTATCACTAACAAGTATACTGGTGATGTACGTTCTAATCGTACCTTTATGGAATTGAAATCCTGCAGCAGCGCATAGCCAACTACCTGGTAGATTGTTCTAATCGTACCTTTATGGAATTGAAATTAAAACAGCAAGGGAGGTCGCGTGCCAGAAACTTAGTTCTAATCGTACCTTTATGGAATTGAAATCATTTGCTCAGACATACCTTTGCTAGCAATGCGAGTTCTAATCGTACCTTTATGGAATTGAAATAAAAAAGCTATCGTGATATGAAAAAAGAAACCTAGTTCTAATCGTACCTTTATGGAATTGAAATGAGTTCCTTGTGAGCTTCTGCCTTGCGGCGACAGGTTCTAATCGTACCTTTATGGAATTGAAATTTACAACTTTAACTTCAGAGCCTAATGAAAACGAGTTCTAATCGTACCTTTATGGAATTGAATTTTATTTTTCATAAACATTCAAGTTGGCATTACCCGCAGTTCTAATCGTACCTTTATGGAATTGAAATAAATCAAAAACCCCTAACCCCTAACTAGAAGTTAGTAGTTCTAATCGTACCTTTATGGAATTGAAATGGCTAAACCCTTGTTTTCATTATCGTCATTCATAGTTCTAATCGTACCTTTATGGAATTGAAATTCCAATCAAGCAATCTTCTTGCTTTATCTTTGTTGAGTTCTAATCGTACCTTTATGGAATTGAAATTCCAATCTAGCAATCGTCTCGCTTTATCCTTGTTGTTCTAATCGTACCTTTATGGAATTGAAATTTCCGTAAGTTCTCCATCAAGACGGAGCGTCAGCAGGTTCTAATCGTACCTTTATGGAATTGAAATAAGGAAGTTATCGGCAAGGCTCTAGGTCACAGCGAGGTTCTAATCGTACCTTTATGGAATTGAAATGAGAAAGAGAGGTTGCCAACTTATTTCTATATTCGTTCTAATCGTACCTTTATGGAATTGAAATATTTTGGCACAAAATCACCGCCAAAATTCACCCAGTTCTAATCGTACCTTTATGGAATTGAAATTCACTTTCAAAGTCTATGTCATGGGTTCTTGGCAGTTCTAATCGTACCTTTATGGAATTGAAATCGATTACTTCCTGCATACTGTCGATTATCTGCTGTTGTTCTAATCGTACCTTTATGGAATTGAAATAACGTAGTAGCCACGAAAGGCCTAACCGGTCACGAGGTTCTAATCGTACCTTTATGGAATTGAAATAATTGCCAATAACTTCTACTTTAATCATGACTTAAGTTCTAATCGTACCTTTATGGAATTGAAATACGAAATGAAGATTTCTTACTCTGCTGAGTACATCAGTTCTAATCGTACCTTTATGGAATTGAAATTGGTCAAATTGATTTCGACTGTTGCTTTCTGAGCGGTTCTAATCGTACCTTTATGGAATTGAAATCAAGCTGTTGGAGGTGGTGATAGCACATACTACTGTTCTAATCGTACCTTTATGGAATTGAAATCTAGAGGTTTCAGTTACGTGAACCTCTTCGGGGTGTTCTAATCGTACCTTTATGGAATTGAAATCATAAGGAGGCATCTGGGCATGCAGAAAACGGTCCAAGTTCTAATCGTACCTTTATGGAATTGAAATAGTAAATAAATTTACAGCTTTAAGTGCAGACGAAATAGTTCTAATCGTACCTTTATGGAATTGAAATTTGGGAGGGAGATGTGGATGCTGGCGTTATCAGGGTTCTAATCGTACCTTTATGGAATTGAAATATGTCTGTTAGTGGTGAACCAATGTTGTAATTTTGTTCTAATCGTACCTTTAACCCTGTGAAATAGATTTCTTTTGATGGACAAAAGATGAGTAGCGGGTTCTAATCGTACCTTTATGGAATTGAAATTCATTATTATCGTTTCATGGACAACATCTATATTGTGTTCTAATCGTACCTTTATGGAATTGAAATTTCCGCTCAGGCAACCAGCTAACAGCTTCCCTTGAGTTCTAATCGTACCTTTATGGAATTGAAATAAAGATAAGGTAGCATCATTCATCAAGATTTTGGAGTGTTCTAATCGTACCTTTATGGAATTGAAATGGCTAAGAAAAAGAGAATCATCATCTGTTCCATCAGTTCTAATCGTACCTTTATGGAATTGAAATATTGGAGCAGAAATCGTCTTGAAGGTGGTTGAGACCGGTTCTAATCGTACCTTTATGGAATTGAAATGGGAAAATGGCTCGACGTGTTTGGCATGATGTATGAGTTCTAATCGTACCTTTATGGAATTGAAATACGACAACAAGGATGATGCACAGGCACAGACTCAGGAACGTTCTAATCGTACCTTTATGGAATTGAAATTTCTTTTTCACGTATGACTTCACAAAATTTATGCGTTCTAATCGTACCTTTATGGAATTGAAATGGGCATACCAGGTACACCTCCCAGGGGTCTCGACTAGTTCTAATCGTACCTTTATGGAATTGAAATGGCGAATTCCTGGACTATGAAAAACACCCGCTTGTCGTTCTAATCGTACCTTTATGGAATTGAAATTAACCTGAAACTACTGGCGTAGATGGGAGTACCAGGTCTAATCGTACCTTTATGGAATTGAAATTGAGAGCACTTCTAGTGAACTTAATGCCTAGAGTAAGATAAATGAGAAGTTTGCAAGAATCATTGGAAACATTTGGAGTTTTCGAATAATTATCTTACCTTTGCAGAAAAAGAACAAAATGAGCAAAGGGAAAGATTGTTACATCTCGTAGACAATGCTGGCTAGTTTTGGACGGTATGAATAAAAATCAAGAAAGTGATGGAAGCAAAATAATAATAAGATAACTTGCCCGAAATGCAACTCTCTGAATGTGCAATCAGAAGGGATGATTCATCTCTGTATGGATTGTGGATATAAATGGGAGGATGAAGTGCTGACGGATTTGGGCGAAAAAGCGGTCTGTCGGAATTCCGACTGACCACTCAACATGGTGCTTTAAAGGGAAAAACGCAGAGTAAAGAGGTGAAATACTATAATCTCAATGTTATTATCTCTGGGGCTATCATTCCCCATAAGACAAAAGTCGCCATAGCCTTGTGGCGCAGCCAACCACTATGGTTGTACTTCATAACAAAAAAGTTCTTTTTAAAGCCCTGGTGCGAAAGGCATCGGGGCTTTTTGGCGTCAAGTCCTACAGCTTGATGCCGTATTTCCTGATGCCTTCTCCCATCATCTCTTCCGGAATAAACATTTTGAGGGTATCGACTAGGGTGTTCAGCATCCGCTCACGGATGTAATCCTCCCTGATATAGAGCGATATGCGCCGCTGCGACAGATAATCTCCTTCTATCTTTCTTACATTCCTCTTCTGCTCCTCACTCAGGAAGGGGAGGTGCATCTCTGGAATGATGGTGAAGCCACCATTCTCATCCACTATCCTTATCAGGGTCTCGATGCTGCCTGCCTCATAGATATGATGACCCTTGCTGCGCGCCTTGCAGAACGAAAAGGCACTGTTGCGCAGACACTGTGCCTCCTTCATAATCCACATGTTCTCATACTCAAGATTCTCTGGCTTGAAAACTGGGAGCTTGCGCCAGCAGCTCTCGGCAAGATACACATAGAACTTCTCCGTGTAGAGCGGAATCTCCAATATGCCTTTACGGCTTTTTCGGAGATGGCTATGCCGGCATCCGTCTCGCCACGAAGCAGGGAATCGAGCATGAAATCAGCCTTCAGTTCAAGGATGTTGAGATCTACCGATGGATAGTTTTCCCGATAGTGTCTGATGAACTTGGGCAGGATATAAGGTGCAATGGTAGGTCCCACGGCGAGCGACAACTTTCCACCTATCTCTCCCTTTTCTTCCATCACGATTTCTGAGATGCGGTCTATTTCCTGCAATGCCGTTTCAGCCTGACGGATAATCTTCTTGCCTGATGCTGTGGGAGATACAGTCTTGTTGTTTCGTTCGAAGATACGGGTATCCAGTTCTTCCTCCAGTTTCACAAGCATGGCACTGAGCGTGGGCTGCGAAACCAGGCAAGCCTCTGCCGCTCTCGCAAAATTGCGAAAGCGGTTGAGTGCCACAATATATTTCAGTTGCTGTAAATTCATATCGCTATTCTATTTATATCAGCCAAGTACAGGGCTTATCTTGCCTTGAGCTTGCAGATGAGTTGAGTCATGTTGCCCATCGGACAGAAAACACACCAGGTTCTAGGACGATAGAAGATGGTGAGTAGCACACCCACTATCAGCGAGGTGAGCATGATGCCATAGAGACCGAAGGCAAACTGTGCCTTCCAGGGTTCAATCTCTACTGGATATGCCCAGTGCCAGGGAACATCAAAGGTCCAGAGCAGGTGAATGGTCTGATGGAGATCCCCGGTAGATGCTGACGGCATCCTTGGGACATACCTTTACGCAAACACCACATGCCACGCAGCGGTCTTGCTCGCTTTGCGCCTTGTATTTTGCCATTGTCTTCTATTTTTCAATTAGTTTATCCAATTGCTCTTCCAGAAATTCTGCTGCATCCGCTACGCAGAGTGGGCATTCTCTGAGTATCTTTCCTGTGCCCACCCCTTTGAGAAGCTTGCATTGGGTAGCTCCGTTGCGCTGCTGGAATTGGGTCATAATCTGTCGCATCGCCTTGATAGACTTAGCCTTGTCCTTGGTGGCAAGACCCAATACCACTCCTGCTCCTACAAGGGCGCCGCAGGTTCCTTCCATATTACCCATTCCTGCCGCAAAGGCATTGCCCACATTTCTAAGGGTCTCTTCGTCCATACCAGTATAATCATAATAGGTACAAACCACTGCCTGGGTACAATTATGAGACCCACAACGCTTCTTTTCTGCTGCTATTTCTTTTCTTGTTTCCATCATTATTTTTGTTTTATTTAAAAATCTGGTGCAAAGTTACGGTTTTTATGATAGATAAACAAAAGTTATTGGCTATTTTATCATAGACATTTTCTATTAATGATTTCTTTGCCCAACTTACATTGGTTGTACGTCATAGCGAATAAGATTACTTTAAAGCCCTGGTGCGAGATGCATCAGGGCTTTATACAATATTTTAGAAAGTAAAATACGGAGAGGTGAAGGGGGAAGGCTTATTCTACCTTCCAACTCTCCAAACTCCTTCTGTCCTCAGAGAAGTTTACTCCTACTTTTATGATTCTTCTTCCATCATCAGTAAAGATTTTAGTATAGTCTTTCTGGTTGATCTGATTTATCGCTACCTTTGCCGACTGGTTGTATTTCAACTCGAAAATATAGATGGTTTTCTCAGTCTTCAGTACCATGTCGATTCTGCCATCTGACGTTGTTTCCTCTGCTTTCACATCTGCTCCAAGCATCGAGAATATGGTGTACATTACTGCCTGGTAATGCCGCTCATTGTTGTTGATAATGGTATAAGGAAATTTGTCGTAGAATGCTTGAAGATATGGCATGAACGCTTCCATGTTATCCTCCTGCTTCACCTTTTCCCGATACTTGTATACCACAGTATCCAACTCGCCCATCATCGTTGGGGCATAATAGCGATAAAGACTCTCCGAGAACCCTTGCCGAACTTCCTCATTCGGGAATCCAAGGCGATACATGCGGAGTTCGCGATTGTATTCCTTAATGGTGAGGTAACCGCTCTGGTAGAGAACGGGGATAGGGTCGGTGATGGTATCGGTAGGCACATCAAATCGGCTGTCTCTTGCCCACAGATTGTCCAGTTGCAACATGTCGATACTGTTTTTCTGGAGTAATTCTATGAGGAAGGTCGGCGTGCCGGATGTAAACCAGTAACTGTTGAAGTCCTTGTCGTCCAGGGCGTTGATAATGCTGTATGGATTAAAAATATCAGGACAGTTTGGCGTGAAGTGATAACCGTCGTAATGCTCCTTCAGCTGTTCTACGGTTTCCTCGAAGCTGAGGCTGTTATGAGCAGCCATCGCTTCGATACCTTCCCTGAAATCTGTGATGAGCTGTTGTTGGGTAATGCCGCAGATGGCGCTGTATTCATCCTTCATACTGATGTTCTTCAGGTTGTTCAATTCACTGAAGATGCTGAGTTGGCTGAACTTTGAAATGCCTGTGATGAGAACGAAACGAAGATTCCTTTCCTGTTCTTTCAGCGGACTGAAGAGGTCACGCATGATGCTGCGAATGCTCTTCTGGAGCTCCGGAGCGGAGACGGAATCATGCATCGGGGCATCATACTCGTCGATGAGTACGACTACCTGTTTACCAGATTGTTGTCTGGCAGCCTCTAATATTTGTCTCAAACGGGCACTATAAACTGTAGGCGCATTTGTCTTTAAGCCATATTTCTCTTCCTGTCGAAGGAGGATAAGATTAAGATTAGCGTGCAGATTTTGCAGACTATAATATTTCCCGCTGCTCAAATCCAGATGAATGACAGGATATTTGTTCCATTCTTTTTCCAACTTTTCGATAGCCAGTCCCTTGAACAAATCCTTCTTTCCCTCGAAATAAGCCTGGAGGGTAGAAACAAAAAGAGACTTGCCGAATCGCCGTGGACGACTCAGAAAATGGAACTTGGCATAATGGGCCAATCTATATGCGACATCAGTCTTGTCGGCATAATAGTAGTTGCCTTTTACTATCTCCGAAAAAGTCTGGATTCCCAGAGGGTATCTTTTTGTTTCTGCCATATCTATCTGTTATTGTCATTCTTCTTTGCAAAGATACGCTGAATATTCGTAATTACCAAATGTTTTAGGTGATTTTTTCAAACTGTTTTTTCTGTAGCAAAAGTGGTCTGTTGGAAATTCCGACAGTCCTCTCTCTAGGTACGCTCGGCATAATAGGTGGAAAGCTTCTCTTGATACTTATTATACGAAAATGTTTTGCTGTTTTTGTTGCCACATCTATCACCTATGCATTTAACTATCTGATTATAAGTGAATAATGCGTGGCAATAAGCGGTATTTTTATTGCCACTTAATGCCACGCATTGCCACGCTTAAAGCGTTAAGTAACAGAAGATTATCACGTAGCGTGGCAATAGTGATATTAGTTTTAGAAAAACGTTTCCTGTAATATAATGAAGATAAATGTACTTTCCCTTTATCCCTTATACTTATTTTCATTCGGAAAAGACAAAAAAGTATAAATAGTGAATAATATAAGCGGTTTTGTGAAACTTTATCATTATCTTTGTAGTTGAATCAATAGGCTTCTGACTGAACCATAGACCAAATGTCAATTCGAAGCTGTTACGGAGTTGGAAAAAGATAGTGTGGAATTTTAGACAGATAAAAATGGATGAAATTAGTAAACGTGAAGATTCTCTGTTTGAGCATGTGTCAAAGCTGATAGATGAGGCTAGGAAACATGTAAAGACAACCATTGATACCACAATGGTTTACACCTATTATGGAGTTGGCAAATACATTGTTGAGGATGAGCAACAAGGGGAAACTAGGGCCAAATATGGAAAAACGGTGCTAAGAAACTTGTCGGAAAAATTAACTAAAAGATATGGCAAAGGTTGGTCTGTTGAAACTCTTACTGCAGCCCGAAAATTCTACCAGATATACAGCGAAGGAAAAATCGCAAACACTGTTTACGAAATTCAAGAGAATGCTGATATACACTTCACTCTTTCCTGGTCTCATTATCTCATACTCATGCGTATTGCTAATCAAAATGAACGTAATTTTTATGAGATTGAATGTTACAAGCAGAATTGGAGTGTCCGACAATTACAGCGGCAGTACAACTCCAGCCTCTATGAGCGATTGGCACTGAGTCGTAATAAAGATGAAGTGATGAGGTTGGCGCAAGAAGGACAAACTATAGAAAAGGCAAGTGATGTGATAAAAAGTCCACTCGCATTAGAGTTTTTGGGATTAAAGCCTGAAGCCGTTTATTCTGAGTCAAAACTTGAAAGTGCAATCATCAGTAAAATTCAAGATTTCTTGCTGGAGATGGGAAAGGGATTTCTCTTTGAGGCCCGACAGAAGCGATTCACTTTTGATGAACAGAATTTCTACGTTGATTTGGTTCTATACAATCGTCTTCTGCAATGCTATTGCCTCATTGACCTAAAAATTGATAAGCTAACTCATCAAGACCTTGGACAAATGCAGATGTACGTCAACTACTTCGACAGATTTGTAAAACAGGATTTTGAGAAACCTACCATCGGCATTCTTCTCTGCAAAGAAAAGAACGATGCGCTTGTAGAGTTGACATTACCAAAGGATGCTAATATCTATGCATCGGCTTATCAGCTCTATCTGCCAGATAAGGCTTTACTTCAAGCAAAGGTGAAGGAGTGGATTGCTGAGTTTGAAGAAAATGAGGAATTAATGAAACAAGAAAGTAACGAATAGTATGATGCAATACAAGAATATCATATTCGATTTAGGTAATGTCTTGGTAAAGCTCAATCCGGAAGGATGCATCGGGGCTTTCAAGGCGCTAGGAATGGGGGAGTTGGTTGATTCAAATCCTCAGAGTGAGGGGATGAAGCTGATGAGCAAGCTGGGTGTGGGAATGATGACCACCGAAGCGTTCTGCGATGCAGCCCGCGAGTTGACAGGAGCTGATGTGACGAATGAAGACATCATCGATGCTGCCAACAAGATGCTGGTAGTGATTCCTGATGAGAAGAAGGAGCGACTCCTGCAGTTGAAGAAGGCTGGATATCGTCTCTTCCTCCTGAGCAATACCATTGATGTTCATTGGGATTATTGCGTGGAGCATCTCTTCCCTTATCAGAACCATGGGGTAGAGGATTATTTCGAGCAGTGCTTCCTCTCTCAGCGAATGCATCTTGCAAAACCTGATGCCCGCATCTATGAGGAGGTAATCAGGCAGGCGAACATCCATCCCGATGAAACCCTCTTCATCGATGATCTGAAGGAAAACTGTGAGGCTGCCGAGAAGCTGGGCATCCATACCTTCCAGAACGTGAAGTTCGATGATTGGCTTTCACTTCGATTCTGAC
>ERZ1026892.1321-NODE-1321-length-10725-cov-3.372727_pt1 | contig 10725 bp, 10 predicted proteins | sample MGYA00380176_ERZ1026892 | MGnify/ENA primary metagenome ERZ1026892 (study PRJEB33269, sample SAMEA4719812) | human gut metagenome | biome: human-associated habitat; feature: organic feature; material: feces | place: Cameroon | collected 2013-10 ... | reverse complement strand
CACGTAGGGAGTCGTCGGCAGCGTCAGATGTGTATAAGAGACAGACACCATGCGAAGCTGCTGATCATGGATGAGCCGACAGCCGGACTGGATGTGGAGGCGAGAAACGAGATTTTAGATATGTTACGGGCTTATATTGCAGAGGATGAGAGCCGCAGTATACTTATTACGTCCCATATTTCCACAGATTTAGAATCCCTATGTGATGAACTTTATCTGATACATGATGGAAAACTCATTTTGCATGAAGCAACAGATGCAATCTTAGAGCAGTATGGCATTTTAAAGGTGAGTGAAGAACAATACCGCACGCTTGATCAAAGCTCTATTTTAAAAGTGCAGAAAGAAAATTACGGCTATGCATGTTTTACGAATGATAAGAAGTTTTATCAGGAAAATTATCCGCAGATTGCAGTGGAAAATGGAGGGATTGATGAGCTGATTCTTATGATGACAGGAGGGTACAGATAATGGTAGGTTTATTGGAAAAAGATATTCGGTTATTATGGGGAACAAAACAGACACTGGTAATTTTGTTTGCAATTGCAGTTGCAGTCGCATTTTCCGGCAACGGAAATTTTATCATTGGATATCTGCCGTTTGTGGTAGAGATGATTGCAATCAGCACGATTGCGTATGACGAGATGGATCATGGCTATCAGTTTTTATTGACACTGCCGATCAATAAAAAAACCTATGTAAGAGAAAAGTATCTGCTTTGTGCCGGAGGAGTAGTGGCAGCCTGGGTAATTGCAGTCTGCCTGTATCTGGTGTCAAAAGTGGTGCGTGGTATACCGGTTGCTGTGGCAGAAGATATGCTGACAGCCGCAGTGATTTTGCTAATCATTCTTTTGATCAGTTTTTTCATGATTCCGGCGCAGATTAAGTTTGGCTGTGAAAAGAGCCGGATTTTGACATTAGGAATGATGGGAGTAATTGCTGTGATTGCATATCTATGTGAGGTCGTATTCGGAAAAGAGCGGTTGTATCAGGCGCTGACCGTGATAGACAATATGAATGTGGCAGTTCTGGCTGGTAACATCATCGGGATCACACTGCTGGCACTGTTTGTTTCGTACCAGATCAGCAGGCGTATTATGGAGAAGAAGGAGTTTTAACAGGAATTAACAGATGATTCTTGCACCCGTTTGGAAAAAAAGATATACTCATAGTATCAGGCTAAGGGGGCGAGTAGAATGGGACAGTTTTTAAATAATAAGGAACCATATGATAAATACAAGACCGTAATGAATGGTACCTTTTTTGTTGATAAGACAGAAATATTAAAAGAATTAATTCCAGCATTACAGCAGGAACAGCGTTTTTTTTGTATTACCCGTCCGCGACGTTTCGGAAAAACAGTTATGGCAAATATGATAGCAGCTTTTTTTGAAAAAAATAGTGAAAAATCTTTATTTGAGAAGCTTGCAATCGCACAATATGATCAATATAAGGAGCAGGCAGGCTGCCATGATGTGATATATATTGATTTTAGTGAAATGCCAAGAGAATGTCATAGTTATGAGGAGTATATTGGCAGAATACAGGATGGACTTGTCAGAGATATTAACGAGGCATATCCGGAGATTGCGATAGACAAAAATGAGGCGGTCTGGGATGTGCTTTCTCAGGTTTTTGACAAAACAGGACATAAATTCATATTTGTGATGGATGAATGGGACGCAGTTTTCCAGATGTCTTTTGTTACGGAACGTGACAGAGAAAATTATCTGCTTTTTCTGAAACTTTTATTGAAAGGGAAAAGCTATGTAGAACTGGCATATATGACCGGTGTACTTCCGATTGCAAAATATTCAGATGGTTCAGAACTGAATATGTTTTTGGAATACAATATGGCAACAAGAGTTCGGTTTAGTGAATATTTTGGCTTTACAGAGAGTGAAGTTGACAGATTGTACCAGTGCTATCTGGAGCAAACGAAAAAGCCACAGATTACACGCGCAAATCTCAGGGAATGGTATGATGGATATCACACTGCATCAGGAGAAAGATTATACAATCCACGTTCGGTAGTATGCGCATTGACAGATAATCAATTGTCAAATTATTGGGTGAGTTCAGGAAAATATGACTCTATTTTCACATATATCAGTCATAACGTAGATGAAATCCAGAACGATCTTACTTTAATGTTTGCAGGAGAAAAAATACCAACAGGGATACAGGAATATGCTGCAACAGCACCAGAACTAAAGACAAAAGAGGAGATATATTCTGCAATGGTAGTATATGGTTTGCTGACGTATGATAATGGAAAAGTATTTATACCAAATAAGGAACTTTTGGGAAGTTATGCAGCAATGATGAAAAAAGAACAATCGTTAGGATATATTTATCGTCTTGCCAACATATCATCACGGATGCTACAGGCAACACTAGCCAAAGATACAGAGACAATGACAAAAATCATTCAGTATGCTCATAATACAGAAGTGCCGATTTTGTCTTATAATAATGAGACAGAACTTTCGGCAATTGTCAATCTTGTTTATTTGTCTGCAAGAGATCAGTACAGAGTTGAACGTGAGGAGAAGGCTGGAAAAGGATTTGTAGATTTTATATTTTATCCGGTTCGATATGATCAGGATTGTATCATACTAGAATTAAAAGTAGATCATTCACCAGAAGATGCAATTGCACAGATTAAAGAAAAAGACTATGCTTTGCGGTTCAGAGGAAAAACGGCAGAAAAAAATAAATATACAGGGCGTATCCTTGCGGTTGGAATCAGTTATAACAAAGAAACAAAAGAGCATGATTGTAAAGTGGAAGAAATATAAAAGTGAAAGAAAAAAACATGAACAGCTTACAGCAGGAATTATTCAAATTACAGGATTTAAAATACAGAGATTTTCACAGTAAACTGATGCCGGGGATTGACAAGGAGACAATCATCGGGATCCGCACACCGGTACTGCGGAAATTTGTGAAAGAATTTGCAAAAACGGAAGCAGCAGAAGCTTTTTTGAAGGAACTTCCACATCAGTATTATGAGGAAAATAACCTTCATATGCAATTGATTTCAGATATCAAAGATTATGAGCGCTGTCTGGCAGAAGTGAAACGTTTTCTTCCATATATTAATAACTGGGCGACCTGCGATATTCCAAGACCAAAGTGTTTCGCAAAAAACAAAGCTGAACTTCTTCCTGTGATAAAAGAATGGATTGCATCCGGGGATACCTATACAATCCGCTATGGAATCGGAACGCTGATGAGCTTTTATCTGGATGAGGATTTCAAACCGGAGTATATAGAACTTGTGGCATCTGTGCAGTCGGAAGAATACTATGTCAATATGATGATTGCATGGTATCTTGCAACGGCACTGGCAAAACAGTGGGATGCAACGATCCCATATCTGGAAGAACGAAAGTTATCACCGTGGGTGCATAGAAAGACGATTCAGAAAGCGGTGGAGAGCTATCGTATCACAGATGAGCAGAAAGTTTATCTGAAAACACTGCGTGAAAACTGCTAAGACTAGTACATCGTTCTGTAAATAACTGAGCTAATAACTTGTAGGAATTTCCATCTGCGTTATTGATTAAGTTAATTTTTGAACGCTGTACTGGAACTGATAAGGGCAGATTCATGGGGCTAAAAGAAATTTATATTCGGAGAGTTGTGGAAAGAGAACATGAAAAAATCACAGGAAAACGATGAAGAACAGAAATGGGATAAATTACTACAGATTCACACAACCGGACGTGATGATTCCAATTCAGATCAGTACCGATATCCGTATGAACCGACGCCATATACGGTGTTAGAGCGGTTTGCTAATTCCGGGCTGCTTTGCAAGGAAAATACACTTTTAGATTATGGCTGTGGCAAAGGCAGAGCTGATTTTTTTCTTTCTTATCAGACACGCTGTCACACGATCGGTGTGGAATACAACGAGCGGATTTATGAGAAAGCGGTAGAAAACAGAGAACAGGGGGTTGCGGCAGGGCGGACAGAATTTGTACTTGCAGATGCCGTGCAGTTTTCGGTTCCGGCAGAGGTAGACCGGATCTACTTTTTTAATCCATTTTCGATAGAGATATTAAAGAAAGTTTTGGCGCGCGTGTTGGAATCCTATTATGAGAATCCGAGGGAATTGCTTTTATTCTTTTATTATCCTTCGGATGAATACATTTCTTATTTAATGACAGTAGACGAACTTATCTTTTCCGATGAAATCGATTGCAGAGATTTGTTTCCGGGGGAAAATAAAAGAGAGCGGATTGTGGTATTTGAGGTAGAATGAAGTTCTCCCTTGGAAAACCAGAACTGCTGAATATAGCTGATGACTTCTACGATTATTTGAAATTATAGTCGCAGAAGGCATCAGCTTTTTTGCGTCTATAGCAAAATAAGGAGGCTAAATCCTCTGCTCCTGCAAGGGCAGTCGCATTTTGCTTCGCAAAACAAGGAGGATTTATGTTAGCATCATTATCACTTATTTTTATTGTAGGGCTTGCAATGGGAGCCATTTGCCAGAAACTGAAACTGCCACGGATCATCGGAATACTCGTCACCGGAATTGTGTTGGGACCGTATGTGCTCGATTTGCTTGATCCATCCATTTTATCAATCTCCGCTGAGCTGCGGAAGATGGCACTGATTATTATTTTATTGAAAGCCGGACTTTCACTGGATTTAAAAGATCTGAAAAAAGCCGGGCGTTCCGCTGTATTACTGTCGTTTGTTCCTGCATCGCTTGAAATTGCAGGTTATGTGCTTTGCGCAGGGTGGTCATGCCAATGTACTTGATTTTGTAAATATTCCGGTGTCAATCGTACTTGGTATAATTTTAGGCGCAGTGACAGGTTATGGACTGTATCTTTTCTTTGAGACGGCATATGCGAGAAAACACTGCGTGCGTAACAGTATAAAAGTAATCATTGTTCTTGGATTTTCCTTTTTACTGGTATCAGTGGAAGGATGGCTGGAAGGAAAAATTTCCTTATCAGGACTGCTTGCGGTGGTCGCTATGGCTTGTGTGATCGCTTATATCCCAAAGGCAACGGTGCAGGCGGCAATTGGATCTGTTCCTTTGGCGGCAGGACTTTCCTGTGGAAAAATTGTTCTGTCTGTCGCTGTGCTTGCAATCATCATCACAGCTCCACTTGGGGCAATCGGGATGGATGCAGCCTATCAAAGGTTGCTGGAAAAGGAAAATTAAAAAAGATTTTCAGAAAGTATTTTGGTAGAAAGTGTGTTATAGTGATTGCAGAAAAAAGAAAATGACAGGGGTATCCGGAGATGATAAGAAAAGCAACAGAAGAAGATTTGTCGCGCATCGCAGAAATTTTTGTATTTAATAACAGAATCAATTATTTCCCAATTTTTAAGTCGGAAGAGTATTCATTTGGAGAATTGCAGGTTGTATCCATGATAGATCATTATTTCGGAAAAGGGGAAGTTCTGGAAAATCTGTATGTCGCCGATGAATGTGGAATTGTGAAAGGATTTATGGAAATCCATGGAACAGAAATCCGTAAATTGTATGTCGATCCATGCTTTCAAAGTGGTGGAATTGGAAAGAAATTAATAGAGCATGCAATTTCAACTTTTGATGTTGATCATTTGTGGGCGTTGGAGAAAAATACGAGAGCGATTGCATTTTATCATCGTCACGGATTTGTGGAAAATGGAGAAAAAGAATTGGAAGAAGGCACGACAGAGTATATTGCAAAGTTGATAAGGGTGGAAGAAAATGTGCAGTTGGACGAGAAACCGATGCTTCGGAAAATAATAAGGGAAGATGTATAAGAGGAAAAGAAAAGTGGTAACAGATTACTCTGACGTAAAGTTAGAAACAAAAGATCTTATTTTAAAGAAAGCAGAATTTGAGGACTGGAAGACAATTTATTATAACCTGTGGAGACACAAGGAGAGCGCAAAGTACATGCTCTGGCAGCCGACAGAGACAGACGAAGATGCAAAAGATCGAATGAAGCGCACGATTGCATTTGAAGAAAAACCGGAGAATAAGTATGCGTTATTTGTGTATTTAAAGAAAACGGGTGAAGCAATCGGTTTTGCAGGTATGCGTGAGTTAGAGCCGGGCATTTATGAAGAGACAGGCATTGCACTTGGACCGGAATTTGTGCAAAAAGGATATGGGCGACAGATACTTACGACACTTCTTGAGGAGGCGGGAAAACTGGGAGCAAAAGAATTCCATGCCTGCAACCGCATATGCAATGCTGCGTCCAGAGTGTTACAGCTGTCATGTGGATTTGTATTCGATTCACTGTCAGAAGAAAAAACAGATCCAAGAACAGGTGAAACGTATGTTTTGGAGAACCATATTTTCAGGTATTAGCAAGAAGGAAGAAAATGTATTTTGAAAGATTAAATGAACAGAATGTAGAGCATTATATTGCCTATTTAAAGCTTGCGATGCAGCAGGAGCCGGATATGATGACGGTGGACGAGATAGATGAGAAAGGAATCAGGACAAGGCTTCGGGATTCATTTTATGAAAAGTCTACATCAATTCTTGCGATGGAAAACAATCAGGTGGCAGGAAGAATTGAGTATCATTTTTATGGGTGTATGCAGGGTGGATATCGCATGGCGTATGTGAATTGGGTATATGTTTTACCCGAATACCGGCATAGTGGCGTTGCCCGGAGTCTTTTTGCAGAATTTGAAAAAGACTGTAAAAAGCATGATATCCATCAATATTATCTGATCCGTGCTACCAACGAGAATGCCGACAGATTTTACAAAAAATTTGAAAATGTGCAGTTGGACGAGGAACCGATGCTTCGGAAAATATTAAAAGAAGATTGACAAGTGGTTACCATTGGTTATATGATGTGTATATAACCAATGATAACCACTTTTATATACAGAAGGGAGTGCGTTATGTCCACAAATCCAACGAAACGAATTGAAGAGATCGACCGGAGACTGGAAGAACTTCCAAAAGGAACCCTGACCTATAAGAAGATCAATGGCAAAGAACAGCCGTATATCCAGCGAACGATTGACGGGAAATCAGTGAGCTATTATGTGAAAGTGTCTGAGCGGGAGAAGGTACTTGTGGAATTTGAGGAGCGCACAAAGCTGCAGGAAGAGAAAAAGCATCTGACGGCTTATGTGGAGGGACTGAAGGACATTCTTAAGCACAATCCATATCTCTCTGCCCAGGTGGTGATCGGGTATCAGGATTTTGAAGACTTTACCTGTGGACAGCAGTTTTATGTCGATAAGACGCATTTCATCACTGAGTGGATCAGGGAAGGAACAAAAATCACATTGATCACCAGACCGAGAAGATTCGGCAAGACAACACTGCTCAGTACGGTAAGAATGTTTTTTGATCCAAAATATGCTGACCATCCGGAATATTTCAGTAAACTGCGGGTATGGCAGGATAAAAGAAGCCGTAGTATGTTCGGAAGCACTCCGGTGATCTCCACAAGCTTCGGAGGCTGCAAGGGGATAGATTATAAGCAGTCTATCCGGGGAATGATGGGACAATTGGATACAATGTACGCACATCATGAATATTTACTTGATAGTCCAAGACTTACGGAGGAAGATAAAGAGACATTTAAAGAAACAAGGTGGGGATTGTTTCATAATGATACAGGCTATATAGAAAATTCCATTAAGAAATTATGCGAATTGCTCTATAAACATTTTGGCGTAAAACCTATTGTGCTCATTGACGAGTATGATACACCTCTGATCGAAGCATATACGGATGGTTATTGGGATGAGATGATCACGACCTGCCGCCAGTTATTCCATAATACACTGAAAGAAAATGACTATCTTGGCAGAGCCATTATCACCGGAGTGACGAAAGTGTCGAAGAATTCACTTTTCTCCGATCTGAACAATCTGCTGGTTGCCACTGTGACAGATGATATCTACACGGACTGCTGTGGATTCACTGAGCAGGAGGTGATGGATGCATTAAAGTGCCAGAATATAGATGACATGAAAAAAGTGAAGGAAATGTACGATGGATTCATTATCGGTCATCAGAAAGATATTTATAATCCGTGGTCTATCGTGAACTATATGCATGATCGGCAGTTGAGATCTTACTGGATCCTTACCAGCAGCAACAAGCTGATCGGTGATATTATCTGCAGGCATCCGTATGATAAAAAGTACGAGATTGAACAGTTAATGACAGGAAAACCAATACACAAGATGATCAACGAGAATATTACATTCCAGTATCTTGACGGAGACGAGAATAGTCTGTGGTCACTTCTCCTTGCAGTCGGATATATCAAGGCAGAGAACGTGGTGAAAGATAACGAATGGACAGAGTGTGATGTTTCTGTGACCAACAAAGAGGTTATGTCAATGTTCCGGACACAGATCATTGCCATGTTTTCGAATGGCAATATTGCATATGAGAATTTTACAAGGGCACTGATAAGGCATAGAACCTGGGATATGATCGGTGTGATGGAAGATATCGCCGAGTATTCCATGAGTTATTTTGATACCGCAAAGAATAAAGGAAAGCATGCTCCTGAGAATTTTTATCATGGTCTTGTTTTAGGACTGATCGTATCCATGCGCAAAGGATACCGTATTGTATCCAACCGGGAGAGCGGGGATGGACGTTATGACATTGCAATCTATCCTTTCGACAAAACAAAAGATGCCTATATCCTTGAATTTAAAGTTTTGAATGAACACAGAGAAAAGACTGTTCAAGAAACTGCGGAGAATGCCCTGAAACAGATCCAGACCAGAAACTATGAAGCGGATCTTCTTGCTTATGGCATCCCAGCCGATCACATCTATAAACTCGGCTTTGGATTTCTCGGTAAGAAAGTCTGGGTAGTCTCTGATCCACCGGAGAAAGAAGAGAAGGATCAGGTCAGATCAGAGTGGGATAACCTGCGGTTCCGATAAAAAATTGCCGATGCACCAGTAAGGCACATCGGCAAAATGAAAAGCTTATAATTTGAAAATAAATCATTCTTCTTTTAGTTATCAGAAGCATCATCATCAGACATGCTGTAAACCTGACGTTTACGAGCCATCTCGTCATTTTCAAGGTATTCATCATAGGAGGATACTTTATCAACAAAGGTTCCGTCCGGTAAGAACTCGATGATACGGTTTGCGGTTGTCTGTACAACCTGATGGTCACGGGATGCAAAGAGGATAACACCCGGGAACTTGATCAGACCATTGTTTAATGCGGTGATAGATTCCATGTCAAGGTGGTCGGTCGGTTCGTCGAGGATCAGAACATTACTTGCCTGGATCATCATGCGGGAGAGAAGTACGCGGACTTTCTCACCACCGGAAAGAACACGCATTTTCTTAGTTCCGTCTTCACCGGCAAAAAGCATACGTCCAAGGAAACCACGAACATAAGTAGCATCTTTGATCTCAGAATACTGTGTCAGCCAGTCTACGATCAGAAGATCAGTATCAAAGATTGCTGTGTTGTCCTTCGGGAAATAGGACTGGCTTGTTGTCACGCCCCATTTATAAGAGCCGGAATCAGGTTCCATTTCACCGGAGATGATCTTGAATAAAGTTGTTTTTGCAAGCTCATTTCCACCGACAAAAGCAATTTTATCTTCATGACCTACGATGAAAGATACATTGTCTAATACCTTGACACCGTCGATCGTCTTGGTGATGCCTTCCACAGTAAGAACTTCATTTCCAATCTCACGGCTTGGACGGAAGTCAATGTAAGGATATTTACGGCTGGATGGACGAATCTCATCCAACTGGATTTTTTCTAATGCACGTTTTCTGGAAGTTGCCTGTTTGGATTTGGAAGCGTTTGCAGAGAAACGTGAAATAAATTCCTGTAACTCTTTAATCTTTTCTTCCTTCTTCTTGTTGGCTTCTTTCATCTGTTTTACAAGTAACTGGCTGGATTCATACCAGAAATCATAGTTTCCGGCATAGAGCTGAATCTTGCCATAATCGATATCTGCAATATTGGTACATACCTTATTTAAGAAGTAACGGTCATGGGAAACAACAATCACCGTATTCTCAAAATTGATGAGGAATTCTTCCAGCCAGGAGATTGCATCTAAGTCTAAGTGGTTGGTAGGCTCATCCAGAAGAAGAATATCCGGATTTCCGAACAATGCCTGTGCAAGTAAAACTTTGACCTTTAAGGCACCAGGAAGATCTGCCATCATAGAGTAATGGTAATCGGTAGAAATTCCAAGACCATTTAATAAAGTTGCTGCATCGGATTCTGCATTCCAGCCATCCATCTCAGCAAATTCACCTTCTAATTCGCTGGCACGGATACCATCTTCATCGGAAAAATCTTCTTTCATGTAGATGGCGTCTTTTTCTTTCATAATATCATAGAGTCTCTGGTTACCCATGATAACGGTATCAAGAACGGTAAAAGCATCATATTTAAAGTGATCCTGCTGTAAGAAAGAGAGACGCTGACCAGGAGTGATGACAACATCGCCGTTTGTCGGTTCTAACTGACCGGATAAAATTTTTAAAAATGTGGACTTTCCGGCGCCGTTGGCACCGATCAGACCATAACAGTTTCCTTCAGTGAATTTGATATTTACATCTTCGAATAAGGCTTTTTTGCCTACACGTAACGTTACATTGTTTGCTTGTATCATTGTAATACCTCTATTTTACATATTTCTTGGTTTAAACGCATCATTTTTATTATACATAAAACCGTTGTTTTTTCAAGAAAAATCTATGCCAAGAAAATATAAG
>ERZ1026892.1319-NODE-1319-length-10728-cov-3.634592_pt1 | contig 10728 bp, 7 predicted proteins | sample MGYA00380176_ERZ1026892 | MGnify/ENA primary metagenome ERZ1026892 (study PRJEB33269, sample SAMEA4719812) | human gut metagenome | biome: human-associated habitat; feature: organic feature; material: feces | place: Cameroon | collected 2013-10 ... | reverse complement strand
GTGTAGACCTGACCAGGTTTGAGGACAACGGGCGGGAAGTAAGCACGGTTGGGGCTATCGGGGAAGTGCTGTGCCTCGAAGCAAAGACCTGAGTGCTTGCCGAAGGTTGCGCCATGCTGACCCTTATAGCCATCTGCCCAGTTGTCTGAGTAGAACTGTACACCGGGTTCAGTCGTGTAGACTTCCATCGAACGGCCGCTCTTGGGTTCAACGATTTTGGCTGCAAAGGTGAGTTCGCCGGGTTCGTGTTTGTTGAGCACGAAGCAGTGGTCATAACCTGCACCGTTCTTGATCTGCTCGTCTGAGAAGTCTGTCAGGTGGTCACCTACGCGGTGCATGGTGGTGAAGTCAAAGGGTGTGCCCTTTACGCTGCGGATTTCACCCGTGGGAATGCTGTTCTCATCAATGGGGATATAGAAGTCGGCATTGATCTGGCAGAGAACGTCTTCGCAAGTGGGGGTGGGATTGCCGATGCCTGCGAGAGAGAAGAAGCCATGGCTGGTCATATTGACGATGGTCTTCTTGTTGGTCGTGCCCTTATAATCAATCTTCAGCTCATTGTCGTCGGTGAGTGAATACATCACGGTCATGGACAATTCACCGGGGAAACCTTCTTCATAATAGGCAGAAACATAGCGAAGCACCAAGGTCTGGTCGTTGACCTGCTCTGCGTCCCACACGCGGGCATGGAAGCCCGTAGGACCGCCGTGGAGATGGTTGGGGCCGTTGTTGACAGCCAGGGTGTACTGCTTGCCGTTGAGCGTGAACTTGCCGTGGCAAATGCGGTTGCCATATCGGCCTACCAGCGTGCTGAGGAAGGGTTCAGGTGAGTTTATGCAGTCGTCGATGTTGTCGTGTCCCTGAATGACGTTGGCATAGTTGCCTTCGCGATCGGGCACCATGATGGCTACGAGTGAGCCGCCATAGTTTGTCACAGCTACTTCCATACCGTTGGCATTGCGGAGGAAGAAGAGATCTACCTGCTTGCCGTTGATGACTTTCTGAAAATCCGCTTTCTTCAGTCCGCTGAGTGTTGACATGTCGTTTTCCATGCTTTTTTACACGATTAAATTCGAAATGTTACATCGTGATGAACCCCACTCTCAGCTCTTGCTCTCTCGGCCGAAAAACGACAGAGGTGCCTGCGAAGCCAAAGTGTTGCTTCATTCACATTGCAAATTTGAAGAAAAGATTTGAAATGTCCAAGTTTTCTTACCAAAATATTGTTTGCAAAGTTCATTTCATAACGCATCCTCATCACGTTCTTGTCACTATATCAAAGAATTATTGATTCAAGATAAATGCTAAATTCATTATGTATCGCTGGCTAGAGAAAAGAAAGTTGGACACAAAATGACAGATTTTCCCTACAAATCTTGACATCCTGCGTTGGGGACATGGTGGAGTATCCGGCATGTGGGATGAAAAACGAAACGTGTAATTCCCTCGTCAATCGAATCACCGGACCGGGCTGTTCTTGTTGAAGACAGGCCTTTTGGGGCGAAATCGAATGAGAGATGAATTACACGTTCGATGTCATGTGAAGCGGTTGTGTCATCATACACTTTGACGGCTTCAGGTCATAGCGTTCATTTTCTTCGTTCACCATCCGCAACAGGAGGCAGACAAATAGCCTATCGCGAAAGATAAACTCCAGATGAGGAGATGCGTGTTCTGGGCTGTTCCTCGCTGACAGTGCTCAGAATGTTCCACAAAGCGAACTAACATGCTGGCACTGACCCAAGCTGATCCCCACCCTATCATCAGAGGAATGAGCCATAAGGGCAAATGGCTGCTGATGGGACTGGCGATCAAAGCAAAGCCCAACGTGAGCAGCGCATAGCCCAGGCTGATGCGTGAGAAGAGGAAGCGCTTTGCAGGGAGCAGGATGCAGCAGAGATAGGCCATGGCATAGCCTGCAACGAGAGCGACAATGGAGATGAGATCATTGGCTGTTTCGACCATAAAACCTAGTCCTAAGGCTGCAGGAATGAGCATCAGCATCGCACTCCATGACGAGGGGAGAAAGAATCGGTCAAGCGCCATAACGGGCATATTCACCGGTGCTTTCACGGGTATAACGGTTTGGGCTACGAGCACAAAGGCTGCTGCAGGGGCTATGATGGACCACCAGACGCACGAAGGGTAAGGAAGATGGTGACTCAAGAGATAACCCATCAGCAGTCCGAGGGGAATGCCCATACGACCCATCCATGCGTAGATGCAATCTCCTTTTGTGCGCTTGGCAGAGATGAGCATATCGTTGATGATGGTTGAACCCATGGCTATCTGCATCATTCCAAAGAATGCTCCTTCGAGACCCATGAGAACGTGGGAGACAACATGGTAGGGTTCCGGCAACAACAGGACGGCAACGCTTGTCAAGACAAGCATGATTAGTGCATTGAGAAACAGATGCTTACGTTTGTATCGTTCGAGCAAATGTGCAACAAACGGTCCTGGCACAATCATGCCTATGCAGAAGAGCAAGATGCTCGATGGCAAGAACGGAAAACTGCAGGCGGATAGGTCGGCACGTCCGTTGAGCAAGGGCAGTTGAGCAAATACGTAGGCATTGGTCAGGAGATTTGCCAAGCACATGTTGGTGAATCGAGAACTGGCCAACTGGTTGTGAACTTGTGACATGCTAAGAAGTGGCTATGCTGCCCCTGAGGGCAGCTGGACAATCAGTAACACTCATTTTCGTTGGGGAACGAGGTATCTTTCACGTCGCTCACGTATTGACCAATGGCTTCTGTCATCACTTCGTGGAGATTGGCGTAGCGACGCAGGAATTTAGGTTTGAAACCGATGTTCTTACCCAGCATGTCGTCGACAACGAGTACCTGTCCGTCTGCTGCTCCTGCTCCAATACCGATGATGGGCACGCTGACGCTTGCAACGGCTTTCTGTGTGAGGACTGAAGGAATCTTCTCCAACACAATGGCACAGACACCTGCTTCTTCAAGCAACTTGCAGTCAGAGAGCAATTTGGCTGCTTCCGCTTCTTCTTTTGCACGAACAGCATATGTGCCGAATGCATTGATGCTTTGGGGGGTGAGGCCGAGGTGGCCTACAACGGGGATTCCTGCTGAGATGATACCACGAATGGCATCGATGATTTCCACGCCTCCTTCAAGTTTCACGGCATCAGCTCCCGTTTCCTTCATGATGCGGATGGCATTGGCCACGGCTTCCTGACGGTTCACCTGATAGGTGCCGAAGGGCATGTCGCACACGACGAATGCGCGCTTCACGCCTTTGACAACTGAGCGTGCATGATAGATCATCTCGTCGAGCGTGATGGGGAGCGTGGTGGCATTTCCTGCCATCACATTGGAGGCGCTGTCGCCGATGAGAATGCAGTCAACGCCAGCTGCATCGACGATGGATGCAGTGGTGAAATCGTAGGAAGTGAGCATGGCAATCTTCTTGCCTTCTGCTTTCATTTCTTTCAGTCGCAATGCTGTGACCTTACGTGTGTCTTCAACTAAATATCCAGACATTGGTTCTTTAATTAAATAGGTATGAGTTGTGGTCCTTCTCTTTCTTGCGACAGGCCTGAAATGCTTCAGTCATGCGCAGAGAGTGGGACTTTATATTCGAGGTTGAGTCGTTTGTTCGAATCGGATTCGTATGACCAGGCGGGTTTACGCCTTAGTGAAAATACGTTCCTTGAGATCGTTGTAGTTGTCAACGATCGATTCGCAATAGGGACGGAGTATTTCGGCGGGATGAGACGTTGTGATGCCTATCGTGTGGGCTCCACTAGCCTGACCTGCTTTCACGCCATTGATGGAATCTTCCACGACGTAGCAGTCTTGGGGCTGAAAGCCGAGGGCACGGGCCGCATTTTCGTAGCAATCGGGGAAAGGTTTCGAGCGAGGCGCATCTTCAGCGGTGAACACACGGTCGAAATGGCCATAGAGGTCGGGGTGGTGACGTTGGAGATTTTCCATCTTCTGATGGTTGGAACTGGTCACAACTGCCGTACGCCAACCTTCCGCACGAAGGGCACCGATGAAATCGAGTGCTCCGCTGATGAGAGGATAGGACATCTGTTCTTCAAAACGATTGAGGTCCTCCACGACCCTTTCACGTGCTTCGCTTCCCTCAGGATAGTAACGCGAGAGAATCTGAGTGAGCGTGCTCCCCTTGATTTTGTGGGCGAACTGTGGGTCTTCGGGAAAATCACGATGACCTACGGCGGTCCAGAAACTGGTGTACTGCGGTTCGCTGTCGATAATCACGCCGTCAAGGTCGAAAAGGAATGCTGTGGGCATAGGGATAGATGAGGGGTTGATGAATGAAATCAGAAGAAGGCTGTTTGTTGGTTTTGAAGGGAAGAACCTAAAGACCTTGCCTCGATATGGACTGCAAAGTTACGAATTATATCTGTAATTTTGTTTAGCCTTACCAACACATTGCATTTAATCTGTAAGTTTCAACAATTATTGTTACCTTTGCACATCAAACCTAACTAGCATAAGCAGGTGTTCGGAATACCACCTGCTGATTGTGCAAAATAATTTTAAACACCTACTTATTTCCAAGCATGATGATACGCACCCTTCTTCGCAAAAGCCTGTTGGCATGGGCCTGCACGTTCAGCTGTGGGTTACCGGTGCAGGGCCAACACCTTTCGTCCAACCAAAAGTCGCTGACGACGAAGGGAAGCAACTCTTATAAGTATAAGGAGTTTGAACAGAAGTATGAGCTGAAATTGGATTCTCTCATCTGCCTCTACGCGGATTGGAAATACGAGAAAGCTGACACACTAAGTAATCCTTATTATGCTTTGCTTTTCAGCAGTCCTACGCTTTATAGCAGTATCCTTAAGCGAAGCATGATTCCTTCGGAGGAACTACGCAAGGCACAGACCGAGACGTCGGAGCATATCTATGGCATTACGTCCATGACGGACTCTATGCTTGTCTCCACGTATGCGCTTCATCCTTGGCTCGTGAGAAACGAGGAAGCCAGCGAGGGGACGCTTGCCGCTGATGAGAGAGTGATCATTCGTCCCGACGTCAGTCTTAGTGAGACCTTAAGCCGAAAAGAAAAGGACGACGAGATTGAAGGACTCCATCCGGACGACGACTGGCAAGTGGTGGTGAGACGACCTAACTTCTGGACGTTTAAGACGAGATTCAAATTGCAGTTCACGCAAAACTATGTGTCGGACAACTGGTATAAGGGCGGTGAGAGTCATAATGCCTTGTTGGCGGAAACAACGATTCAGGCTAACTTTAACAATCAACAGAAACTGACTTTTGAGAATACGCTGGAAATGCGACTTGGATTCCAAACGTCACACAATGACGAGGAGCACAAGTATAAGACGAATTCCGACTTGCTTCGTCTGACAAACAAACTGGGATTGAGGGCCTTCAACCATTGGTACTACACGGTGATGCTCCAAAGTTGGACACAGTTCTACAAGGGTTACAGAGCCAACGACAAGAGGGTTTATTCGGACTTTATGTCACCCCTTGAGTCTGTTCTTTCAGTCGGTATGGACTATAAACTCAACAAAAAGAAATTCACGCTGAATGCTACGCTGTCGCCGATTGCCTTAAAGCTGAAGTACGTGAATCGTCCTTCTCTTGAAACTTCATTCGGGCTCAATGCGGGCCACCACACCAAATGGGATTATGGTTCGAACATCACGATTAACTACAATTGGAAGATGTTCAACAGCTTAAACTGGCAAGGACGCATCTACTATTTCACGGACTACAGCAAGACGCAAGTGGAATGGGAGAATACATTCAGATTCACCATCAACAAATATCTCTCTTCCAGTATCTTCCTCTATCCTCGTTTCGACGACAGCAGGAAGCGCAAGGACGGGGAGTCATACTTCCAATTCAACGAACTTCTGAGTTTGGGACTCGAGGTCAATTTCTAACCCAAAGTCCACGTGACGTTGCAACTCAAAGAAAAAGTCTTTCGGCTTTTGCTTTGAGTTGCGCTTGCTTTGCATTATCTTTGCATCCCGTTTGGGAGGACAGAACACTGTTTTCGGACTGCATTACTTCTAACCACAACGGATAACAGAAAACAAACACACACAATATGATTACTGACGATTTCAGAAAATTCGCTACATCTTCTCGTGGCATCAATTCTATGGTGCTCGACGACGTGATTAAAAGCCAGAACCAATATCTCAACCCTTATATCCTGGAGGAAAGACAACTCAATGTGACCCAAATGGACGTGTTTTCACGTCTCATGATGGACCGCATCATCTTCCTCGGCACACAAATCGATGACTACACGGCCAACACGCTCCAGGCTCAGCTCCTGTATCTCGATTCCACTGATCCCGGAAAGGATATCTCCATCTACGTGAATTCTCCAGGCGGTTCGGTCTATGCAGGATTGGGCATCTACGACACGATGCAGTTCATCCAGAGCGATGTGGCTACAATCTGCACAGGTATGGCTGCATCCATGGCTGCAGTGTTGCTCGTGGCTGGTTCGGAAGGCAAGCGTTCTGCTCTTCCCCACTCTCGCGTGATGATTCACCAGCCGATGGGTGGTGCTCAAGGTCAGGCTTCTGATATCGAAATCACGGCTCGTGAGATCCAGAAGCTCAAAAAGGAGCTCTACACGATTATCGCTGACCATTCTCACACGGACTATGACAAGGTGTGGGCTGACTCTGACCGCGACTATTGGATGACCGCTCAGGAGGCGAAGGATTACGGCATGATTGACCGTATCTACGAGCCGAAGAAGAAATGAATCGCATAGTGGCAATGACCACTCCTTCCTGAATGCTACAATAGGTATGGAGCACAGGGAAAAACGAATGATTCAATACTAACTAGCAGGGGACGACGACTGGCTTTGTCGCCTCTTGACTTACTTATCCTATTATTCATAAGATAAAACAATGGCTAAAAGCAAGAATAAGTGCTCGTTTTGCGGACGCAGCGAGGATGAGGTTCCTATGCTCCTTACGGGTATGAATGGCTTCATCTGCTCCGACTGCGTGACCAATGCATACGAAGTGCTTGAGAAATATATGCCAGAAACAGCAAACGCTACCGGCAAAAAGAAGAACTCGAGCGCAGACTTGGACGTGGACATGGATAAGGTGCCCAAACCCAAGGAAATCAAGGAATACCTCGACCAGTACATCATCGGTCAGGATTCAGCCAAACGTTTCCTGTCGGTGGCTGTTTACAACCACTACAAACGACTTTCACAAAAGAACCGCAAGGCTGAAGAGAAGGACGATGACGTGGAAATCGAGAAGTCCAACATCATCATGGTGGGTTCGACCGGTACGGGAAAGACACTCCTGGCCCGAACCATTGCCCGACTGCTCGACGTGCCTTTCACGATTGTTGATGCGACGGTGTTCACCGAAGCGGGCTATGTTGGCGAAGACGTGGAGAGCATTCTCTCTCGATTGCTGCAGGCTGCAGACTTTGATGTGGAACGTGCAGAACGTGGTATCGTATTCATCGATGAAATCGACAAAATCGCACGTAAGTCTGACAATCCCTCTATCACCAGAGACGTGAGCGGCGAAGGCGTTCAGCAAGGTATGCTCAAACTGCTTGAGGGTTCCATCGTGAATGTTCCCCCCAAGGGAGGACGTAAGCATCCTGATCAGGACTATGTGCACGTCGACACGCACAATATCCTCTTTATCTGCGGTGGTGCATTCGATGGCATTGAGAAGAAAATCGCACAACGACTCAATTCCCATACCGTTGGTTTTGACTCCGTGCAAAACGCACAGAAGATTGATCCTTCGGATCTCATGCAATATGTCGAACCGCAAGATCTCAAGAGCTTTGGACTTATCCCCGAAATCATCGGTCGTCTGCCTGTGCTGACGTATCTGCGTCCGCTTGACCGCAATGCTTTGAGCAATATCCTCACACAGCCCAAGAATTCCATCATCAAGCAGTATACGAAACTTTTCGCCATGGACGACGTGAAGCTTACGTTTGACAAGGATGCGCTTGACTACATTGTCGACAAGGCCGTAGAGTGCAAGCTCGGCGCACGCGGACTGCGTACAATTGTCGAAAGCATCATGATGGATGCCATGTTTGAGGTGCCTTCAACCGATGACAAGGAATTTGTCGTAACGCGTGAATATGCACAACAGCAGTATGAGAAAACGGAACGCATGAAACGATAATCATCGCGTTTTCGCACATTTACCTCTACATGATTCCATCCTTCTGACTTTTGTCAGCAAGACGAAGTGCACCAAAACAGCAAAAAAGGTGGTGAAAGACAAAATTTCCCAGTAAGCAACTGCAAATTTCTTGCAGTTGCTTTGCTTGGAATTTATTTTTGTTATAACTTTGCTAAAGTGAAATCGATGCTCCACCCTCCGACAAATTCTGAGGCGCACGACTTTTCACTTTAGAAACTGAAGTAACACCCAACCTGACAAGCCTAAGCACCGGGAAAGCTATGAAGGAAAATACTGATCTTCGAGCAGAATTGAAGAAATATTTTGGATTTGACAAATTCAAAATGAATCAAGAGGACATCATCAGAAGTCTTCTTGCAGGACATAATGTGTTTGTACTGATGCCAACTGGAGGCGGAAAGTCGTTGTGCTACCAGCTCCCTTCTCTCATCATGGAAGGGACTGCCATCGTCATTTCCCCACTCATTGCGCTGATGAAGAACCAAGTCGACGCTATCCGAAGCCAAAGCCAAGAGGACGGCGTGGCTCATTTCATCAATTCGTCATTGACTCGTTCACAGGTGGAACAAGTCAAGAAAGACATCGTCAATGGCGTGACGAAGCTGCTCTATGTGGCACCTGAGTCACTCACGAAGATGGAGAACGTGGAATTCCTACGTAGCATCAAAATCTCATTCTATGCTGTTGATGAGGCGCATTGCATCTCTGAATGGGGACATGATTTCCGACCGGAATACCGACGGATTCGCCCTATCATCAACGAGATTGGAAACGCTCCCGTAATCGCACTCACGGCAACGGCCACAGATAAGGTCAGAACCGATATCAAAAAGAACTTGGCCATTCTGGATGCTGATGAGTATAAAAGCTCATTCAACAGACCTAACCTCTACTATGAGGTGCGACCCAAAACGAAGGATATTGATAAGGATATCATTAAGTTTATCCGACAGCAACCCCATCGCTCAGGCATCATCTACTGTCTGAGTCGCAAACGCGTGGAAGAACTCGCTGAGATTCTTCGCACCAACAACATCAAGGCTGAAGCCTACCATGCTGGCATGGATTCACAGACTCGTTCGAAAACGCAGGATGATTTCCTCATGGAGCGCATCGACGTGATTGTTGCGACCATCGCTTTCGGAATGGGTATTGACAAACCTGATGTGAGATTCGTCATACACTACGACATACCTAAAAGCCTGGAAGGATACTACCAGGAGACAGGACGTGCAGGGCGAGACGGAGGAGACGGCATTTGCATTGCCTTCTACTCGCGAAAGGACCTGCAGAAACTGGAAAAATTCATGGAGGGCAAACCGGTGGCCGAACAGGACATCGGACGCCAATTGCTAAAGGAAACCGCAGCTTATGCAGAAAGTTCTGTGTGCCGACGCAAGATGCTTTTGCATTACTTCGGCGAACAGTATGAAAAGGACAACTGCGGGAATTGTGACAACTGCAAACAACCAAAACAACTAGTGGAAGCTACAGAAAACCTGACTAAAGCTATTGAAGTCGTTCTCGCCATTAAGGAGAATTTCCGAGACGACTACGTTAAAGACATACTGCTCGGGCATGACACTGATGAGGTGAGTGCTCATCATCACGACCAACTCGAAGTGTTTGGCTGTGGAGATGAAACGAGCGAAAGCATATGGAACGCTGTCATCAGACAGGGTCTCATCGCAGGATATTTCGATAAAGACGTCGAAAACTATGGCGTTATCAAGGTGACAGAAAAAGGAAGGAATTTCCTGAAGAAGCCTACCAAGTTTGAAATCGTGGAGGATAAGAACTACGATGAAGAGGAAATGGAGAGCATCCCTCAGAATGGAGCCAGCTGTGCAGTAGACCCCGCATTGTACAAGATGCTCACTGACCTGCGAAAGAAAATGTCGAAGGAACTCGATGTTCCTCCTTATGTCATTTTCCAGGATGCCTCTCTTGAAGCCATGGCTACGATTTATCCGCAAAATGTGGAAGAACTTCAGAATATTCCTGGTGTTGGAGCCGGAAAGGCAAAGCGCTACGGAACGGAGTTCTGCAAACTCATCAAGAAGCACTGTGAGGACAACGACATCGAACGTCCGGAAGACCTCCGCATTCGCACCGTTGCCAATAAATCAAAACTCAAGGTGAGCATCATACACAGCATTGACCGTAAGGTCGCACTTGACGACATCGCCATGTCAAAAGGCATTGAATTCGAAGAATTGCTTGATGAAATTGAGGCTATTGTCTACTCAGGAACGAAAATCAACATCGACTACTTCATCAATGACGTGATGGACGAAGAGCATGTGGAAGATATTTATCTATACTTCAAGGAAAGTGAAACCGACGACATCGACGATGCACTCGATGAATTGGGCGACGAATATTCGGAAGACGAAATCCGATTGGTGAGAATCAAGTTCATTTCTGAAATGGCCAACTGATTCTGCACCGTAAAGCTAACGACAGAAAAAGAAACAACATCATATGACGAACAATCCTACAAGCGAAAGCACAGAAAAGAAAAGCTTGAATTTCAT
>ERZ1026892.1318-NODE-1318-length-10730-cov-15.143700_pt1 | contig 10730 bp, 15 predicted proteins | sample MGYA00380176_ERZ1026892 | MGnify/ENA primary metagenome ERZ1026892 (study PRJEB33269, sample SAMEA4719812) | human gut metagenome | biome: human-associated habitat; feature: organic feature; material: feces | place: Cameroon | collected 2013-10 ... | reverse complement strand
CATTTTCAGGTTTTTCTCTTCAACCAACCCGGCTACTTAGTGTGAAGTGATTCACGTTTGCCGTCTCAGTGGGTGCGCATTATAGGGAACTTTGTTTTTTGCACAACCCCTTTTCTCAACTTTTTTTCTAAGTGTTGTTTTTTCACACTTTTCGCTCTGTAAGTATGCAATTTGCTTAATTTTTGAGATGAGAAACCCCAGGATTGGGCCGATAATGAGAAAGTATCCCACCATGACACCGTTTTAATGAGGTAAACATGTCTGCCGTTCTACGCCGCTATAAAGATTTATTCCCCGTCATCGGCAAACGCGTGATGATTGACCCCACCTGCGCAATCATCGGCGACGTTCGTCTGGCGGATGATGTCAGCATCTGGCCACTGGTTGCCGCGCGCGGCGACGTGAACTATATCCAGATTGGCGCACGCAGCAATATTCAGGATGGTAGCGTGCTCCATGTGACACATAAGTCAGCCAGGAACCCGGAAGGTAATCCGCTAATCGTCGGTGAAGACGTTACCGTTGGCCATAAAGTGATGCTGCACGGCTGCACCATCGGTAATCGGGTATTGGTCGGGATGGGTTCGATACTGCTGGATGGCGCGGTCGTTGAAGACGATGTCATGATTGGCGCGGGCAGCCTGGTGCCGCAGCATAAACGCCTGGAAAGCGGATACCTTTATCTGGGGAGCCCGGTAAAACAGATTCGACCGCTAAAAGAGGCCGAAATCGAGGGATTACGTTATTCGGCCAATAACTATGTGAAATGGAAAGATGACTATCTGGATCAGGGCAGCCAGACCCAACCCTGAGCGTCTTCCTGCCGATCGCGAATCAGATCGCTGGCTTCTTCTTCGAGATCCCAGCGATTCTCGCTAAACAACGCAAGCCATTGCTGCGGGTTATCGCCGCCAAAGCGATGAGTCATCGTTTCTGCGTTTAACGCACACATTAACTGCATACCGTTCACCAGCGCCGGAAAACAAACGGCTTGCAGATCGGCACGCCACTCTTCGCGGTCGGGAAACTGAATCGCCTGATTCATACGCCCAGCTCGCGCTTGAGGGAGGCGATCACCGGTTCAACGTCCGGTAAAACGCCGTGCCACAATAAAACGGCATGCGCTGCCTGCCCCACCAGCATTCCCAATCCATCAGCATAGCGTTTGACGCCGTGCTGAATGCACCAGGCCAGAAATGCCGTATTGCCCCGCTGATAAAACATGTCATAGCAACACACCTGCTGGCCCAGTAGCGATACCGGGATTGGCGGAGTCTCGCCAGAGATGCCGCTGGATGTGGCATTAATGATAAGGTCGAACTCATACCCGTCCAGCTCAGACATTGGCAGCGCGCTAACGCTGCCGGTATGGCAGAACAGTTCGGCGAGCGTTTGCGCCCGCGCGTGGGTACGGTTAGTGATGGTGACGTTACAATCCAGCGAAAGCAACGGCAACAGCACCCCGCGCGCCGCGCCGCCAGCGCCAATCAGCAGAACACGATAGCCGGGCTTAATCAGCCCAAGTCGTTCGAGGTCGCTCAATAGCCCAATACCATCGGTGTTGTCACCAAGGATTCGTCCATCATCAAGGCGTTTAAGCGTATTTACCGCCCCCGCCAGAGCCGCACGTTCGGTGAGTTCATCGGCACGTGAAAAAGCCTCTTCTTTAAAAGGCACCGTCACATTCGCCCCTTTACCGCCCTGCTGGAAAAAAGCCTCCAGCGTCGCAACGAAACCATCCAGCGGCGCCAGCATGCGACCATACGGATGCGCGATGTTCAACTGCTCGGCAAACTGTTGATGGATGAACGGTGATTTGCTGTGGGCAATCGGGTTACCAAAAACGACGTAGCTTTCCATCAGTTATCCCTGGCGAAAACGTTCGCCCGTTAAGGCATCAAGAATCTCTGACGGATTCATCCGCCCCCCCGTTGGCGCATCCACGATCGGGAAATCGTCGCCAAACTGCGCAAGCACTTCCGCCGTGGTTCGGCAAGGAGGCAGGCCAGTCAGGTTCGCGCTGGTCGACACCAAAGGTTTGCCATAAGCCTGGCAGAGCTCAATAACTACCGGGTGATCGGTGACGCGAACGGCCAGCGAGTTAAAGCGGCCAGTCAGCCAGGCGGGAGTTGTTGGCTTCGCGGGGAAGACAAACGTCACCGGCCCGGGCCAACGCGCGAAGACCGTGGCACGCTGCTCATCGGTCAACTGACTGTCGTCAATATAAGGTTGAAGTTGTTCGAAGCTCGCGGCAATCAGGATCAGCCCCTTTTCTACCGGACGCTGTTTTAACGCCAGCAGCCGCATTACCGCTTCTTCATTATCAGGATCGCAACCCACGCCAAACACGGCTTCGGTTGGATAGGCGATGACTTCTTTATTATTCAGAGCAACAACCGCACGCTGTACGGCCTCTGATGGCAGGTTTTTATTCACTGATTTGTTTCGCCGGAACCGGCTTTCCACATTGTTTACTGGCACAAAAACGCTTTACGCCCTGCGCCGTTTTCTTTTCGATAAGCAGCGGGTAGTGGCACTCGGGGCACTCCCCCGCAACCGGTGTGAAGTTAATGACGAACTGACATTCCGGGTAACGATCGCAGGAATGAAAGGTTTTACCGTAACGCGAACGGCGCTGCACCAGATGCCCTTGCTGGCAGGCGGGGCAGGCAATCGCAGTTTCATCCGGTTTATCAATAACCTCAGTATGTTCACATTCTGGATACTGACTGCATCCAATGAACATACCAAAGCGCCCCTGACGCAGCACCATTACGGCACCACACCTGGGACACATCTGCCCCTCCAGAATTTTAACGATATGACCGTCCGCCTGACTTTTCAGGGGACGAACGTAGTCGCATTCCGGATAATGGGAACAGCCAAGAAACGGCCCGTGTTTACCGGACCGTATGACTAATTCGGCCCCGCACTGCGGGCAGGGCTCGTGTTTAGGCACCGAAAACAGTGCTGATTTGACCATAACAACTCTTGATGCCACAAAATGATTTAATGCAGCATACCTTCATTCGTCTCGAAGAGTAATTCTTCCATTTGTTGATACGCGTTTTCACAGCCCGGAAGATTGAACAGAACCATCAAAATGACCCATTTCAGCTCTTCCAGCTCAAACTCTGCGGTATCCAGAGCCATCACACGCTCAATAACCATTTCCCGCGTTTCGAGGTTCAGCACCTGAATCTGCTCCAGGAATAACAGGAACCCTCGGCAGCTTGCATCCAGACGCTGGCTCTCCTCCTGTGTGAAAATACGTACGGAGAGAGGATCGGATGCTAGCTGCATCGGTTCTACGAGGCCTTCCTGATAGTCGGCGAGCTTTTCCAGCCATATTAGCGCGTTGAAGATATCTTCACGTTCGAACCCCGCATCGGTAAGATCCCGAGTCAGTTTGTCCTGATCTACGCGCATGTCTGTTTCGTTATGGATGTAGGTCTCAAACAAATACATTAGTACGTCGAACATGGCCTGCCCTCCTTAATCGGACATAGCCGCCGGGTACAGCTGCGATCCATCCTGCTAACTCCAGTTCAAGTAGCTGGGCCACGGTCACTGGCACAGGTTGGCCGGCACGTTCAGCGACGACGTCAACAGGTGTTACCTCATCTCCTACGTTAGCCAGGAGCTCAGGAAATGGCAATGCTACGGATTCCTTATCTGCACAATAATTTGCCATTTCTGCTCGTTCGGACAAATGTCTGTTTAATCCCGGGAAAAGCACCAGAATATCCTCAGGCTCCGTGACGGCGATCGCGCCTTGTTTGATAAGCCAATGCGGCCCCTCCATACCCGGATGACCAAGCGGCCCGGGGATAGCGAACACTTCGCGCCCCTGTTCAAGCGCACAACGAGCCGTCACCAGCGAACCGCTTCGCAGTGCGGCTTCCACAACCAGTACGCCGCGACTTAACCCGCTGATAATACGGTTACGCCGCGGGAAATGGTAAGGCGCGGGCGTCGCCATAAGCGGGAATTCTGACACCAGCGCCCCGCCGTGTTCCACAATGCTTTGCGCCAGTGACCGATGTCGGTGGGGATAGATATGATTCAGCCCGCTGCCGAGGACCGCAATCGTGCTGCCGCCCGCCTGCAACGCCCCCCGATGGGCAACACCATCGATGCCTAACGCCAGGCCGCTGGTAATCGTGATGCCGAGTTTCGCCAGCGATTCACACAAATAGCGTCCCCAGCGTTCACCGTACAGAGAGTGTTGCCGGCTCCCGACAACGGCGAGCTGTGGGGAATGCAGTAATGCCAGATTCCCGCGGACGCACAATACCGCCGGGTAATCGCTAATGGCGCGAAGCGGTTCCGGGTACAAGGGCGAATCCGCAAATAAAAGATGGTTGTCTGATTCCGCCAGCCAACGGTTGGCGGCCTCCATCTCGGCGGGTGAAAAAGCGAAAAAACGTTCGGCCTGCTTAATGCTGAAGCCCAAAGCGTAAAGCATTTGATGTGTAATGCGAGTTTCCTGACGCAGCGCAGACAGCGCGTGCAACATGCCATCGCCATACAAATCATTCACCTTTAACAAACGAAAGGCGAGTTCCTCGGGTGACATCCTTTCCCCCTTGCCACAGGCGGCATTAGCAATCTTTGCGATTGGTCAGTGACTCTGTCAATTAGAGGGGGTTTTGTCTAGAATAGAGGTAATAATCTTTCCTACTCCTGAACAGAACTCTGGATATTTATGGCAGTTTTGCAAGTATTACATATCCCGGACGAGCGTCTTCGCAAAGTCGCCGCGCCGGTAAAAGAAGTGAATGACGAAATCCAGCGTATCGTGGACGATATGTTCGAAACCATGTACGCCGAAGAGGGCATTGGTCTGGCGGCAACCCAGGTCGATATCCATCAGCGTATTATCGTTATCGATGTCTCTGAGAATCGTGACGAACAGCTGGTGCTGATCAACCCGGAACTACTGGAAAAAGACGGCGATACCGGCATTGAAGAAGGCTGCCTGTCCATTCCGGAACAGCGGGCGCTGGTTCCTCGTGCCGAACGCGTGAAAATTCGCGCCATTGGCCGTGATGGTAACCCCTTCGAGCTGGAAGCGGACGGCCTGCTGGCTATTTGCATTCAGCATGAAATGGACCACTTAGTCGGTAAGCTGTTTATCGATTATCTGTCGCCGTTAAAGCAGCAACGTATTCGTCAGAAAGTTGAAAAACTGGATCGCCTGAACGCGCGTGCCTAAGGATAAGGATTAACGTGTCAGATTCCCTACGTATTATTTTTGCGGGTACTCCTGATTTTGCAGCGCGTCATCTTGACGCGCTGTTGTCGTCTGAGCACCAGCTAGTCGGCGTATTTACCCAGCCAGACCGCCCTGCCGGTCGCGGTAAGAAGCTGATGCCAAGCCCGGTAAAAGTGTTGGCGGAAGAAAAAGGCATTCCGGTCTTTCAGCCAGCCTCGCTGCGTCCTGAAGAAAATCAGAAGCTGGTCGCGGATCTACAGGCCGACGTCATGGTCGTGGTCGCTTATGGGCTTCTCCTGCCGAAAGCCGTGCTGACTATGCCGCGCCTTGGGTGCATTAACGTTCACGGTTCGCTGCTACCGCGCTGGCGCGGCGCGGCGCCAATTCAGCGCTCGCTGTGGGCGGGTGACAGCGAAACCGGCGTGACCATCATGCAAATGGACGTGGGTCTGGATACCGGCGATATGCTGCATAAGCTCTCCTGCCCAATTACCCCAGACGACACCAGCGCCAGCCTTTACGATAAGCTGGCTGAGCTTGGCCCGCAGGGCCTACTGCACACGCTGCATTTGCTGGCAACCGGCACGGCGACACCTGAAGTGCAGGATGAAGCTCTGGTTAGCTATGCAGAGAAGCTGAGCAAAGAAGAAGCCCGTGTTGACTGGACGCTCAGTGCCGCTCAGCTGGAACGCTGCATTCGCGCCTTTAATCCGTGGCCGATGAGCTACATCGTTATCGACGAGCAGCCGGTTAAAATCTGGCAAGCTTCGGTGATTGATAAACCCGCAGGCGCCGAGCCGGGGACCATCCTCGAAGCCACCCGCCAGGGTATTCAGGTCGCGACCGGCGACGGCATCCTCAATCTTCTCTCGCTGCAACCCGCGGGTAAGAAGGCCATGAGCGCTCAGGATCTGCTTAACTCACGCCGGGAGTGGTTCGAGCCCGGAAACCGTCTACTCTGACGGTTGACACCTTTTTAAAGCCCGGAGTCTCCGGGCATTTTTATTTTTACGGTTATGAAAAAACATCTTAATTTACGCAGTATGGCGGCCCAGGCCGTTGAACAGGTCGTCGAAAAGGGGCAGTCGCTAAGCAATGTCCTGCCCGCCATGCAGCAGAAAGTGGCCGATAAAGACAAAGCGCTGCTCCAGGAGCTGTGCTTCGGCGTACTGCGCACCCTTTCCCAGCTTGAGTGGATGATCCAACAGCTGATGGAACGTCCGATGACGGGCAAACAGCGCACCGTCCATTACCTGATCATGGTGGGCTTCTACCAGCTGCTGCATACCCGTATTCCACCTCATGCCGCACTGGCGGAAACCGTTGAAGGCGCCGTCGTCATTAAGCGTCCACAGCTGAAAGGGCTGATCAACGGCGTACTGCGTCAGTTCCAGCGCCGTCAGGAAGAACTGCTCGCTGAATTCGCGCAAAGTGATTTGCGCTTCCTTCACCCTTCCTGGCTGGTAAAACGCATTAGAGCGGCCTATCCGCAGCAGTGGGAAAGCATCCTTGAGGCCAATAACCAGCGTCCGCCGATGTGGCTGCGCGTCAACCGCACCCACCACTCGCGCGACGCCTGGCTTGATCTGCTCACAGAAGCCGGTATGACGGGTTTCCCGCATCCAGACTACCCGGATGCGGTGCGTCTGGAAACGCCAGCGCCTGTACACGCCCTCCCTGGTTTTGACGAAGGTTGGGTGACCGTTCAGGATGCTTCCGCTCAAGGATGCGTAAACTACCTGCTGCCGGAAGACGGCGAGCAAATTCTTGACCTGTGCTGTGCGCCGGGAGGCAAAACCACGCACATTCTCGAAGTTGCACCGCAGGCCGACGTATTGGCCGTCGACGTTGACGAAAAACGTCTGTCACGCGTGTATGACAACCTGAAGCGGCTGGGTATGAAAGCGACGGTGAAACAGGGTGATGGTCGTTATCCTGAACAATGGTGCGGCGATCGGCAGTTCGATCGTATCCTGCTGGACGCGCCGTGTTCCGCAACAGGGGTGATTCGTCGCCACCCGGACATTAAATGGCTCCGTCGCGACCGTGATATTGCCGAGCTGGCACAGCTGCAGGCCGAGATCCTCAACGCAATCTGGGCACACCTGAAGCCAGGTGGTACGCTGGTGTACGCCACTTGTTCCATTCTGCCGGAAGAAAACCAGCAGCAAATTGCCGCGTTTCTCTCCCGCACGCCGGATGCCGAACTGCACGAAACCGGTACGCCAGAGCAGCCAGGCCAACAGAATTTACCAGGTGCCGAAGAAGGCGATGGTTTCTTCTACGCTAAGCTAATCAAAAAGTGATGAAATAACGGGTCGCAACTGATGAAAATTATCATTCTGGGCGCCGGACAAGTCGGCGGTACGCTGGCGGAAAACCTGGTCGGGGAAAACAACGACATCACGATCGTTGACACTAACGGCGAGCGCTTGCGCAGCCTGCAGGATAAATTCGACCTTCGCGTGGTACAAGGCCACGCCTCCCACCCACGCGTTCTGCGCGAAGCCGGTGCCGACGATGCCGATATGCTGGTCGCGGTTACCAGTTCGGATGAAACCAATATGGTCGCCTGCCAGGTGGCCTACTCGTTATTCAATACGCCAAACCGTATTGCACGAATCCGCTCACCGGACTACGTACGCGACGCCGATAAGCTCTTTCACAGCGATGCCGTACCGATCGATCATCTGATCGCGCCTGAGCAATTGGTTATCGACAACATCTACCGGCTGATTGAGTATCCCGGCGCGCTGCAGGTGGTGAACTTCGCAGAAGGTAAAGTCAGCCTGGCTGTGGTGAAGGCTTACTACGGCGGCCCACTCGTGGGTAATGCGCTCTCAACGATGCGTGAGCATATGCCGCACATTGATACTCGCGTTGCGGCGATTTTCCGCCATGACCGCCCAATTCGCCCGCAGGGATCCACTATTGTCGAAGCCGGTGATGAAGTGTTCTTTATCGCCGCATCACAGCATATTCGCGCGGTAATGAGTGAGCTACAACGTCTGGAGAAACCTTACAAGCGCATCATGCTGGTTGGCGGTGGTAACATCGGTGCGGGGCTAGCACGCAGGCTGGAAAAAGATTACAGCGTGAAGCTGATTGAGCGTAATCAACAGCGAGCGGCCGAGCTGGCAGAGAAACTGCAAAACACCATCGTCTTCTTTGGCGATGCCTCGGATCAAGAGCTGTTGGCTGAAGAGCATATTGATCAGGTCGATCTATTTATTGCCGTCACCAACGATGACGAAGCCAATATCATGTCGGCGATGCTGGCTAAGCGGATGGGCGCCAAGAAAGTGATGGTGTTGATCCAACGCCGCGCTTATGTCGATCTGGTCCAGGGCAGCGTGATCGACATTGCGATCTCTCCGCAGCAGGCCACCATCTCCGCGCTACTGAGCCACGTGCGTAAAGCGGATATCGTGGGCGTTTCATCGCTCCGCCGCGGTGTTGCTGAAGCCATCGAAGCCGTCGCACACGGCGATGAAAGTACTTCGCGCGTGGTTGGCCGAGTGATTGACGAAATTAAACTGCCTCCAGGCACCATTATTGGTGCGGTGGTGCGCGGAAATGACGTCATGATTGCTAATGACAATTTGCGTATTGAACAAGGCGATCACGTCATTATGTTCCTGACCGATAAAAAATATATTTCCGACGTCGAACGCCTGTTCCAGCCCAGTCCTTTCTTCCTTTAATTTCCCAAAGGCGCTCAATAGAGCGCTTTTTTATTAACCTTCTATTATTTAAGGGTTAATTAATACCTTCATATTTATTATCACTAATGGAAATTAAATAAACATTTGTTAAACTTATAAACGTCAGCTAGCACAAGGGAGAATAAAATGAGCATTATTAAAGAGTTTCGCGAATTCGCGATGCGAGGAAATGTTGTCGATTTGGCAGTGGGTGTCATTATTGGTGCAGCGTTTGGTAAGATCGTGTCGTCTTTAGTGGCGGACATTATCATGCCACCGCTGGGGCTATTAATTGGTGGGATTGATTTCAAACAGTTTGCCGTCACGCTACGTGATGCGCAGGGTGATATCCCTGCCGTTGTGATGCATTACGGGGTGTTCATCCAGAATGTGTTTGATTTTATTATTGTTGCCTTCGCCATCTTTATGGCGATTAAGCTGATGAATAAACTCAATCGTAAGAAAGAAGAACCTGCGGCCGCGCCGGCGCCAACAAAAGAAGAAGTGCTGCTATCCGAAATTCGCGATCTGCTGAAAGAACAAAACAACCGTTCTTAATCAGGCTACAGAAAGCAGAAAGCCAGTGGTAAAAAAGCGTATCGCTTGTTTGCCACTGGCCTCCCGACCATATTGTTTACCGTGTTTTTCCTTCCGTAAATAGCTACCTTTCCCTTTCTTATTTTTCTCAACGCGCTGACGAAACAGCGGGTCATGCAACAGCGCCTCGATGGCATTATCTTTTATCTGCCCCTTCGTATGCTGATAGCGGCTCATAACGATCTCCTGATTAGGTTAATGATACGCGGCGAGTGTAGACCTCATTGTGTAAAAATTCAACGGCGATTTTACGATGCACCGGCCCCCTGCTCGAGGATCCCAAGTATCGAACAAAACTCACTGCTGTGAGCTGTTCCACAACAAGCATCATTGAGCTGTTTTAGCGCACGCTGCATCGACTGAAGTTCTTCAATGCGCGACTCAACTTCACTAAGCCGGGCCTGGACGATGCTTTTTGATTCCTGACAGGTATGGTGCTCCGGATCCACACGGATCGAAAGCAGCTCACGGATCGACTCCAGAGTAAAACCAAGCTGGCGAGCGTAACGAATAAACTTCAGACGCTGAAGATCGTCCGCGGTGTACAGGCGAAAGCCGCCTTCGGTACGCACGTCATGACTCATCATCTGCTGCTTTTCATAATAACGGACGGTGTCAGGAGTGACTCCAGCCAGTTTAGACAGTTCGCCAATCCGGTACATCGCTACTCCTCGTTGATTTTTTGCATCAGCTTTTCAGCATAATCGCCGCGCAGAAAGTCGGTATTGATACCGGCCTGTTGGAGTTTGAGCTCCAACAGCGTTAATCGACGACTTAGTTCCTGGTAGCGAACGTCTTCACGGCGAATACCTTTCAGGATATCCGCCAGCGCTATCGCCTCTTTACGTTGTTCAAGCTCTGGTGGCAGGCATCCGGCATTCTTTAATAGTCGGTAACCAGAGCGTAGCTCTTCAGGAACAGCGGAGTCATCATCAAGCACGAGTGGCTCGCCCTGCCCCGGAAGATTGTCAAACTCACCTCGGCGCAGTGCGTCGGTAATATGACGCTCAGCCCACTGGTCCAGTAACCACATGACAACACTCCGCTGAATTGAACAGAAAGAATACGGCTATTGTAGATAGGATGGGGGAAGAGGGGATATAAAAAAACCCGCCGAGGCGGGTTTTTTTATTTTACTGCAAATTACTCTGCAGCTGCTTCTGCTTTCGGCTCAGCACGATCAACCAGCTCGATGTATGCCATCGGCGCGT
>ERZ1026892.1317-NODE-1317-length-10744-cov-10.885396_pt1 | contig 10744 bp, 9 predicted proteins | sample MGYA00380176_ERZ1026892 | MGnify/ENA primary metagenome ERZ1026892 (study PRJEB33269, sample SAMEA4719812) | human gut metagenome | biome: human-associated habitat; feature: organic feature; material: feces | place: Cameroon | collected 2013-10 ... | reverse complement strand
CCCTCATATAGGTCATATCAACATAAAATTTTAATTTATATAAGAGAGATTCGATTTAATACATCTTTACAACAAACCTTTGATTTCAGAAAGAGGTTTCTTTTCCATGGTGCCATCCTGATAGGTTACAGTAAAGAAATCATGAACTGATTTACCAGACTTAAACTGAACTACAGCGACACCACCATCACGGAGCTGCAATGTGAAGTAACCTTCGCGCTTACCATTGACATATTTTCCGTGCCATTTTTCCTTACCATTCTTGTAGTAAGAAGTAACCTCGCCATTGAAAATCGTATTACGATCATTACCCAAGTCGATGAAGCTATAACCGCCCTCGGCTCTTAAATTACCGTTCATATAGAAGTCTTGGAAAACATCCTTCTTGGTAAGTCCAGACCCTGTAGTCATCAAGATGCGATAGTAAGCAGCCTGTTCAGCACTTGCCACATTACTCATATTCTCTGCATAGAATATTGTGTCAGCAACAACCGTTGCCTTCTCTACATGTTTGCGACCAAAGCTTGCAATGGTCAACATCAACATTACTGAAAGAAATATTACTCGTTTCATTGTTATTACGTTTTATAGGTTTATATTTTCTTTTTCTGTTGCAAAGATAATAATAAATCAGGCAAGTTGTAATTTTCATTAACTCAATTTTATCATATTTTTTAACGTGATAATATTTTGCAATTTGTAACGCACACAAACTAAGAAATCAAAAGTTTTTGTTGTTTTTACTTACACTTTGTCAAGACGTCTTTCTTATATTTGGTTTATCACCTCTTAATTGCTAACATTTTGTAAAACATATCCAATCCCAAGAAGATGAATCTCATACAGCAGCAAACACAAAAGAAAAACCTCCATAAAGAATATCGCCCAAGAAAGAAAAGTTTTTCCATCCATTTCATAGATTTAAAACAATTTATGCACGTTACTACAATATTTTTTGTATTTTTGCAACAGAATATATAAATAAGTACCCACGCATGAAACATTATATATACAGCCTCTTGTTTGTATTGGTTTCAGCCAGCATTCTTTCTTCCTGCAAAAGTAGCATAGAAGAATTTTATGCCGACATCGAACAAGACCGCGACGATGACCTCATCACTGGCGACGATTATGAATATCAGATACCTCTGATCTTCCACGTATTCTATCAAGACAGCCAGAACAAAGAGCAATACGTAGACTACAACCGACTCAAGGAACTGGTAGCCCACGTTAATGAACTTTACCAAGGCGACATCTACACCTATCGAGATTACGAGAACAGCGTCAACGTGCACATCAAGTTTGTTTTGGCAGAAAAGAACGAGCAAAACCAAACATTAGCACAACCAGGCGTAGAATACATCAAGTGGACAAATAGTTATCCCATAGACTGCAACAAGTTTATGGGCGACAAGACTCGCAGATACACCCGTTACGTATGGGATCCCAACGAATATATCAACGTGATGGTATATCCTTTTGCACAGAAAGAAGGCGACCAGTCTGTCACCCTTGGCATCAGCGTGATGCCATTCACTGCAGCAGGCTATCCACAGTTAGAAGGACTTAACAACACCAATCGCACCAAGCTATCGAAGAGCAATCTAAAATACGCTCACTGTCTCTGCATCAATAGTTCATACATCTATTACGAGAGCAGTCGCTATAAAGGTCAAACATCAGAAACAGAGAATACTGCCAACTACATATATGACGCCAACGCCACGCTGGCTCATGAATTGGGACATTATCTGGGACTCCACCATGTATTTGCAGAAAAAGACGGCAAGTCCCTCGAGTCGTGCAGTGATACCGACTACTGTACAGACACGAAGAGTTACAATCGCCCAGCCTATAACACATGGCTATCAAAATACATAGAAGACAAGAATAAAGAAGCTAAAGAAACAGGACAAAACGCGGTACTCCTTCTTAACGACATGATAGCTCGCCACAATGACACAGGCGACACTTGGAGTTCTATCAATATCATGGACTACTCGATGAGTCTGAACTATCAGTTTACAGAGCAGCAACGACATCGCATCCGCCAAGTGCTCTACTACAGTCCCCTCATGCCAGGTCCAAAGAAAGATCGTCCTACCACCCGTTCCGTAGAAGCAGAAAGTGACGAACCGCTCGACTTGCCAGTAATCATAGTCAAATAAAACCGCAAAAAACAAGCAACATGAAATATATCATCCAAGCCCCTCAGCAACTCAACAGTACCATCAAGCTCCCCGCATCCAAGAGCATCTGCAACAGAGCACTCGTTATACACGCCATGGCAGGATGCACCTTTCCACTAAACAACCTGAGCGACTGCGATGACACCGAAGTCATCGTCAACGCCCTCAAAGATATGCCTGACACCATTAACATCAAGGCAGCAGGCACAGCCATGCGCTTTATGACAGCCTACTTAGCAAGCACCCCTGGCATCCATACCATCACAGGTACCGAGCGCATGAAGAATCGTCCCATAGCAGTACTCGTAGACGCTCTGAAGCGTTTAGGTGCCGACATCGAGTATGTAGAAAAAGAAGGCTATCCCCCACTCCGCATCCAAGGCAAAGTTCTTGAAGGCGGTCGTTTAGAAGTTGTAGGCAACATCAGTTCACAATACATCTCAGCCCTCTTGATGATAGGCCCTATCCTAAAAAAAGGTCTGGAGTTAAAGCTCACAGGCGATATAGCCTCACGCCCCTACATCGACCTCACCCTTTGTACGATGCGCCAGTTTGGAGCCGAAGCCAAATGGACCGACATAGACACCATCACCGTAGCCCCCAAGCCCTACACCCCAATAGCGAGCTACACCATCGAGAGCGATTGGAGCGCATCATCCTATTGGTATGAGATCATGGCTCTCCATGGCAACCCAGAGTCACAAATACAATTAGAAGGTCTTACAGACAACACCAAACAGGGCGACTCTGTGGTAAAATACATCTTCAGCCTATTGGGAGTGAAGAGTGATTTCGCAAATCGTGATTGTATCTCTCCCCTCAAGTTGAAGGCCCATCGCTGCACCTTACCCCGACTGGACTACGACTTCACAGGCTCCCCCGACCTGGCTCAGACCATCGTCGTGGCCTGTTGTGCGATGGGAGTCAAGTTCCGCTTCACCGGTCTCGCCACTCTCAAGATAAAAGAGACCGATCGAATAGAAGCCTTGAAGTGCGAGCTTAAAAAAGTTGGCTATGTCATACACGATGAGAACGACAACACGCTCTATTGGGACGGAGAGACTTGCGAGGCCAGTTTAGCGCCTATCGACACCTACGAAGACCACCGCATGGCTATGGCCTTTGCCCCTTTGGCATTCAAGTTTCCCCAGTTACAGATCAATCATCCAGAAGTTGTCACCAAGTCATATCCCCACTTCTGGGAAGACCTCAAGGCAGTAGGCTTCAGTATCACCGAAAAGCCATAAACTCGCCCTATCCATATAAGAATAAGAGCATTATATAAGAATATTTTAAGAGCATAAAGCCCCCCAATACGACTCACCCATGCTATATCTCATCATTGCCCTCATAGTCTTAGGCATTCTATCCGCCATCTTAGGCCTCATCAGTCACCGCAACGGCACAGAAGAGCCCCTTCTGGAAGGTGTCTCTTGCAACACCTGTAACGGCGAGAACGCCCAATGCGAACAAGAATGTCTCATGGAAGCCTCTATCAAAGAGATAGAATATTTCGACGATGAGGAGTTAGACCGTTACAAAGGTCGTTCCTCCGACGACTACACAGCAGAAGAAGTAGAAGAGTTTTCCGATGTCCTCTACACCATGCAGCCCGAAGAAGTAGCAGCATGGAACAGAAGTCTGTTACTCAGAGGCATCAACCTCCCCGACTCTCTCAAGGATGAAGTCATTGCTTTTATCCAAGAACATCATACTGGCTCATGAACATACTTGAATATACCTTTTTCCAAAACGCCCTTGCAGGAGCCTTCTTAGCGAGCATCCTGTGTGGCTTCATAGGAACATATATCGTAACACGCCGCCTCGTCTTCATCAGCGGCGGCATCACCCATGCCTCCTTTGGTGGCATCGGTTTAGGTGTGATGACGGGTGTCAACCCGATTCTCTCAGCCATGCTCTTCGCCATACTCAGTGCTTTCGGAGTGCAATGGGTATCCAACCATAAAGACATACGCAATGATTCAGCCATTGCCATGTTTTGGACCTTAGGCATGAGTGTGGGCATCATCTGCTGTTTTCTCACTCCAGGCTTTATGCCCGACCTCCCCTCCTTTCTTTTTGGCAGCATCCTCACTATCGGCACCAGCGACCTATGGCTACTCGGAGCATTGACGGTATGTGTCAGCCTACTCTTCACCATGTTTCTGCGCCCCATACAGAGTGTAGCCTTCGACCGCACCTTTGCCCTTTCTCAACACTTACCCGTCACCCTCATCGAATACATCATGATGGCACTCATCGCCATGACCATTGTTGCCACCCTCAAGATGGTGGGCATCGTGCTCGCCATCAGTCTGCTCACGATACCACAGATGACAGCCAATCTCTTCACATACAACTACAAGCACCTCATCCTGCTCAGCATCTTCCTGGGTTGGATAGACTGTCTCATCGGTCTTTATGCCAGCTATCTGTACAATGTACCCTCTGGTGCCACCATCATCTTCGTGAGCATCCTCACTTTTACCCTTTGCAAGACAATAAAAGCAGGCATATCTCAGTTTTATAAGAAGTAAAACCCTACAACGTGAAACGACATACAGACCTACATATCATCCTCCTCCTTATCATTGTCATGATGACAATGACAGGCTGTTCTACGCACAAAAATACAGCACGCAACAGATGGCTGCATGCCTTTCACGCCAAATACAATATCTATTACAACGGCACCCTTGCCTATATAGATGCGTCACTCGAAAAAGAGCAAGGCAACAAAGACAATTACACCGAGCTCATCCCTCTCTATACAGTGGGCAACAAGAACAGTCGCGAATTAGGCAAGGGCAACTACGACCGCGCCATAGAGAAGTGTCAGAAAGCCATCCAGCGCCATAGCATGAAGCAACGTCCCGACTGGAACAAGAGCCGCCGCAAGACAGCCAAAGACATAGAGTGGCTCAACCGTCGAGAGTATAATCCCTTCATCTGGAAGGCCTGGCTCCTTATGGGCCGCTCACAGTTCTATCAAGGCGACTTCGAGAATGCCGCCTCCACCTTTGCCTATATGAGTCGACTTTTCGAGACCCAGCCAGCCATCTACGGACGAGCCAAGGCTTGGTTGGCCAAGTGCTATATAGAGCAAGACTGGATTTATGATGCCGAGGATATCATCCGCAACATGCAGCGCGACTCCATCCACTGGCGTGCCCAGAAGGAGTGGGACTACACTTATGCCGACTACTACATCCACACCCAGCAATATGAGCAAGCCATCCCATACCTACGCAAGGTCATCAGCCATGAGATGCGCCGCAAACAGAAAGCTCGCGAGTGGTATCTTATGGGACAGCTACAGGCAGCCCTTGGTCATAAGACCGAAGCTTACAAGGCTTTCAAGCACGTGGTGCGTCTCAATCCTCCCTATGAGCTCGAATTCAATGCCCGCATTTCCATGAGCGAAGTGATGGCATCATCCAATACCCGACAAGTCATCAGTCGTCTGAAGCGCATGGCAGCCTCAGATAAGAACAAGGAATACCTCGACCAACTGTATTACGCAATGGGCAACATCTATCTGCTGAAGCGTGATACCGTCAATGCCATATCAGCATACGAAAAAGGCAATAACAAGTCTACACGCAATGGCATTGAGAAAGGAGTGCTACTCCTGCACCTGGGCGACCTCTACTGGGGTAAGGAGCAATATAGCGATGCACGCCGATGCTATGGACAAGCCATCGGCCTGTTGGATAAAGACCGTAAGAACTATGCCCAACTATCTGACCGTTCCAAGATACTCGACGAACTGGTTCCCCACACCGAAGCAGTACATCTCCAAGACTCCCTTCAGGCACTCGCAGCCATGAGCGAGAGTGATCGCAATGCCGCCATCGACCGCGTCATCGCCCAACTGAAGAAGAAGGAGAAAGAAGAACGCAACCAACAAGCCGAAGCCAATGCCCAACAACAACTTGCGCTTAATGGCGGTATGGGCAACCACACCGCAGCCAACAACCGCAACAACCCGACATCCCCCAACGCCACCACACAAGCCAACGGCATCTGGTACTTCTACAACCCCATGGCAGTAAGCCAGGGTAAGACATCCTTCCAGCGACAGTGGGGAAAGCGCGAGAATGTAGACAACTGGCAACGCATCAACAAGACCGTAGTAGCCATGGCACAAGGTGCCGAAGAGATGACCGATGAGATGCGCGACTCCTTAGCACAAGCATCCATACAGGAAGACTCCCTGAAGCAGATGACCGACAGTGCCCAAAACGATCCTCACAAGCGCGAATACTACTTAGCTCAGATTCCATTTACCGAAGAGCAGATGCAAGCCAGCAATCTTGCCCTCATCGATGGTCTCTACCATTCAGGCGTCATCTTCAAGGACAAGCTCGACAATCTGTCACTCAGTGAGAAAGCCTTGCGCCGCATAGAAGAACACTACAACACCTACGAGCACATGGACGATGTGTACTATCATCTCTATCTGCTCTACTCGCGTAAGAACATGCCTTCGCAAGCAAGTAGCTACATCGCTCGTCTCCAACAAGACTATCCTGAGAGTCAATGGACCACCCTTCTCACCGACCCCTATTATGCCGATAATGCAAAGTTTGGCGTACACATAGAAGACTCGCTCTATGCAGCTTCATACGAAGCATTCAAGGCAAACAAATACGACATCATCCAAGCCAATGCGAAGATCTCAGAAACCCGTTTTCCCATGGGTGCCAACCGAGACAAGTTCATATTCATCAATGGCCTGAGCAAACTCAACCAGGGCGATGCACAAGGATGTGTCAATGACATGAACACCATCATAGAGAAATACCCCGAAGGTCGCATCAGCGAGATGGCAGGTATGATAGTCAATGGAGTCCAAGCAGGCAGAAGGCTTCATGGAGGCAAGTTCGACTTAGAGAACGTATGGGAGCGCCGTAGTTTAGTTCTCAACGAGAAAGAACAAGCGGTCAACCAAACGTTTAGCCCAGAGCGCCAAACAGACTTTACATTCTTGTTGGCCTATCAGCCCGACTCTATCAACGAGAACCAACTGCTCTTCGAGATAGCGAAGTTCAACTTCACAACCTATCTGGTGCGCAACTTCGATATCAACATCGAAGAACGAGACGGCATACACCACATGCAGATAACAGGGTTCCGTAATTACGACGAAGCTCGCATCTATGCCCACGACGTATTGCAACAGACACAGATTGTCCGACAGCTAAGAAAGGCTCGCATCTATGTCATCAGCGTTAAGAATCTTGCCCTTTTAGGCACACAGTACGCCTATAGTGACTACGACAAATTCTATAACCAGCACTTTGCCCCTATCAAACAAATCCCTGCCGACCTACTGACAGAGCCAGCAGAGATCGTAACAGAGAAGGAAGAAGAAGCACCAACACCTGGCACCAACGAGTCAGAAGGCGAACGCAACGAGTTAGAAGAGTCACCCTCTACGAGCACCACAATCGTGACAGAAGACACGCCAGCACCAGCAACTCAGCCAGGCAGCAGCATCATCCCCGAGGAGCGCCAAGAGGAGACAGCCCCATCAGGCACCATGGTCATTCCAGAAGAGCCCTCCGATGCCGTACCAGCGTCAGGCAGCACAGTCATCATAGAAGAGCCACAACCAGCTCCTGCTAAGTCTGCGCAGCCTCAACCTGTTGCCAAGCAGCCTCAACCTGTTGCCCCAGCTAAGCCAGCCACAAGCAAGACCGATACTGCTAAGCCAGCTGCCAACAAGAAAGAGGTAGCCAAGCCAACCAGCAAGACCGACACTTCCTCCAAGGGCAAAGGTCCCAAGACAGAAGAAAAGAAAAAGCCCCAAGAAGAAAAGGAGAAGAAAGAAGACTCTTATGACCTTGAGGACGAATATTTTGATTTAGAAGGATTTTAGAAATATGAACAACGGACTATTATTATGGGTAGATGATGAGGTAGAACTTCTCAAAGCCCACATCATCTTCCTCGAGAAAAAAGGTTACCAGGTAGTCACAGTAAGCAATGGTGCCGATGCCATCGAGCAGTGTCGCAAGCAGACCTTCGACCTCATCTTGCTCGACGAGATGATGCCAGGACTCAGTGGCTTAGAGACCCTACAGCAAATCAAGGACATACAGCCCACCACGCCCGTAGTGATGTGTACCAAGAGTGAGGAAGAAGACATCATGAACCAAGCCATTGGTTCCAAGATTGCCGACTATCTCATCAAGCCCGTCAACCCCAACCAGATACTCCTCTCACTCAAAAAGAACATCCATCAAAAGGAGATTGTCAGCGAGGTGACGCAGAGCAGTTATCAACAAGAATACCAACAGTTGGCCATGCAGATTATGGACAGCCGTTCTTGGAAAGACTGGATGGAGATATACCGCCGTCTTGTGAAGTGGGAGTTGGAGCTCAGCAGCACCAACAGTCCTATGACCGAGATGCTCCAGATGCAGAAAGAAGAAGCCAACCAAGGCTTCGCCAAGTATGTAGCCAAGAACTATCTCGACTGGATGCAGCAACTCGCCTCCCTCGAGCAGAACGATCAGCGCCCCTGCATGAGTCCCGATGTCTTCAAGACCAAGATATTTCCCCACCTCAACCAGGGCGAGAAAGTATTCCTCATTGTTATCGACAATTTCCGTTATGACCAGTGGAAGGTATTAGCACACGATATCGCCGACCTCTTCGACATCGAGGAAGACATGTATATGAGCATTCTCCCTACAGCCACCCAGTATGCCAGAAACGCCATCTTCAGTGGTTTGATGCCCAACAAAATAGCAGAAATGTTCCCCGACCTATGGGTTGACGAAGAGGAAGAAGAAGGTAAGAATCTGAATGAGGCCCCTCTCATCCAGACCCAATTCGATCGTTACCGTCGCCACAACACATTCAGCTATCACAAACTCAACGATTCACAGGGCGCCGATAAGTTCATTGACAAATACAACGAGCTAAAGAATAACGACCTCAACGTATTAGTCATCAACTTCATCGACATGCTCTCTCATGCCCGTACAGAGTCGAAGATGGTTCGCGAGTTAGCCAACAATGAGTCAGCCTATCGCAGCATCACCCAGAGTTGGTTGCATCACTCAGCATTGTCCGAGCTCTTCAAGTTGCTATCACAGAGCGACTATAAGGTCATCATCACCACCGACCACGGCAGCATCAGAGCCTCTAAGCCCATCAAGATTGTTGGCGACCGCAACACCAATACCAACTTGAGGTACAAGTTGGGTAAGAACCTCGCCTATCCAGCCAAAGAAGTATTTGCCATCAAAGACCCACACAAGGCACTGCTTCCCGCCCCCAACATCAGCACCTCTTATGTGTTTGCCTATGGCGATTCGTTCTTTGCTTACCCCAACAATTACAACTATTATGTATCTTATTACAAAGATACCTTCCAGCATGGCGGTATCTCTATGGAAGAGATGCTCATCCCTATCATCACCCTCTCACCCAGAAAGAGGTAGCATTACTTACGGAAGTTTCGTATGTACGGAAGTTGAATAACTTATATAACTCCAACAAGGATTTAAAAAAAAGAAATATGAAAATCAAAATTGACTCATTAAGCAACATCCATGAAGCGGCCAAGACATTCTTGGCCAACATGGGCGAAAGCAAAGTCTTTGCCTTCTACGGCAAGATGGGAGTAGGCAAGACAACATTTATCAAGGCCCTGTGTGAAGAATTAGGAGTAGAAGATGTCATCACCTCCCCCACCTTCGCCCTCGTCAACGAGTACACTTCAGGCAGTGGCGACCCCATTTATCACTTCGACTTCTACCGCATCAAGAAGATAGACGAAGTATACGACATGGGTTACGAAGACTATTTCTACGGAGGCAACCTCTGCTTCTTAGAGTGGCCCGAGCTCATCGAGAACCTCTTGCCCGAAGATGTCACCAAGGTTCACATCGTCACCAAGGAAGACGGTTCTCGCACCATCACCTTCTGACCCTTGCAATAAAAGCAAACCAACAAAGCGCATATATAATATAAAGTTCGCCCACACGTGTACATTATATAATATATGCGCTTCTTTTAAATGCTTATAGTTGGGGAAGTTAAAGCCAAAAATGCTTTTGCAGACTTAACACTTGGCTATGGGCGGGCAAGATGCCACGCCCTCCCCAGTTCGATAAAAGACAAAAAAGCATGGCTTTCCGCCATGCTTTTATATGAAGAGATATGGGATTAGAGAAGAGCCTTAAACTTCTCATCAAGGACAGCCTTTTTAGCAGCACCAACAAACTTGTCAACGAGTTTGCCATCCTTAAAGAAGAGGATTGTAGGGATATTACGAACACCAAACTCCATGGCGATATCCTCATTCTCCTCCACATCACATTTACCTACTACTATCTTGCCATCATACTCTGCAGCAAGCTCAGCCACGATGGGAGCCAGTGCTCTACAAGGACCACACCAAGTAGCCCACAAGTCAACTACCAATGGTAACTCACCATTCTTATAGCTTTCTAAATTCTCAGTTGTAATCGTTACTTCCATATTTACTTCTATGTTGCTTTCCAAATAATTGGAAAATATTTATTGTTTATTAA
>ERZ1026892.1314-NODE-1314-length-10758-cov-23.258339_pt1 | contig 10758 bp, 7 predicted proteins | sample MGYA00380176_ERZ1026892 | MGnify/ENA primary metagenome ERZ1026892 (study PRJEB33269, sample SAMEA4719812) | human gut metagenome | biome: human-associated habitat; feature: organic feature; material: feces | place: Cameroon | collected 2013-10 ... | reverse complement strand
CAGCATCCTTGCTGAACACCTTCTGGGTATAGAGTCCCTGGAGCTGATAGTTGCCGTCAGCAGATTCTGAGGCCAGAACATCTTTTGCAATCGTCTTGTCGGCTACAGTGAAGTTGAGCTCGGTGGCTCCGTTTGTCATCTTGATAATAACAGGAGTACCAGCCTCTATTGTCTTAAGCTCTTCGAGTTCTACAGTCTCTGTAGCATCATCAGCCGAAAGAAGCTTGAATGCACGGAAGTTCTGATTGTCGAGCGACACCTCGAAAGGCAAGCAGAGCGTAGCCCATGTGGTGCCTTCCTTAATAGTGCGGCTATAAGATGCTGCTGTAGCTGTGAATGGCTCATAAACCACGAGGTCTTTGTTATCGGTAAGTACAAGATTATCGACAGTAAGCTGAGTTGTTTCTCCTTTAATACCGTATCTCTCATCTCCATTTCTTACTACCAGCTTGGTGAAGTAGCCTGTCTTGTAGTTGGCGTAATCGCTGCTTGTCTTAGCATCTCCATACTCTGGAAGTGCTTCACAACCTGTAAACAAATCCTTTTTATAATTTTCATCTGTTATTCCTGTCACAACAAAGTCATCGCTGATATAGATAGTTTGGAGCATAGAGCAGCCAGAGAACATGCCAGACATATCCGTCACCTTCGCTGTATTGAAATTAGAGAGATCGAGCGAAGAGAGAACTTTACAATATTTGAACATGCTTGACATATCCGTCACCTTCGCTGTATTGAAATTAGAGAGGTTGAGCGAAGAGAGAACTTTACAATTTAAGAACATGCTTGTCATATTCGTCACATTAGCTGTATTGAAATTAGAGAGATTGAGTTCGGTGAGTTTTTGACACGAATAGAACATGTACGACATATCCGTCACCTTCGCTGTATTGAAATTAGGAATGTCGAGCGAAGAGAGGTTTTCACAACGGTAGAACATGTTCGACATATCCGTCACATTCGCTGTGTTGAATTTAGAGATGACGAGCGAAGAGAGGTTTTCACAATCAAAGAACATGCCAAACATATTCTCCACCTTCGCTGTATTGAAATTAGTTAGATCGAGTGAAGATAGGTTTCTACAATTCCAGAACATGTATGACATATCCGTCACCTCTGCTGTGTTCAAATATTTAAGACCTGTAATTTCATTCAAGCCTGTGCAGTCACGAAAGAATTCTTTCAACGAAGTAGGAGTGTATGTATTGAAGCTTTCTTCGAAAATGACATTCTTAATAGTTCTTATTTTTATACCTAAAAGGGAGCACAGATTGGTCACCGTCTGATTGTTATTCACCATAACTATACGGTTCAAATCAATGGGTTCCGAATTGATAGAAGCGATTTTTTTGAAAGTCAATGTATAGTTAGTGGCATCGTACTCTGCCACATAGCCATCAATTGTGGTTGAAGTTTTTAAATCGTATATGAACGCACGGTCAGCACCTTTATTTCCACTTCGGTCTTTCTTGTAAGATAACGTCAAAGAATGTTTGCCAACAGATAATATTCTTTTATACTCATTTTGGCTTGTACCGCTAATACCCTCAAGCTTTTTTCCATCTAAAGTAATAGTGAATACATCATATTTTTGTTCTGACGACACGAGATATTTGAACGAAAATAATATAGACTTTTCTACATTGAATTCTATCACAGTCTCAGAAGTAGTATTTGATTTAGTATAATTACTTGACATCAGTCCCTTGCTTTCTGCTGTAAAATAGGAAGAGACATTCTCCATTCCTTCGGCATTCAAGTCCAGCTTCTGCCAAGGATAACTGCCATTGTCACTAATGGTAACATCGGTTATACCCTCTAAGTCTTTAAACAAATCATAGCGTGGGTCTTCTGTTGTAGTCTGCGCCACCATACGTGTAGGCACAAGCAACAACGTGAGCAACATCAACCAGAGCATAGAGAGCCTGTGGCTCTTGTAAGCATTAGTTGAGTAAAGGTCTGTAGTGTTAGACCATTGTTTAGAAATCGTAGAATTTTTCATACTCAAATATTTATTATTAATTGGTAAATCAGAAGTTAGAGGAGTTAAAGAAGTTCTTGCTATGCAAGTGGCAGAGCCGAGCGAAAGCCATATGCTTTTACTGCTAAATAGCCAACAAACAGACTTTTGTCTATTAATTCTTTGAAACTGCGCACATATCGCTGCAAATTTACAAATAATAATTATATCTGCCCAATTTTAGGCAGACGCAAAATGACGCAAAAACGTAAAAAAGAGACGCAAAAGACGCAAAATTAAATGAAAATACCCCATGGCATGAGTGCCATGAGGTATTTTGTTGAATATCCATTCAATGCTTTAGACTGCTGATGGGAACTATGTATATACATCTTCTTTTAGCAGCTCCTTTTACGACATGAGAATTTTCTTTTAAGGAGAATCCGCACCTTGGTAATCTCTTTTGAACATTTAGAATTTTGAAAAAAACTATTTTGAAACAACAATCCATTGCCCATTTTTATCACTTCCGCTACGCGTAATGTAGCCTTCCTTTCTTAACGAAGTCAGTTCTCTTTTTAACGTTGCAAGCGAAATACCCAGTTTGTTTGCCAAATCTTCTCTTATTATAGATGGATTTTGCTTCATGATAGACAGTATAGTTTGCTGCCGTTCATTTACAGGCTCATTTACAGGCTCATTTACAGGCTCATTTATTGGCTCGTTTTGAATATGCAGAGTCAATTTAACTTGCATAAGTTCAGGCTGTTCCAATAACTCTGGCTTTATCCAATGCTTTTCATTCCAAGCGTTTAGAATGAGTGGAAAGCCAGAACCAAGGTTCTCTCCATAACCTATCATGCGGAACATATTTTGCATACGTTGGTTTCTTGCCTTTGATTCTCCACCATGATAAATCTGTTCTATTGGTAGTTTCAATAGACCTGGGTTTGTAAGAACTATCCTATCATCATATTTTTCAATTCTAAGAAGACCGTTTATCATGAAGTCTGCGTGGATAATCATATTTGTCACAGCTTCACGTACAGCTTTGTGTTGTAGGGAGTCATCTTTGCGAACAACGCCTTCCATTTTGAAAGGGCGTGGCAAGTCACTTGTCAATTTTGGTAATACCATTCTTATAAAATTGAAAAGGTTGTTTTCCCAAGTGCCATCATAAGTCAGCCGGTCACTATATCGTTGGTCGCCTATTAAATGCGACTTGTCAATATAGTCCATTCGCAAATTGTCGAATCGCTCGCGCACTGGTAGCCCCTTGCCAAACATTAGCAATCCTGCCATTGTCAAGCCATCTGTTCCTTCCTTTCGATTTATAGCATATCCTCCAAGTTGTTTCAAAAACTCCTTGTGGTCAAGTTCATTCCATATATGATCTGGGTTGTCAGTCTTGAACATGATACGATAACGTTCCAAGGTAGGAATATCGATATCATCCATCGTGTAATACTCCAAAATCAGTCTGTCGTTGCCTGCCTCATTGGCATCACGAAGCATCATCTTCAATTCTTGTTCCGTGCAATGATAGTCGCCTTCATGGTTGCGCTTGAAGGTTCCTCTTAACAGATTATTGTTGATATAGACAGGACGGATCGTATAATCAGCACGAGGAACATTGATTACGATGATTTCCTTGCCATCAATATCCATTGTTTGCACATCGTCATCATGCAAAAGATTTACATTCACTTTCTCTTTGCTGTTGACAATATTCCACAAGTCCTTGCGAATTTTGTCGGCATCCTCAACACCTACTATCTCAAATCGCTTGGCCTTGTCATGCTCATCCATGTGCTCAACCACACCCAATAGAATGGTACCACCATAAGTGTTGGCAAAAGCGGAATAGGTGTCCCAAAGAGAAGTTGGTACACCCTTCGTTGCTTTCTTGCATTCGAGCGTTACACGTTCACCGTCTAATAGAAGTTGATGTATGTTTATTTCTTTGGTCATATGTTTAATAGTTTAGATGCACAAAAGTTGCGACTTCCTGTTAGAATAACCCATAGCTATTTTGTATTTTTTATATGCTTGCAAAGATAAACTATTATTTTGAAAGTGCGAAGAAAACAAGAAAAATGTTTCATGTTGAATTAAATGAAAATACCCCATGACATGAGTGCCATGAGGTATTGTTTGGTAGTGTATAATAAATTATTCTTTTAAGCATTTAAAATCTCCGTTCCGTGACGTGGAATGTACATTTATATTATTTTATTTTAGTTTTGCAAGCGAAAGTAGTTAAGAAGTTAAGGTGTACTTAACTCCTTTAACTACTGAATTCTCTGAACTTTCGCAAGTTCGGTGAGTGCTCTATTTATGTTTTATTCGCGTTGATAAATCTTCAGTCCAAACTCTGGTGCAAACGCATATATTCTCTCCATTATCTCTGCCAGGTTGTGCTCGTACGTCTTCCATTCCTTGTTCTTAAGGAAGAAGTACACCTCAATAGGCAGACCGGTGTTGGTGGGTTGCAACTGGCGTACCATAAATGTAAGGTCGGTATTCACCTCCTTATTGTTGTATATCCACCATTCGATGTAATTGCGAAAGAGGGTAAGATTGACAACGTTGATGTGCATGTCTGCCTTGTTTATCAGTTTGCGTTCCACAAGGCGTTGCTTAAGGTTGTCGTCGGCAATGCCGATAGAGTGGAAGTCGATGTATATCATACGTGTCACTCGGCGTCCGCCGCTTTGCTGCATACCCTGCCAGTTCTGGAACGAGTCTTCTATAAGCTTTTGCGGAGGCAGTGTAACAATAGTGTTGTCGAAGTTGCGCACCTTGACAGTAGACAGCGTTATGTCCTCAACCACACCGTTGGCTCCCAACTTATCCACCGTAATCCAGTCGCCCTTGCTCACCATATTGTTGCTTGTAAGACGTATTCCGGCAACCAATCCTGTTATAGAGTCCTTGAACACCAACATCAGTACAGCCGATGTGGCACCCAATCCGGCAAGAAGCGTCAGCGGACTGCGGTCTATAACTATAGCCACAATAACAATTACGCCAAGGAACAGAACCACAATCTTAAGCACGCCACAGAATGAGTGGAAGTATTGTTGCGCTGCCGTGCGATGGTCCTTTTCGGAGTCGAAGAGCTTGAATGAACCTATAAAGGTAATGGCAAGTCGCATTACAGCAATAGTTATATATATTGCCGTGGCTTTGGATGCAAGTGTCTGTATCACGGGATGAGCGATGAATAGAGGCGGCAACATCTGCCATACAACAATGGCTGGCACAACATTGCAAGCCGAATGCAGCACCTGGGGATTGAGCATATAGTCGTCCCATATCATATCTGTATGTTTGGTGATGCGCACCAATAATGGTGTCACAACCTTGATGCACAGCATATATACCAGCCAAGCCACCAATGCAGTAACGGCACACAGCGCAAACATCGTTACAAACGACAGCCAACCACCCGACAAGGTGGTAGAAGCCAACAGCTCTTCAATGTACTTAGTAATTTGGTCCATAATCTTAAGGGTTTAATTAAACATGGTGGTTGCCCACGATTGGTCTACGGTTGGCACAACACGGTGCACACTCTATCCTGGAATGCTCTGCCGTTAGAACGATGCATCACACCTTGGTTTATTATAGCAAAAGCCAGTCGGTGTCCGTTGGCGGCAGTACAATATCCAGCCAACGAGGATATACCGGTAAGGGTGCCCGTCTTGGCATACACGTTGCCTTGGGTAAAGGTGCCATGCTGACGCGAGCGCAATGTTCCGTCTTCGCCAGCTATAGGCAAGGCAGGGTGCAGGTGCAGATAGATGTTGTTGTTCTGGAATGCGTATCTAAGGAAGCGCACCTCCAGTTCGGCCGATAAATAATTGTATAGCGACAGTCCCGAACCATCGGCTATGCTGTATCGCTTAGGGTCAAGACCAACTTTACGTATAAGTCGGTCGATTACAGCAGCCGAGTTCTTGGCAGTAGAAGGCTGATGTCCGGCAGCGGCGCCAAGTTGGTAAAACATCGATTCGGCATACAGATTGTCGCTTTCCTTAAGCATCTTCATCAGAATTTGGTCGATAGAGTGGAATCGGCTGGTTATGCAATAGGCGTCTTCAGGACGTCGTGCCTCGCCTATAATGCCTTCTACAACAATGCCGGCTTTTTGTAGTTCGTGTACAAATCTCTCGGCAAATACATTCCTTCTACTGATAAGCAGCGGCGAGAGTATTGGGTTGTCGTCGTCCCAACACCATCCGTTTCCAAGAGTGTCGGCATCCTTCATAGTCTTGTCGGCGTATATATTGCCACGTATAGTGTCAACTCCCATCTTGCGTATGCCTTCTACAAAGGCGCGCATATCGTCTATGTTGAATCGTGGATCAAATCCTCCAACGCAATATACATTGCCATTAAGCGTGTTGTTGGCCACCTCTCCCTTATAGCATAGCTCGGTTTTGAAGCGGTAGCTGCCACCCAACTTGTCGATGGCAGTAATGGCTGTAATAACCTTCATTGTTGAGGCAGGTCGAAGCAACTGGCGTTCGCCATGTGCATAGATTGTAGAGTCGGCATCAAGGTCGTACACCATAATGCCCACTTGAGATGTATTGAACATCTCATGATTGAGCAAGTGGTCGAGATGTTTGCGCACAGTCTGGTCCCAAGGCAATGCCTGTCTTGCCACCTCAAATGTATCTACGCCAAGCGAGTCGATGGTGTCTATGCCTTGTTCATCGTCATATTCGGTAACGTCTTGAGCATTTGCCATAGCCAACGACATCAGCAATGCGACAAGCGTATATATATATCGTGAATAAAAAAGTTTCATTTGTTTTATTGTTTCTGTGGGCTCTTCAACTATTGTTTATCGTGAAACAGCCATTGTTCTATCAGGCTTTTTCAATTGCGGAGTCGCTTTGTTGCAATCGGCGTTTCAGTTCCTTAACAAATCCTTCGCTATCGGCAGGTTGCACCGATGTAAAGTGTCCCGCACCATATTCTATTACAATATGACTCGCCACAAATAGTAGTCCGCGTACGGGTCGTACAGCCACGATATCCTCTATGTTTACAACAATAGGCTTGGCTATTCGTCCACGCGATATAACGAGTTTGTTGTCTGAAGTCATAATGTATTCGGTATGCACCGTGCGGTCTACGGCAGCAGCTCCAATAATCAAGAGCACCATACCTAAAAGAGGCGTTATGCCCGTGCGGTTAAGAAACAGCATCAAGGCACATGCCGCAAGCAGCACCACCGCGGCAATAGCCTGTATGGATATCTTATGTTGAAAAGTGCGGTTCATTATATAGATGCGATGTTGTTAGGATAAAATGTAATGTTGTTAGTCTGCATTCTGCGCCAAAGCCTGCCAAAGACGGTCGTCGGGTACAGGTGCCTCAACAGTTATTGTTTCCTTGGATACGGGGTGTACAAACTCCACTCGGCGCGACATAAGCGATATGCTACCGTCGGGATTGCTTCGAGGCGAACCATATTTCAGGTCGCCCTTTATAGGACAGCCCATGTGTGCAAGCTGACAGCGAATTTGGTGATGTCGTCCAGTCATAAGCCGTACCTCAAGCAACATATAGTTGTCAGACATGCTGCGCACCTTATAGCTCAACACAGCTTTCTTGGCACCTGGCACCTCGCGGTTGTGTGCATAGCTTTTGTTCTGTCGCTCGTTGCGTGTAAGCCAGTCGGTAAGTGTGGCCTCTGGTGCAATGTCGTTCTTCTTGACAATAGCCCAGTAGGTTTTGTGCACGTCGCCCGTACGGAACATCTCGTTGAGACGAGATAAGGCCTTGGATGTCTTGGCAAATACAACCAATCCGCTAACCGGTCGGTCCAATCTGTGTACCACTCCGAGGAACACATTGCCCGGCTTATTATACTTCTCCTTGATGTATTGCTTAACGATGTCGGAGAGCGGAGTGTCGCCAGTCTTGTCGCCCTGTACTATCTCGCCGCTCTGTTTGTTGACGATGATAATGTGGTTGTCTTCGTAGACTACGTTCATAAGAGTTAGGGTATGAAATTAAGTAGGAGGATATGGCTCGCCATACCCTCCTACCTTCTTTATTTTGAAACTTATTGTTAATTACATGTTCATGCCGCCATCGATCTGGATAACCTGACCGCTAACATAGCTTGACATATCTGAAGCGAGGAATGCGCAAACATTAGCGATGTCCTCAGGCTTACCGCCACGACGGAGAGGAATCTTCTTCATCCAATCCTTGCGGATATCCTCAGAGAGCTGTGCTGTCATGGCAGTCTCGATGAATCCAGGAGCAACAGCGTTGGCACGTACACCCTTAGGACCGAGCTCCTGGGCAATAGACTTGGCGAGGGCAATCATACCAGCCTTAGAAGCAGCATAGTTGCACTGGCCTGCGTTGCCGTGAACACCTACAACAGAAGCCATGTTGATGATAGAGCCATTGCGCTGACGAAGCATGATAGGAGAGCAAGCGTGGATAAAGTTGAATGCCGATTTAAGGTTTACGTTAAGTACAGCATCCCACTGAGCTTCCGACATGCGGAGCATCAGACCGTCCTTTGTGATACCAGCGTTATTTACGAGAATGTCTACAGAGCCAAAGTCAGCATGTATCTGCTTAACAGTCTTCTCTGTCTCTTCAAAGTCGGCAGCATTGCCGGCATATGCGCGGCAGGTAACGCCGAGAGCCTCGATTTCCTTACGTGTAGCCTCAAGTCCGGCAGCCATGTCGTCGTTAAGCACGAGGTCGGTGAATGCGATGTTTGCGCCTTCTTTGGCGAATTTCATAGCGACAGCTTTTCCGATGCCGCGGGCTGCACCAGTGATGATGGCAGTCTTACCTGTTAATAATCCCATTTTCTTTTAATTATTAATTGTAGTTTATTAATTAATTATTAATTCTTTTTCCTAATGCACCGTATACCACTTTAGCAACAAGCGGCTTCGACGCTTCTTCGGTCATGCCGTGTCCGATACGTCCGTATATGAATGGCACCTCAAGACCTTTGATACAATAGTGTGTTATGTCGGCCACAAGGTCAACGTTGTCGATATCGAACTCTCCGTCAAGTTTGCCCTCGCTATATACTTTGCGGAACAATTCAATTTCGTCCTCATCAAACTTCTTTCGCACCTTTTCCACCATCCATATATTACGAAAGAACTCGGCACGAAGATTTCCGTTGCGCACCACAGTTTCACGTATCATGCTTAGGTGGGTGTATATAAGCTCGATAATCTTGTCTTGTGGGCGCATCTTCATAGCAGCCACCTCGTCGAGTTTATCTGAAAGTCGTTCCAATTCAGCCTCGATAACAGCCGAGTACACGTCTTCCTTTCGGTTGAAATATGTATACAGCGTGCGGCGTCCTTTTCCTGATGCCACAGCTATGTCGTTCATAGTGGTGTTGGCTATGCCGTTTTTGGCGAACAGTTGCCTTGCCACATCAACGAGTTTTTGCCGAGTCTTGGATATTGACATAACAATTACCTACCTTCCTTTTATTCTTTATACCTTATTATATATGTGCCTACTAAATTATATATGTGCCTACTAATAGTGTTGCACATCATTCTATCTGTGTGCAAAATTACTGCAATAATTCGATACGGGCAAATTATTTGAGAGGAAATTACGAGCAAAGTAGGTGAAGTATCGAATAATATAGGCGTGATTTTTACTCTATTTGATGCTCCTTTGTAACATATCGTTGCCAATAAGCAATGAGCAGAGTGGTTAGAGGAAGTGCTATAATCAGTCCGATGAAGCCTAACAGCGCACCCCAAACCGATAATGACAGCAGCAGTATAGCAGGGTTCAGCCCCATAGCCTTGCCCATTATCTTAGGTGTTACAATCATATCGGTTATAATCTGAACAACGATGAACAGACCGACTGCAAGTCCAAACACCATCCAGAAATTCTGTCCTGTGTCGGCAGACTTTAGCATTGCCAGGAAGGCAGTTGGGATGATGGCGAATGTGTGCAGATATGGCACGAGGTCCATTACGCCAATCAGTATGCCCAAGCCAATGGCCATGGGGAAGTCCATTATGCTGAAGCCTATGCAGAACATTATGCCCATACACAGCGCTACAAGACTCTGTCCACGTATATAGTTGTTAAGCTCGCGTTCTACATCGCCTGCAAGCGCGTGCCAGAAAGGTCGGTTCTTCTTGGGGAATATCTTAATCCAGTTGGTTGTAAGAAATTCGTAGTCGAGCAGAATGAAGAACATATATAATAAGGTGATACACGAGGCGGCGACACTCATCACCACGGTGGCGGTTTGGCTTATAAATGCAAACACCTTAGGCATGGTGTTCCTAAGAGTCTCCTTAAAGTCGCTACTCTTGAAGAACTGTTCTATATCTGTTTGGTTTCGCTCAAGCCATTGCTTTACAAGAGTAGTAAGGTCGTTGGTGTGTGTAGTTTGGTGTAGCCAATGCATAAGATAGCCGTACAGCTTCTGAAACTGGTCTATCATAGGAGGAATTATGAAGTAAATCATAAGTCCGATGACGCTCAGTACAATCAGCATAGCAATGATTATGGCAAGAGCCCTAACCTTCACCTTCATACGGTATTGGATAAACTTTACCATAGGGTAGAGCAAGTAGGCAAAGAGCCATGCAATGAAAAATGGCAGCAACACACTGCTAAGATAGTTTGTAATGTAGAGCACTGCCAGTACAAGCGAGCCAGAGCCGACCCACCTTACAAGTTTGTCGAATGTTATCTTTTGTTCTGCCATATTGTTGATTTTTTGTTGTGTAAATTGTATGCCCTTTTCACTCTTC
>ERZ1026892.1308-NODE-1308-length-10796-cov-23.112373_pt1 | contig 10796 bp, 8 predicted proteins | sample MGYA00380176_ERZ1026892 | MGnify/ENA primary metagenome ERZ1026892 (study PRJEB33269, sample SAMEA4719812) | human gut metagenome | biome: human-associated habitat; feature: organic feature; material: feces | place: Cameroon | collected 2013-10 ... | reverse complement strand
TATACGATACCTGGGTGGGGGTGAAGCCCTTCGCCCACTTGCTGTAACCGGTCTTTAAAAGCTGCTCGTAAAGCGGCTCGCAAAGGATAATCCATCTTCTGAGATGGGCACTTGCCACTTCGGGAGTGGCGTCTGGAAAGTAAAGCAGAGCTAACTCTTGCTTGGTGTAACTGTGTTGATTCATAAAACAGTTTTTATGGATTGAATAAATATATTTCCCGCCAACGTAAATGACTTACTTGGCATCTGTAAATGACTTACTTGGCCATCGTAAATGACTTGTTTAGCCATCGTAAACAAGTCACTTGGCTTTCGTAAGTCACTTGTTTAATCCTCCACGGTATCGGTAGGACTGATAGCAGAGTCGCTGTTCAGTTCGGTGACTTCCTTCTCTATCACTGCCCAGCCATTGCCCTGTGCCTTGTGAATCTTCTTGAAGCCCAGGCGAGACATGACGGAGCCGATGTTGTGGGAGTTCAGGTTCTGACGAAGGGCTGGGTTTACGCCTATCTTCTCCAGAATCTCACTCGTATAGCGGAACTTGATGAAGCGGATATCCGTGTCTGGAGTCGGAACTCTGTAATACTTCAGAATCTGCTCCTCGGCATAGTTCGCTACCATGAACAGGCGGTTGTGAACCCGCATCTGTTCGATGTCGGCTCTCGTCAGCCAGAAGGTCCAGGCATGCCCGCTGCCCTTCTCCCCCTTCATCACTTCCTGACCCAGCGCCAGGGCTTCGGCATAGACGTGGTCGTAGTCGATGGGGTGCTCTATCGGACTCTCGATGCTCTGCACAATCCAAGGGGAATAGCGGCGGTTCTCCTCGTCGCTGATAAACTGCTGGCTGTTGGTGGTGCCGCAGAGCGAACCTCGGTGGGGCAGCTCGGAACGGTACTTGTCATACGGTCGGCGGATGGAGAAGGTGAGCTTCGTGATGTTGCTCTTGAAGGCACTCAGGTTCTTGCCGAACACGGTTTCAAACTCATCCAGGCAGAGCAGCGCCTTGCTGGCAAATGCCTCCATGAAATCCTTGTCGGTATAGTTGGCTGTGGAGTCATTGAGGAAGTACTCACGGAGGGATGGGGGCAGGAGATAGGCAAAGAAGGTGGTCTTGAAGATGCCGCCCTTGCCCACGAAGATGAGGATGAACTGGTTCACTACCTTGGCTACCAGCCACGCCACCACCATCGCTACCAGCCATTTCTTGAAGTAGTAGCGGAAGTCTGCCTGGGTATGCTCATAATCCGGCTTGTCGGCCACCTGGATGCGGTCGGCTAGCTGGTCGATATAGTCGGGGTCCTCACCCTTGGTCCACTTGGGCAGACTCTTCAGATATTCTTCCAGCGGATTGAAAGGGGTACTGAAATCGCTGTTGATGATGCTGTTGAGGGTTCTGTCGGAGACGTTGAGACCTGCCTCGTTCATTTCTGCCCACAGCGAGTTCTCGATGTTGTCGTCGATGCGGGTGAACTTGAGGAACTTGCCGGTATAGACCATCTTGCTGCGCAGTTCGTAGAAACCGGTTACGATGTTGCGCTGAAAGTCATAGTGGGTGGAGAGCCACTGCTTGATGGTCTTGACGGTAGGTCGGCTGCTGTAGCCCTCGCCCTTGCGGTAGAAATGCCAGGTGCCGAACTGCTCGGTATGCTTGTAGCAGGATTTTACCACGGCGGCGGTATCAGGATAGTTGGTGCCAAACTTGGCATCGGCAAACCAGAGTGCTTCTTCCTGGGCGATGCCGTATCTTACGCAGCACTTTGCCCAGTGGAACACATACTCGTTGTGGCGGCCCGGCTCAAAGTCGTAGCCCCACTGGCGGAGGAGTTCGCTGAGCTGGGAATCCACTTCTTCGATGGTGACGGGGGCAAACTTGGCGGCTTGCTGCTGCGCCTTCTTGCTCTTGGGACCAGGGCGCTTGCGGTATTTTGCCTCGGAGGCCTTTTTGATGTAGATCTTCTTCACGTCGCCATGGTCGAGGGTGAAGGGAGTTGACTTCCAGTTGAAGTAAGCCTCCGGGTCGTGGGCTAGTCCGGCATTTCGGGTGATGTCGCAGCAGCCCTTGTCGCATGCCAGGCCCAGCAGCTGGTCGTAGTGCAGTTGGGCTTTCTCGATCATGAGGCCGAAGAGTTCGAGGATGGAGATGTCCTCGTCATCGCATGGATCGTACTTGCAGAAGATATGGAATCCTCTGCCGCTGATGCTGCGGTGGCACACCATGGTGTACTCATCCTGGGTGATGAGCTGCTTGATGTGCTCCATCTGGTCGGTAGGCACCTTGTCGAACTCCACCATGAGGCAGTAGGTGGGCTTGACGAAGTTCTCCAGCTTCTTGCCGTAGCCGTCCATCTGTGCCGAAATGGTGATGGCAGCCCCCAGGGGCTTCAGCTCGTCGGCGTACTTCTTGCTGATTTGCAGGCGCTGGCGGTAGAAGTCTGTACTGCGCTTGATGACAGGATCGCTTACGATGAAGTTTCTCAACGACTCCCAAGAGGCAAGCGGATGACTCTCGGTAGATTGAATACTCTGGAAGTAAGAGGGCATGACCTCTGGTACTTCATGGTTTGTTGCAGTTGTTACCATACTGGTTCTGTTTTTAGATGTTCTTAACTCTTGAGGCTGAACATCTGAGCTCAAAATGCTGAACATGTGAACTCTGAATAGTGAATATGCAAAAAAACACGTGTTAAAAGAGTGTTAAATACCCTATCTGACGTATTGAATTACATTTCTTTATATTCTTTCGCATGCGCTGCTTATATAAAAGGTTAGACCTATAAGTTCAGCTTCAGCCTCTGTAATCGGTTGCGAATATACGAAGTTTTTCTGAAACTGCCTAAAATTCTGTACCTATGTAGTGGGTACAAAAAGGCGTGTTTTTAAGATATTTTAAACAAAATAATTTATTAATTTTAAAAAAAAAACTATTCTATGAAACATTTCAATAGAACAGAGAAGACCTTGAAGGGACTGATAGATGTCATCCTTGGTGGGTCACATGATGTGGTCAGAACCTTGAAGTCGGCTGGCCACATGAGTCAGGAATCGGTTAGCCATGCCTAAGCGGGTAGAGTTTCTTTGCCGCAGTTTTACTGTCTGTTTCGTTCAGCGTTGATGAAGAAGCACGGGCGCAAGGCGAAGCAGGAGCTTATCGCTCAGGTGTTCAAGGATCTGGAGGCGGATTATCAGAAGCTTTATCCTGATGATGAGGATCCTCTGAAAGATGTTTTTCTGTAAGGAATTTGCTGGTTATTTACAGAATTGTTGGATTATAATTTGAAAATGTTATACAGCATTAAGAAATAAACTGTAGTTTTTAATTTATGAACAAAGAGAGCAAAAGTAAGTTCAACCTTTGGTTGTCTGAACATCCGGAGTCGTTTCATCCCAATGATGAGGCACGAATGTTCGATTTGATAAATACCCTTCACGAAACGGAGGGGAGTATTTGTATCGATGAAATATTTTCTGGTTTCACCAAGAGTCATCCTGCCTATAGCAAGGAGGAGGCGATGAGATTGAGTGATAAGTGGGAGGAACAGATCCTGCTCATCATGAGATTCCTGGATTGGAAGAAACAAGTCAAAAAATAACAAATTAAAAAGGTAGAAATAAAATTATGTGTGGAATAGTTGGATATATTGGTCAGAATGATGCCTATCCTGTCCTCATCGAGGGCTTGAAGAAACTGGAGTATCGTGGATATGATAGCGCCGGCGTGGCATTGATTAACAGTCAGGATCAACTGAATGTGTATAAGACGAAGGGTAAGGTGAGCAACCTGGAGGCGATGGCTGCCGAGAAGGATTGCAGCGGATGTGTGGGTATCGCCCATACCCGCTGGGCTACCCATGGTGAGCCTTCTGCTACCAACGCCCATCCTCATGTGAGCATGAGCGGTGACCTGGCTTTGGTGCATAATGGCATTATCGAGAACTATCAGGTTCTGAAGGAACAGCTTATCGAGAAGGGCTATGAGTTCAAGAGTACTACTGATACCGAGGTGCTGGTGCAGCTGATTGATTTCTACTATCAGCAGAATGGCAAGGACTTGGTTTCTGCCGTCTGTCAGGCTCTGAATGATGCCATCGGTGCTTATGCCATTGCTGTTGTCGAGAAGAACAATCCAAGTCATCTGGTGGCTGCACGCCAGTCTAGTCCGCTAGTGGTTGGCGTGGGTAAGGATAACCTGAACTTCTATATCGCCAGTGATGCGACGCCTATCGTGGAGCATACGGATAAGGTGGTGTATCTGGATGATGGTCAGATTGCGGACATCCGAGTGGGTGAGGAGTTGAATATCATCAACCTGGAGCATTCGGCATGTCATTATGATATCAAGACCGTGGATCTGGACATCAGCAAGTTGAGCAAGGGTGGCTTTGACCACTTTATGCTGAAGGAGATTTACGACCAGCCAAACTGTCTGAAGGACTGCATGAGCGGTCGCCTCTTTGCTGATAGGGAGCATCCTGAGAACAACCGCATCGTGCTTTCTGCCCTTCATGATTATCGTGACAGACTGGTTCAGGCGAAGCATATCATCATCGTGGCGTGCGGTACCAGTTGGCATGCCGGACTGATTGGCAAGCAGCTGATTGAGAAGATGTGCCGCAAGAGAGTGGAGGTGGCGTATGCCAGTGAGTTCCGCTATGGTGACCCGGTGATTGAGCCTGAGGATGTGGTAATTGCGATTAGCCAGAGTGGTGAGACGGCTGATACCCTGGCTGCGATTAAGCTGGCGAAGGAGAAGGGTGCGCTGATTTTCGGTATCGTGAATGGCGTGGGTTCTTCAATCGCCCGTGAAACAGATACGGGTATCTATATCCATGTGGGTCCGGAGATAGGTGTGGCAAGTACGAAGGCATTCACCGGTCAGGTAACGGTTCTTACGCTTCTTGCCCTGGCTCTGGGACATGAGCAGGGAACCTTGAACAATGCTGATTACTATCAGATGATCGAGGAGCTTTCTGAGATTCCGCAGAAGATGGAGAAGGTATTGGAGCAGGCTCCGATGATCAAGGATATTTCGAGAATGTTTACCTATGCGCACAACTTCCTGTATTTGGGTCGTGGCGTAAACTATCCTGTGGCAATGGAGGGTGCGTTGAAGCTGAAGGAAATCAGCTATATCCATGCCGAGGGCTATCCTGCTGCCGAGATGAAGCATGGTCCTATCGCCCTGGTGGATCAGGATATGCCGATCGTGTTCCTCGCTACCCATCATCAGTTGTATGAGAAGATTATCTCGAACATGCAGGAGGTGAAGTCGAGAAACGGCCGCATCCTTGCCGTGGTGACGGAGGGTGACCAGCAGGTGAAGAAGATAGCGGATAATGTATTGGAGATTCCAAGAACTCTGAATGCGCTGGTTCCGCTGCTGAGCGTGGTTCCGCTGCAGCTGCTCGCATACTATGTGGCTGTGGATAAGGGACTGGATGTGGATATGCCGAGAAATCTGGCAAAGAGCGTGACTGTGGAATAAGTGGAATAATATGAATTTGTAAATCATCAAGAAAAATGAATATACTTTTATGTGGTGGTGCCGGTTATATCGGCACCCATACTATTATCGAGTTGGATAAGGCTGGTCACAGCGTGGTTGTAGTGGATAACTTCTCAAATTCTAAGCCTGAGGCTTTGAAGCGTGTGTCTGAACTGATTGGTAAGGACATCAAGTTTTACGAGGCTGACATCTTGGATAAGGAGGCTATGGACAAGGTCTTCGATGAGAACCAGTTTGATGCAGTGATTCACTATGCCGGTTTGAAGTCGGTGGGTGAGTCGGTAGCAAAGCCTCTGGAGTATTACCACAACAACATGACGGGCACTTTCATTCTCCTGGATGTGATGCGCCGTCACAACTGCAAGAATATCATCTTCTCAAGTTCTGCTACTGTTTATGGTGACCCTGCCATCATTCCTATTACTGAGGAATGTCCTAAGGGGCATTGTACCAATCCATACGGTCAGACCAAGTCGATGTTGGAGGAGGTGTTGATGGATGTGCAGAAGGCGGATCAGGAGTGGAACGTGGTTCTGTTGAGATATTTCAATCCTATCGGTGCGCATCAGAGTGGTAAGATTGGTGAGGATCCGAATGGTATTCCTAACAATCTGATGCCTTATATCACGCAGGTGGCTGTAGGCAAACGTGAGGAACTGGGTGTATTCGGCAACGACTATGATACTCCTGATGGTACTGGTGTTCGTGATTACATCCACGTTTGTGATTTGGCTGCCGGTCATGTCTGTGCCTTGAAGGCCATTGAGCGTAAATGCGGTTTGGCGATATATAATCTGGGTACAGGTCACGGCTATTCTGTTCTGGATGTGGTGAAGGCATTCGAGAAGGCGAATGGTGTGGCTATCAAGTATGCCATCAAGCCAAGACGTCCTGGCGATATTGCCACCTGTTATTGCAATCCTGCCAAGGCTAAGGCCGAGTTGGGTTGGGAAGCGAAGTATGGCATCGAGGAAATGTGCCGAGATAGCTGGAACTGGCAGAAGAATAACCCGAACGGGTATGAGGGGTAAATGATCGAGTGGTATTTATATTAACATCAGATTAACCTGTTAAGTTTGGATCTTTTCATTTCTTTCCTTTAGTAAAAGAGTATAATTGTCATAGTATTTACTATTGATTCTGTATCATTTTAAATATCGCTATCGTATTATAGCATTGATTCTAACTATATTATTTTCAACAATATGAATACTTTTAAGAACATTAAAATTGCAGTGGCCGGTACTGGCTACGTGGGACTGAGTATTGCAACCCTGTTATCTCAGCACCATCATGTAAGTGCAGTGGATGTAATCCCTGAGAAGGTGGAGAAACTGAATAACAAGATTTCTCCTATTCAGGACGATTATATCGAGAAGTATCTGGCAGAGAAGCCGCTGAATCTGGTGGCAACATTGGATGGCAAGGCAGCTTACAAGGATGCTGACTTTGTGGTGATTGCTGCTCCTACCAATTACGACCCGGTGAAGAATTACTTCGATACTTCGCACGTAGAGGAGGTCATCGACCTGGTTTTGGAGGTGAATCCTGATGCGGTGATGGTGATCAAGAGTACCATCCCTGTGGGCTATACCCGTAGTCTCTATCTGAAGTATGCCAAGAAGGGCGTGAAGAAATTCAACCTGCTCTTCTCGCCGGAGTTCCTTCGTGAGAGCAAGGCACTCTATGATAATCTCTATCCTAGCCGCATCATCGTGGGCTATCCTAAGATTATCGACCGCCCTGAATTTGCTGAGGAGAATGAGGCTATCAAGAGCGTAACGGATGTGGAGATGATGAAGGAAGCTGCCAAGACATTTGCGGCTTTGCTGCAGGAAGGTGCCATCAAAGAGAACATCGATACTCTGTTTATGGGTATGAAGGAGGCTGAAGCCGTGAAGCTCTTCGCCAATACTTATCTGGCACTTCGTGTAAGCTACTTTAACGAGTTGGATACCTACGCGGAGATGAAGGGCTTGGATTCTGAGGCTATCATTGACGGAGTAGGTCTGGATCCTCGCATCGGTACACATTACAACAATCCTAGCTTCGGCTATGGCGGTTACTGTCTGCCTAAGGATACCAAGCAGCTGTTGGCAAACTATGCTGATGTGCCTGAGAACCTGATAGAGGCGATTGTGGAGAGTAACCGTACCCGCAAGGATTACATCGCTGATGCCGTGTTGAGAAAGGCTGGATATTATAACGAAAACAGCAGTTATGATGCAGGCAAGGAGCATGAGTGTGTGATTGGTGTGTATCGCCTGACGATGAAGAGTAACAGCGATAACTTCCGCCAGAGTGCCATCCAGGGCATCATGAAGCGCATCAAGGCAAAGGGTGCCGAGGTGATTATCTATGAGCCTACTCTGGAAGATGGCAGTACCTTCTTCGGCAGTAAGGTGGTGAATGACTTGGAACAGTTCAAGGCGCAGAGCCAGGCGATTATTGCCAACCGCTATGATGCCTGCCTGGATGATGCCAAGGAGAAGGTTTATACACGTGATATTTTTAGAAGAGACTAGAAATTAGTGATTAGTGATTAATGATTAGTGATTAATGATTACAGATTGCATTTTGCTAGTTAATTAATCACTAATCACTACAAAATAATCAATAATAATAATCACTACAAAATAATCAATAATAATAATCACTACAAAATAATCAATAATATAATGGTACAATATAATGTTGATTTAGCGGGGAAGACAATCCTCGTGACAGGTACTGCCGGCTTTATCGGCAGCAACCTGGCTTTGAGACTGTTGAAGGAAGTGAAGGACGTTAAGGTAGTGGGTATCGACAATATGAACGACTACTATGATGTGCATATCAAGGAGGAGAGACTTCGCCGACTTCAGAAGTTTGAGGGTTTTACCATGGTATATGGCAGCATCGCTGATAAAGCGGTGATGGATAAGCTCTTTGAGGAGCATCAGCCAAAGGTGGTAGTGAATCTGGCTGCACAGGCTGGTGTGAGATATTCTATCACGAATCCTGATGCTTATATCCAGAGCAACCTGATAGGATTCTACAATATCCTGGAGGCTTGCCGTCATCATGAGGTGGAGCATCTGGTTTATGCTTCTTCATCTTCTGTTTATGGTTCAAACAAGAAGGTGCCTTATTCTACCGATGATAAGGTGGATAACCCTGTGAGCCTTTATGCTGCTACGAAGAAGAGCAACGAGCTGATGGCTCATGCCTATTCAAAGCTTTACAATATTCCAAGTACAGGTTTGAGATTCTTTACGGTGTATGGTCCTGCTGGAAGACCGGACATGGCGTACTTCGGCTTTACCAATAAACTGGTGAAGGGGGACACTATCAAGATTTTCAACTATGGTAACTGCAAGCGTGACTTCACTTACGTGGATGACATCGTGGAGGGTATCATGAGAGTGATGCAGCATGCTCCTGAGAAGCAGAATGGTGAGGACGGTTTGCCTATCCCTCCATACAAGGTTTACAATATCGGCAACTCGCATCCTGAGAATCTGCTGGAGTTTGTAAGCATCCTGCAGGAGGAACTGATTCGTGCCGGTGTGCTGCCTGAGGACTATGACTTTGAGGCGCATAAGGAACTGGTGGCGATGCAGCCGGGCGATGTGCCTGTGACTTATGCTGATACAACTCCGCTGGAGGAGGACTTCGGTTATAAGCCAGCTACTCCGTTGAGAGAGGGACTGAGAGCCTTCGCAGAGTGGTACAAGGAATACTATTTTTAGTGATTAGTTTTTAGTGATTAGTGATTATTTGGGTAGTGATTAAGGATTACAGATTGCATTTTGCTAGCTAATTAATCACTAATCACTACCAAATAATCAATACTAAATAATCACTACCAAATAATCACTACTAAATAATCACTACACATTAATAATTAATAACTAAAGAAGTGGAATTTCAATATCATATTTTTTCGCCTTATCGGGTTTGTCCGTTGGGCGCTCATGTGGATCATCAGCATGGTATCGTGACAGGTTTTGCTATCAACAAGGGTGTGGATCTGTGGTTTACACCGAATGAGGATGGCAAGGTACACTTGGAGTCACGCACCTTTGATGGTGTTGTTGATTTTGACATTACTAAAGGAACGCTGGTAAGAGAAATGCACTGGGGCGACTATGCCAGAGGTGCCAAATACGCACTGAAGAAACGCTTTGACCTGAAGAAGGGTATCAATGGCGTGGTACAGGGTTCGTTGCCAGTGGGAGGATTGTCATCCAGTGCTGCCGTACTTATTGCCTATGTAATGGCTTTTGCCAAGGCTAATGATATCATGCTCCAACCTTTCGAGGTGGTGAAGATTGCTTCGGAGGCGGAGCGAGAGTATATCGGACTGAACAATGGTTTGCTGGATCAGGCTTGCATCGCCTTGGGCAAGAAGGACGGTCTGCTGTTCCTGGATTGTGATTCGGACGATTATCGCATCATCAGAAGAAATCCGGAGATGAAGGATTTCGAGATTGGTATCTTCTTCTCGGGACTGACGAGAAGTCTGGTGAACAGTGATTACAATCTTCGTGTATATGAATGCAAGACGGCTGCCTGGAATGTGCTGGCGTATCAGAACCAGCCATTGAAGGAGTTTAACAAGACTTTCCTGAGAGATATTCCTAAGGAGTCGTATGAGGCATGTAAAGACAGGATGCCTGCCCGCTTTGCCCGCAGAGCCGAGCATTTCTATTCGGAGTATCGCAGGGTAAGACAGGGTGTGACGGCATGGGAGACTGGTAATCTGGAACTCTTTGGAAAGTTGTGCTTTGATTCTTGTGAGTCTTCTATCCATAACTATGAGTGTGGTTCGCCTGAATTGATAGCCATCTATGAGATTATGCGCAGTTTGGAGGGCGTATATGGTGGCAGATTCTCGGGCGCAGGATTTAAAGGCGCTTGCATCGCCTTAGTGGATCCTGCTTGTAAGGAGAATGTAGAGAAGGAGTTGACCCGTCAATATCTGGAAAAGTTCCCTGAGTATGAGAAGACATTCAAGGTGTTCTGGGTGAAGCCGGATGACGGAGCGAGATTTTTGTAGTGATTAGTTATTATTTATTAGTGATTATTGCATAGATTATGAAGAATATTGTGATAGCGGCAGGATATGCCACAAGATTGGGTGAGTTGACCAAGAACTTTCCGAAGCCATTGTTGAAGATTGGTGAGAATACGATATTGGGAAGAATGCTCGATGATATTGATAAGATTCCGGAGATTGATGAGCACATCATCATCACGAACCATAAGTTTGCCGGTATCTTTGAGGAGTGGGCATCAAAACAGAGTTATA
>ERZ1026892.1307-NODE-1307-length-10796-cov-28.541756_pt1 | contig 10796 bp, 6 predicted proteins | sample MGYA00380176_ERZ1026892 | MGnify/ENA primary metagenome ERZ1026892 (study PRJEB33269, sample SAMEA4719812) | human gut metagenome | biome: human-associated habitat; feature: organic feature; material: feces | place: Cameroon | collected 2013-10 ... | reverse complement strand
ACATCATCGGTCTTGCCTATAACCTTGGCAATGTTGTAGGCGCAGTCGATAGAGTGGGCGAGCAATCCTTGTATTGCTGCATGGTTATCAAGCGTGACTGGAGCCCAGTCGAAGAATACTATAGACACCATCATTCCCTTATACTGGTAGCCAGTGTTAGCATATAGATGGTTATTGTCTATGGCTTTGGCAAGTATGGTGTTGATCTGATTCTTTACTACTGGCCAAAGGTCGCGTGCTGTCTCGGTATCGCCTGTAGCCTTGAGATAGTCGTTTAGTGTGAGAATGTAAGACAAGGCATAGTCAACGAAGAATGTCTGCTGTGCGTGTGGCTTGGGATATTCCACCATATTAGAATAGAGCAAGCCGTTGTTAGGATTGGCAAGTCCGGCAAGCAGATATAAGCAACGCTTGGTTACGTTGTATTCCTTAAACGATGCTGTATTGGCAAGAGCCTCCAGATAAAGATCGCCCATCCACAGACGTTGGTCGCGCTTAGGTCCGTCCTCAAATACACCCTGCATACAGTCCTTAAGTGTATTTTCCGACACACGTGCTATATCCTTGAATATTTGTGGTGTGGTGCTTGCCAGTTGTGCTTTCGACTTGCCAGCAGATGTTGTGGCTTCAAATGTGATGTTGTCGAAGCAGAAATCGCTGTATATTGAAGTGCCTACAGCTTCTATCTTCATATATCGTGCTGTGATGCGGCGGTTGAAGGTATAGCATCCGTCGTAGCTCACATCGCATTGGAAGTCTTGCATCCAGCCACGGCTAAGGCTGCCAGTGTAAGGCTCTACGGGTAGACCAAGGTCGCTTGGTATCTCGCCAAATGTTACTTTAAAGCGTAGTACGGCATCCTGCATAGGACCGATGTCCTTAATCTTGAAGCTTACATTGCCTACAAGATGTTTGCCGAAGTCGACTATCACCTCTTTCTTCTTCTTGAACGACTTGCTGTAAAGATCGTTGATATCACCGTCTTCCACAGCCTTGAAGCCTTGGAAGGCATTGGCGTCTGCCACAATCTTTACTTCTCTTACGGGGTGATGTGTGGTTTTGTTTAATACAGGTTTGCTAGCCTCTGCCTTTTGCAGCCAAGTTTGTTGCTGACTCTCGGTGTAGCATTGCGCTGACACGTTCAGAGAGAACAATGCCAGCGACAATGCCATGAAGAAACACTTATTCATACCTATTTAATAACGTTCATTACTTCCAAAACAGTTGGTCCATAATTTCGTAGCGCTTCTCCATGTTTGGGTCTTCCTTAACAGATGTGTTGGCGTCGATCTGCAGAACCGGAGCTATGGCTTTGCCGTTGGTTGTAGGCCATTCGATGAGGCCAAGACCATTAGGATTGCCAGTCTTAACGAAGTTGACGTAATAGTTGCTGAAGATATCTGATATGGTGTAATCCTCTGGCTGCCAATCGTACACGCGGTTAGTTGGCAGTGTACCCATAGCATACTCAATATCGGCAGAGTGAACTGCGCCAATATTCTTAGGAGCAGCAGGAGTATCTGATGTCTTATCCTGAACACCGCCAGCAAGACCTGCAACCTTGTCCTTCAATACCATGTCGGGACGTGGATGACAATAACGGTAGCGATATACTGGCTGTCCACCAGTAAGCTTGTGCATATTGCCCCACTTCCATGTAGAATAGTCGAGGAAGACATCACCGGCAAGATTGTTGCCTGGTTGTCCCATAACATCGGCATCAGTGTTGAGGCCATAGAGTTTGAACAGTTCGTCGGTAGCATCGCCATAGATAGCGCGTGCTGCTTCTTTCATATTCTCGATTGTGGCTGGTTTGCCACGCAGAATGAACATGGCATTCATCTCCTGATTGTTGCCACCTATAAGCAATGGCACCTTAGTCTGCTCGCCATTGGCAAACACATCGTAGGGCTGCTTTGTCCAGAAGTATCCGTCGATGTTGTATATTGGTACACTCTTTACGCTAGCTTTCTTCATAAGCTCCTCGGCAGAGAGCGAACGCAATTCCTTAATATTCTTGCAGCCAATTTTTTTCGTCATTTCTAAGCCCTGGGTCTCAGCCTCCTTAAGTGTGGCAACCTTCTTTGTTCCAATAACCGAACCGCTTGAACCCATTGCCTGGGCAAACAATCCTTTGCACAAAGGTGATGCCATAAGCGAGCTAACCGACATTGAGCCTGCTGACTCGCCTACGATAGTGATACGGTTAGGGTCGCCACCGAATGCTGCTATATTATCTTTTATCCATTTGATGGCTGCCACCTGGTCGAGGAATCCATAATTGCCCGAACCCTTATACGATGTCTCCTTAGAGAGTTGTGGATGGGCAAAGAATCCGAAGATGCCCTCGCGATAGTTGGCTGTAACTGATATGATGCCCTTGCGTGCCATAGCATCGCCTGCATATCTTGGCTCACTGCCGCTGCCGCACATCAGACCACCACCATTGAAGTATATAAGTACAGGCAGATGCTCGTCCATTGTCTTTGCTGGTGTCCATACGTTAAGATACAGACAGTCCTCGCTCATCTTCTTAGTACCAAAGTTCATGTCGCCGAAGATATTCTCCTGCATAGGGTTTGGTCCATATTCTTTAGCTTGGCGTACGCCCTGCCATTTCTCTACTGGCTGTGGAGCCTTCCAACGAAGATTGCCTACTGGAGGTGCGGCAAAGGGAATGCCCTTGAATGTCTTTACACCCGATTCGTTTATGCCCTCAAGTGTGCCTTCGGCAACGTTTACTCTTGTGGGTTGTTGTGCAAACAATACTCCTGTGAGTAGTGTAAGCATAAATGTCAGAAATGATTTTCTCATACGTATAATGATTTAGATGTTTAAATTATATCTTTTCGTAGTTATTGGTTCAACTCTCAAATACTGCTTATTTAGTTATAACCTACAAATTTACTCTTTTTTCAGTTACAATCTACTAATGTATCCTTTTTTAGTTACAATCTACTTATACCTTATATATTATGTCTGCCTATTATATGATTTGAATCGATTTATCTTTTTCTTGTACCAATCTGCTGCAACTCAGCATCAAAGTTGTATTTCACTTCGCATTCTTTGTCGAATATCATAGTGGCTTTCTTCTTTGTTGTGAAGGCTGGCCATTGTGGTACTCCATTGCCATTAGAATCGATATATCCAGCTACATTGCCGTATTGTGTTGCTACGGTAGAAGCCTCGGTGTTAGTGTTGATAGTGTAACCCGGAATTGAGTTCTGGGCAAACATAGTTGTGGGCAAGAAGCCCACAGCTATGTTTAGTAACAAATTTTTAATCATGAAAAGTTATGTACTTTTATGGCTTTTAGTGATGCTTTATGCTTCATAATGTAGAGGCTTATGTAAGCCTCATAATGGTTGTTGACCATTAGAAGTTGATGTGAGCAGCAAACTCAACAGTGAATGGACGGATGTATGAGCCTGCCATGAGATAGTTCTTGTAAGCCGATACGTCCTCTACAAGGTCGGCAGAACCGATACTGCCTGAGCAACCCTTCTGGTTGAGGATGTTTACTACGTTTACAGAGAAGCCCACGTGCTTATTCATATTATAGTCTACACCGCCAAATGTCTCCCAACGTCCGTTGAAGTAGAGGCTATTGGTCTTATTGATGTACTGCTTGCTTTGGTAGCGGAAGCTTGCCCAAACACGGAACTTGTCGAACTGATAGCTTGGGTCGAGCTCGATGATAGTCTTGCTTACGCCTGTTGTTATCTTGTCGTTGAAGTTGTACGACTTTGATGTGCCATCGCTGAAGTTGGCTGTGACGTCGAAGTTCTTGTACTTCGGGCTCTGTAATGTAAGCAAGCCATGGAATGTGAATCCCTTGAACGGTGTGAGCACAACGTCTGTTGTCCAGCCCATTGTCTGTACGTCGTTGGTGATAGGAATTGTAACAACGTCAGACGAGTTGTTGGGGTTAGTAAACTGTGTGCGACTCTTGTAATTAGACTGCTGAATGAGCGATACCTGCGATACAAGCTTCATCCAAGGAGTGTTCCAGAATATACCGGCACGACCCAAGTGAATGTTTACTGCGTCAAGGATAGGCATGTAAGGACCTGCGAAGTCCTGTGAATTAGGATGCTGCATAGCGTATACATACTCGGCTACGAGTCCAAAGCCTTTGGCAATGGTGTAGCGTGTATTGATAGTGGCAGCTGGATTAAACCATTTGTTTGAGTAGCGTGTCACTTTGCCGTTGTTTACGCTGTAGTTGAGGCCGCGTACATTCTCTGCGTATGTAGGTGTCTTGTCTGTAGCGTTGAGATAAGCCATAGCGTTTTTGCCGCCCATAGCATAGTATTCGCCACGTACACCTGCCGACAACCACCAACGGTTGGTTACCTGCCAATCGTCTGAAGCATAGAATGCAAGCTTGGTCTCATGTCCGTCGTAGTACTCGCCACCGGTATTAGCTGCAAACTCCTGACTTCCGTTATGGTTGAGCCAAGCCGGATTGGCCTCAATAGTGTGGGCATAAACTCCAGTGTTTGCTTGGATTCCCTCGCGATCCCACCAGAAATTAGCACCAATACGCCATGAGTGAGCGTGGTCTTTGCTCTTGCCTGTAAGCTCGGCTGTTGTCATCCAGTTGCGAGTCCAACCAATGTCGCGCAGCATATAACGTGAGTTGTAGTTTCCTTCGAATACATCGCCTGCCTTATGACCATCGAAGTCGTAAGCATATGTATATCCGTCTGCTGCTGTAGCCTTGCCAGTTCCGGCAAGCGCCATTGAAACCATATAGTTGTTGGCATAGTTGTACTTTGACGTGATGTCAAGATTTATTCCGTTGAGGAATGTATAGTTGAAGTTGGCTGTAAGGCTGTTGTTCATTGCATGTACGCCACCCTTTCTTGATATCGTATTTGTCTTACCGGTCATTACATCGAGATATGTTATCTGTCCGTTGCCAGGAAGAAATCCGTCCTTGCCAAGTCTGAATCCATTGTACTCCTTAACCGAACCATCGCCTACATATATAAATGGGCCATAGGCATCGCCAAGGTTCTTGTTGTTGGCATAACGGTAGAAGAGGTTGAACTTGCCGCGACCATCGTTCCATTCCTTAGAAAGGGCTGCCTTGAACATCTTCATGTCTGTGGCATACTGTATGTCGGCTAGCTTGTTGGTACCTGGATCAAGGTTTGTGTATGCACCAAGCGAGTAAGACCAACCGTTGGCTATCGGACCTGCAAGCGACATATCGAAGCGTTGCAAGTTGTAGGTGTTGGTGGTATAGTTTACATGACCTTCAAACTTGTCCTTTCCACGACGTGTCTTCGACAGTACAGCGTAGTTTACTGCACCGTTCTTGATTGCACTCTCGCCAAGTGACATCAGACCCATGCTTTCGTGCTGTGCGCTACCGGTCCAGTAGAGGTAGGGCAGACAAGGCCAAATGTTATAAGATACGGGTAGACCGTCCTCGTATATGGTGGCCGAGAGTGATGAAGGCAAGCCAATCGATATTTGGCGTGGCTGGTTGTCTGACGATGCGTTAAGCATCACGTTGCGGTTCTTTACTTCCTTTGTATCGTTGATAGTATCGTTTTTTGCTTCGTCTTGAGCCATTGTTGCCATAGGTACGGCAAGTGCGGTGGCTGTCAATAGGGCGGCTAATCTAAAAGATTTCATAGATAATTGCTTTTAATGAATTAAAATTGTCTTTAGGTTTTTAGAAGGGTGTGCCAAAACTTGCATATTGCTTATTTCGGCACTCCCTTATTCGTGCTTTATTATTTCTGCTCAGGCAAGAGGCTTGGACGTACTGTCTCTGTAACCTTGCCATCAATATTTACTGTTGATGTAAGAGGCTTCATGTCGGCTGCGTTCTTGGCAACCATAACTGTGTACTGACCGCCCTCAACCTGCCACTGGCTTGCTGTTTCGTTGAACGAAGCAAGACTTTCGTAAGGGATTGTCATTGTTATCATCTGACTCTCTCCTGGGTTCAGCTTGCGTGTCTTGGCGAATGCCTTAAGCTCGCGTACTGGCTTGTCCATATCCTTGCCAGGTGCTGATACGTAGGTTTGAACAACTTCCTTGCCGGCTACCTTGCCTGTGTTCTTTACTTCTACCTTTACGGTGATGTCGCCCTTGGTGTCTGTTGTTACCGATGGCTTGCCATACTTGAAGTTGGTGTAGCTGAGGCCATAACCAAAAGGATAAGATACTGGCACATTCTTGGTGGTGTAATAACGATAGCCTACATATACGCCGTCGTTATACTCTGTGTAGTCAAAGTTCTTGCGGCTACCTTCTGTGCGTACGTCGGCAAATCCCTTGAGTGCCTCAGTAAGCTGGTCATCGCTGATATCATCTGGTGTTGGGAAGTCGGCCTTTGAAGGAACATCGTTGTAGCTTACTGGCCATGTCATAGGAAGACGACCAGAAGGACTCTCCTTACCAACAAGTATGTCACTTACCGAGTTGCCACCTTCCTGACCAGGAAGCCATGCTGTGATTACTGCATCAGGAGCATCAATCCAGCTCTTTGTCTCTACAACGCCACATACGTTCAGAATAACAACTACCTTCTTGCCTGCCTTGTGAAACGATATGCATACGTCGCTAATCATCTTCTTCTCTGCAGCTGTCAAGTTGAAGTTGTCTGAGATATAACGGTCGGCAAACTCGCCTGAGGTCTTACCGATGGTGATAATGGCAACATCGTTGTCCTTTGCCACCTTCTGCATATTAACATTCGAGAGGTCCATCTCTGGTATGAGATGCTTGGGAAGGAATGCTGCAAACTGGCTTGTAGACTTAGGCATCTTGGCTGTTGCCTCTGGAATGTAAGCCTCGTAGCTTGACTTGAGCGAGTTGTCAATATTAAATCCTGCGTTCTTTAGTCCATCGATAAGGCTCACTACGTATGCGTGGTTTACGTCGCCCGAACCTGTGCCACCTGCTATAAAGTCGTAAGATGAGCGGCCAAATACTGCAACATTCTTCACATTGCTCTTGATAGGAAGCGTATTTTTGATGTTCTTAAGCAAAACCATTCCCTCAAGGGCTGCGTTGCGTGTAACTACTGCATGAGCCTTAAGGTCTGGATTGTTGTCGGCTACATATCCTTTAAAGCGTGGTGTCTTAAGGATGTATTCGAGAATGTGCTTAACGTTGCGGTCGATAATCTCCATTGAGAGATGACCGTTGAGCACAGCCTTCTTTAGTTCTTCGCGCTGCGATAGTTTGCCAGGCATAAGCAAGTCGTTGCCTGCTTCCATCTGCAATGTCGCGTGCTGTCCACCGAACCAGTCGGTCATTACCATTCCCTTGAATCCCCATTCATGGCGCAGAATCTCGGTAATTAGGTCGCTACGCTCGCTGGTCATTGTGCCGTTCACCTTATTATAAGATGTCATGACTGTCCAGGGCTGTGCTTCCTTTACAACAATCTCGAATGGCTTGAGGTATATTTCGCGGAATGTACGCGGAGTACCGATAACGTTGTTGCTTGTACGGTTGGTCTCCTGGTTGTTAAGGGCGAAGTGCTTTAGCGATGTGCCTACACCATTGCTCTGTACTCCGTTTACCATTGCTGCACAAATTTTGCCTGATAGTAGTGGATCTTCAGAGTAGTACTCAAAGTTTCTTCCGTTCAATGGATTGCGGTGGATGTTGGTGGCTGGTGCAAGCAATACGTCTACACCATAGTGTTTTACCTCATCACCCATGGCTGCGCCAATCTGTCCTACAAGATCTACATTCCAAGTAGAACTCATAACTGTCTCTATAGGAAAATGGGTACAGTAGAAGGTCTTGGATGTGCCTTCGCGTGTAGGTTTGATGCGAAGTCCAGCAGGTCCGTCGGCAACAACAGTTGCGGGTATTCCCAATCGTGGAATTGCGTTAAGCTGACCGGCTGCACCTGGAACAAGTTCGGCAGAAGAACCGATTGTAGCTGTGGCATCGCTCTTTACGTTGCCTGCCGATCCGATGAGAACGTTTAGCTTCTCGTCGAGAGTCATAGCGTTAATCACTTTTTCAATTGGGTCGACTCCAAGCTTGGGAGTCTGTGCGCTTGCACTTATAAATAAGGTGGATGCGCATAGGGTTAAAATTTTTGCCTTTAGCATAGGTTTGGGTTTTGTTTTTTGTCTGGTGCAAAGTTACGAACAATATCGACTCTCTTTACCTTTGTGTAAGTGCTAAAGTAAACTTTCTTGAAAGTTAAAATATTGATAACCAAACTGTTAGCAAAAACAGATTAATAATAAAAGTAAACTCTAGAACCTCCAATATTATACTCGAAAACTACAAAAAATATCCGCACACTCAACATATAGCCTGAATTTGATAATAGGTAAGCATGATTTTAATGGTCGTATATAATATTTAAAAGTTATATTCCGTGACACGGAACGGCCGTTCCGTGTCACGGAATGCGCGTTCCACGTCACCGAATGGCCATTCCGTGTCACGGAATAGAGATTTTAATTGTATTTATTCCAATAATCTATGTGGTTTAATTGTTTTAGCCTATCACTTTATGCATTATAGATAATACGAGCTGACTTACTGATTGCTAAAGTCTATAACTCTTATGGATATAAAGTGAATATTCTTATCATATGCTCCGTACTTCAAAGTATATTTCTCCTATTTTATTACTTTTTAAATATATTAACACTTACTTATATTCTTATTTGAAAATAAAGTACTAATTTTGTGCGCTTAAAATCTATTGAAAACCAATTAGAAATAAGTCAATACAAGTATTAAATTCCAATAAGAACCAATATCTATACATTATTTTTAAACTTTTAATTATGAGAAAATTGTTAAAATTGTTATTAATCATGCTGCTAACTATTGTATGTACTGCAAGTAGAGCACAAGAAATAACCATGGATTTTACTGATAATAGTGGTTGGAATATCCCTGGTAAGTATGAAACAACCAATAGTCCTCAAACGTTTGTAAAGGATAATAATGCTATTACGCTATCGGGTGAATATTATCATGTTACTGCAGGCTCTAACTCCTATTTGATGCTTAAATCTGAAGCCACATTAACCTTTTCCAAATTTGATTTCGATGTGGAAAGAATTGTTGTAATAGGAAATGGTTCTGCTAAAAAAGCTTCCCTAGATATCTTTGTTTGTGACAATTCTGTAAGTGGAAACGTTATCGCTAATGGTGGAAGAACTTTATGGATAAATGAAAATTATCAAGCTAAAGGAAATGTTTATACTCTGAAAGCTATTGATGACAACGTTCATATATACACAATAGAGATCTACAGAAAAGGTTCGTTTGCGCCAGAAGGAAAAGCAGTTTCCTTTTTAGCTCGTAAGGATGTAACCGCAGACGAAAAAATTATGACAAAAACCAAAGATGGAGTTACTATTTCTGGTAATAAAATAAAACTTTCAGATGATACATCTGGCATATATACTTTTAAGCCAGGTTGCAATTTTACCATATCGGTACAAACCGGTACCATAAAAAAGATTGAATTTTTAGGGATGCCAAATTTGAAAAATTTGACAGGCGACGAAAATTTGAGTGTATCTCCTTATAAGGCTGAATGGACGGGTAATGCACAGGAAGTGTCATTTACTAGTCCAAATGGTTACACAAACGTAAGCTCCATTACCGTTTACGTCTCCCTCCCCACAATCTCCCTCTCCGAATCCGAAGTAAACACAATCGAGACTCAGTCCGATGTAAACATCTCCTTTAACCGCAAGCTTGTTAAAGGTGCATGGAACACAATCTGTCTGCCGTTCGATGTGTCTGCAGCTCAAGCTAAGTCTGCTTTTGGTGCGGATGTTAAAATAGCTGCTCTTAATACTGAAAGCAAAGGCAATACGTTGATGTTTGACAACAAAACTGCTGAAGGTATTAAGGCTTCCATGCCTTACTTGATTATGCCGTCGGAGGTTAAGGCTGACAATAAGTATGAATTTTATAATGTAAATATTAAGGCTGGTGATGCTGGACAGGCAGCCACACCTGATCGTTTCGCCTTTAAGGGTATATATAATAAAGTGGACATCACTCAGGAGATTAACAATTCTGAAAGCTACGCAGCTTTCCTTGGTGCCAACAACACTCTGTTCAAGGCTAAGTCTGGTAGTACTACCAAAGGTTTCCGTGCCTACTTTGCCATTCCTAATTCTACTCCAGCATCTGCCTTGTGTGTAGTAGTCGACGGTAATGCCACTTCTATAAAGAATATCAACTGTGGGGCGGTGGAGAGCGATGATGCTGTATACAATCTGCAAGGCCAGCGAGTAGATGCCCACAACCTCATGCCTGGATTGTACATTAAGGCTGGTAAGAAGTTCGTTGTGAGATAATAAGAAAACTATTTATAAACAAAACTAAAACATTTATAGCAATGAAGAAAATATATTCAACTCCTAATATTGAAACCATAAACTTTCAGGGCGACATCGTGCTCAATACAATGTCAGAGAAAGTAAACCAGGTCTGCGATTCGGAAGGCGGTGGCTACGAGATTAGCATCAGTAGTGACAATATGAGCGAATATGGACAAGAAGAAGCTTATTCGGGTGGCCAGTCGCAAGTATGGGATGACTAATGCCGTTGGTTGCTTTTGTTGATTCTTGGTTAAGTGTAATGTCTTCTAATATATATTATAATAATGTATATGTGTTTGCGTACACAGAACAAAGATTGATACAAATCAATAATCATCATGAAAAGTGTAAATATATAAAGTTTTCTTGCCAAAAGTTTTGGTGGCTCAAGAAAAAGTCATACCTTTGCATCCGCTTTCGAGAACGAACGAGACCTCAAGCAAA
>ERZ1026892.1301-NODE-1301-length-10833-cov-12.731768_pt1 | contig 10833 bp, 10 predicted proteins | sample MGYA00380176_ERZ1026892 | MGnify/ENA primary metagenome ERZ1026892 (study PRJEB33269, sample SAMEA4719812) | human gut metagenome | biome: human-associated habitat; feature: organic feature; material: feces | place: Cameroon | collected 2013-10 ... | reverse complement strand
TGCACGACCCACCAATGTAAAAAGGCGCCCTAAAGGCGCCTTTTTGCTATGCGCAAAATTCAACGATTCGAACCTGCAGCAGGTTCGGGTCGAACGTAGTGAGACAACGGAGCCGCTTGCGGCGACGGCCCGAAGGGCAAGCGAAGCGAGTCATCCTGCACGACCCACCAATGTAAAAAGGCGCCCTAAAGGCGCCTTTTTGCTATCTGCAATCTGGACGATTCGCCCCCCCGCCCTCAGCCATTCAAGTCCAGCCACATTCTGCCGATACTCCTTATATTTACCCGTATAAGGCGTACACCATGACCGTTATCAGCTCTACCTCTATTCCAGCCCTGAAAACCACCACCAGCACCGCCGCGCCGAGCGGTAACGATACGGCATCGCAAATGGCGCGCATTACCCAACAAATTGTCAAACTGACCCAACAGCTGAAAGAAATCGCTGATGGCAGCGGCAGCGCGGAGGAAAAACAGAAACAGGCCGAAATGATTCAGGAGCAAATTACCATGCTGGAAGCTCAGCTGGCCCAGCTGCAGAACCAACAAGCGGAAAAAGCACAGGAAAAACAAGAAGCCTCTGTGACTGCTATCGCCAATGTCAACAAGCCCAGCGACGAGCACCAGATCGACATCTACGTCTGATACAGCGGCTCCTGCTGGCGTTCATCCGTCAGGCGCTGGCTCTGTTCGCGTACCACATCCCACAGCGCCTGCGCGGCGGTGGAAAGCGAACGGTTTTTCCGCCGCACCAGCATTAACTGGCGCTCAACGCCCGGCACCAGCCTTTTGACCACCAGCGGGCTGCCCTCCGGAAGCGGCAATGCCAGCGCCGGAATAATGCTAATCCCAATGCCTGCCGTCACCATCGGAAACAACGTCGCCGGGTGACCAATCTCCTGCACGATATCCGCCTCAATATCGTGCAGGCGCAGCGCCGCATCAATCAGCATTCGGCTTCCTGATGCGTAGTCCTGAAGCACCAGCTTTGCCGCCTGTAGCGCCTGCCAGCTGACGTACGGCAAATCCGCAAATGAATGATCGCGTCGACACAGAAGGAAAAAAGGCTCCGACAGTACCGTTTCGCACTGCAAATCCCCGACCACGCCAGGATCGATAACGATGCCAAAATCCACGTCCCCCTGACGAATACTTTCCAGCACCCACTGTTGAGGACGGTCGTGCAGCACAAAGCGAATCTCGGGATAGCGCAGATTGCTCTCGGCAATACACTGCGGAATAAGGTGTGCGGATATGGTCTGACTTGCCGCCACCCGCACTGTCCCACTGAGCTGTTGACCAATCCGCCCTGCTTCACGCAGCGTGCTGTGCAGCTCATCCAGCTGGCGCTCAAGCCGCTGCGCCAGCTGCTGCCCGGCTTCGGTCAGCACCACCTCACGCGTGGTGCGGTCGATCAAACGCACGCCGGTCTGATGTTCCAGCTCCTTAACGCTATGGCTGACCGCTGACTGGCTGAGGCCAATGATCTCCCCGGCTCGGCTGAAGCTTTTGGCTCGGGCAACCGTGACAAACACCTTTAACTGACGCAGCGAGTAATTCATCTGTTTTTTTCATCAATGGATGCAATAAATCAATTTTATTTCTCAAAAATAAAAAAGCAAAATGTCTGCATCGATCTTCAGGAGTCTTTATGAAACTTTTTCGCGTTTTAGACCCGTTTACGCTAACGCTTATCGCCGTCGTCCTGCTCGCCACCTTCTTCCCGGCGCGCGGCGATTTTGTGCCGTTTTTCGAAAACCTGACTACCGCCGCCATCGCGCTACTGTTCTTTATGCACGGCGCCAAATTGTCGCGTGAGTCGATTATCGCCGGCGGCAGCCACTGGCGTCTGCATCTGTGGGTGATGTGCAGCACTTTTGTGGTGTTCCCGGTGCTGGGCGTGCTGTTTGCCTGGTGGGCGCCCATTAACGTCGACCCGCAGCTCTATGCCGGTTTCCTGTATCTGTGCATTCTGCCTGCCACCGTGCAGTCGGCAATCGCCTTTACCTCGCTGGCTGGCGGTAACGTCGCGGCTGCGGTATGTTCAGCTTCGGCCTCCAGCCTGCTGGGGATCTTCCTTTCCCCGCTGTTGGTTGGCCTGGTGATGAACGTCCACGGCGCGGGCGGCAGCCTGGAGCAGGTCGGCAAAATCATGCTGCAACTGCTGCTGCCGTTTGTCCTCGGCCACCTGTCACGCCCGTGGACCGCCGCCTTCGTGACAAAACATAAGAAATGGATCGCCAAAACCGACCAGACCTCCATTTTGCTGGTGGTCTACTCGGCTTTCAGCGAAGCGGTCGTGAACGGTATCTGGCATAAAGTGGGCGTGGGTTCACTGCTGTTTATTGTGGTCGTGAGCATCGTGCTGCTGGCGCTGGTGATCCTGATTAACACCGTGGTCGCCCGGCGGATGGGCTTCAATAAAGCGGATGAAATTACGATTGTCTTCTGCGGTTCGAAAAAGAGTCTGGCCAACGGTATCCCGATGGCCAATATTCTCTTCCCGACGTCGGTGCTGGGAATGATGGTGCTGCCGCTGATGATCTTCCACCAGATTCAGCTGATGACCTGTGCGGTGCTGGCGCGCCGCTATAAAGCGCAGACGGAAAAACTGCAGGCCAAAGAGCAGGCCCGCGTCTAAGGTTAGCGCTTGAGGGGTTGTACCAGTTGGCTCAACCCCTCGGTTTTAATCAACAGCGTGAGCTGCATCAGTTCACCAAGATGGCCCGCCGGAAACTGATCCTTACGGGCGAACCACAGCAGATACTCTTCCGGAACGTCGATTAAACGTCGGCCTTTATACTTGCCAAATGGCATCTCGGTATTAGCAATCTCAATCAGCTGCGCTTTATCCACCTCAGACTCCCAGCAGCCGCAGCATTTCGGCTTCATCAATCACCGCAATACCCAGTTCCTGCGCTTTGACAAGCTTAGAACCCGCCGCTTCACCGGCAATCACCAGATCGGTTTTCTTCGACACGCTACCCGCGACTTTAGCCCCGAGTTCCACCAGCCGCGCTTTGGCATCATCACGGGACATCTGGCTCAGGCTGCCGGTCAGCACCACCGTTTTTCCCGCAAACGGGCTGTCGATCTCTTCGGCGTTGACCACCACCGGAGCGGGCCAGCTGACGCCTTCTTTCAACAGTTGCTGAATCACTTCGCGATTGCTGGCTTCGGCAAAAAAGTTAAACACGTGGTTGGCCACCACGACGCCAACATCCGGCACCTTCTGCAGCTCTTCAATGGATGCGGCTTCCAGCGCCTCAAGGGTGCCAAAGTAGCCTGCCAGCCCGGCGGCCGTCGCTTCACCCACTTCGCGAATACCTAAGCCATAGAGAAAACGGGCGAAGGTTGTTTGTTTGGCTTTTTCCAGCGCGTTAACCACATTCTGTGCCGATTTCGGCCCCATGCGATCCAGCCCGGTAAGCTTACCAGCCGTCAGCGTGAACAGGTCCGCTGGGGTATGGACGTACTCTTTCTCCACCAGTTGGTCGATGATTTTATCGCCCATGCCGTCAACGTCGAGTGCGCGTCGGGAGACGAAATGCTTGAGCGCCTCTTTCCGCTGCGCACCGCAAATCAGACCGCCGGTACAGCGGGCCACCGCTTCCCCTTCAACGCGTTCAACGTCGGAGTTACAGACCGGGCAATGGGTCGGGAAAACAATCTCCTGCGTTTCGGCAGGACGCTCAGAAAGCACCACGTTGACGACCTGCGGGATCACATCACCGGCACGGCGGATAACCACTTTATCGCCAATGCGCAGCCCCAAACGCTCAATTTCATCGGCGTTGTGCAGCGTTGCATTGCTGACCAACACTCCCGCCACCTGAACCGGTTCAAGACGCGCCACCGGGGTAATGGCCCCGGTACGGCCCACCTGGAATTCAACGTCGCGCACGAAGGTCATCTGTTCCTGGGCCGGGAACTTAAATGCCACCGCCCAGCGCGGTGCACGGGCGACAAAGCCAAGCTGTTCCTGCAGCGCCAGCGAGTTGACCTTAATCACCACGCCATCAATATCAAAACCCAGCGTCGGACGATCTTCTGCAACCTTATGATAGTAAGCGAGTACTTCCTCCGGCGAGTCGCACAGCGTCACGCGGTCGCTCACCGGCAGTCCCCACGCTTTAAACTGCAGCAAACGCCCCAGATGGGTATCAGGCAGCACGCCGCCTTCCAGTACGCCCACACCGTAGCAGAAGAAAGTCAGCGGTCGCTTCGCCGTGATGCGCGGGTCCAGCTGGCGCAACGAACCGGCGGCAGCGTTGCGCGGGTTGGCGAACACTTTGCCACCGGTACGGCGCGCCTCTGCGTTAATCTTTTCAAACCCGGCCTGGGGCAGGAATACTTCACCGCGCACTTCCAGACGCGCCGGGATGTTGTCACCGTGCAGCTTCAGCGGAATAGCGCGGATAGTACGCACGTTAGAGGTAATATCCTCCCCGGTGGTGCCGTCGCCGCGCGTCGCCGCGCTGACCAGCACGCCATTTTCATAGAGAATGCTCACCGCCAGGCCATCAAGCTTCAGTTCACAGCACCAGGTCAGCTTATCGCTGCTGTTCAGGCGATCCTGAACGCGCTTGTTAAACGCCAGGAAGCTCTCTTCATCAAAAACGTTATCCAGCGACAGCATCGGCACTTCGTGGCGAATCTGACTAAAGGCCGCCAGCGGCCCTGCACCGACACGCTGGGTCGGTGAGTCAGCGGTAACTAACTCAGGGTGCTGCGCCTCCAGCTCGCGCAGCTCGCGCATCAGGCGGTCGTACTCGGCGTCGGGCAGTTCCGGCGCATCCAGCACGTGATACAGGTATTCATGATGGCGAAGCGTCGCTCGCAGTTCATTCAGTCGTTGTTCTATTGGTTGCATATCACACCATCAATGATAAAAAACCCCCGACAGGCGGGGGTTCAGGAAGGATTGAAAACGCACGAACCTTATCAGGCGTTGGCGTCTTTAACTTCGCGAATACGATCCTGATACTCGCGCAGCTTTTGCGGGGTCATCATACGACGCTGATCGTCGAGTACCACGCCGCCCACTTCATCGGCAATGTACTGCGCCGACTGGAGCATCAGCTTGAAGTTTTGCAGCTCGTCACCGTAGCCCGGTACCTGCATGAAAATCGTCACGCCAGGGGTCTGCATATCGCTCATGTTATCCGGATCAAAGGTACCGGGTTTGAGCATATTTGCCAGGCTAAACAATGCCGGGCCGCTTCCATCCGGGCTAAGGTGGCGGTGGAAGATGTTCATGTCGCCAAACTTAAATCCGGCCTGTTGAATGCTATTGAGCAACAACTCACCGTTAATGTGCGAGCCCTGGTGAGCGGATACGTTCATCACGATCACCGTCTCTTTACGCTCCGGCTTGACCGGCTGAGTAGGTTCCGGCGCGGGCTGAGCGACCGGCTCAGGCTGCTGTACCGGCTGCGGCGCGGGCGCTTCTACTGGCTGAGCGGGCTGTGGCGCAACGGGCTGCTGAGCAACCGGCTGCGGTTGCTGTACCGGCGCGTGCTGCGGCTGTTCAACAACCGGAGGGCGCACAGGCTGTTGCGGCTGCACAGGCTGCGGCGGTGGAACCGGCGCGTGCTGAGCAGGCTGATGCGGCTGTTGCACGGGCGGCTGCTGTACCGGCTCCTGCACGCGCGCAGGCTGAGGCGCCTGACGCTCGTAAGGCGGCTGGTACTGGTGTTGGGGCGCGTGACGAGGTGCTTCATGCTCCCCGGCAACCCCAGGGGCGTGATTGACCTTGTGGACACGAACTTCACCCACGCCTTCAACATTGTCATCAAAGTCATCTTCCGACTCATCGTCGGCATCACGAGACTTCATACGCTTGATTGGGCGATCGCGGAACATCGAGGAACGTTCTTTACGGCTCGTCCAGAAACCATGAACCAGTAAAGCGAGTATGGCGATCGCGCCAACAATGATTAATATCAGACGCAAATCCTGCATCATTATATTCTCTGTTGTTCTAACACCTTGCCACCACGGCAAACATTTACTCACTAAGAGTATTTGCCCATCACGTCAAGTGCAAGTGTACACATGACATTCACCGCATAAAGATGAATTAAATCGTACTTTTTGCTTGTTTTTCGAACATTTCTTAACTGGTCATTGTCCAACAACTCGCTAATATAGTGTCGTCTTTTAATGTAGTCAGACAAAGGAGCTTCATCTGACCATGGTTTCATCGTCCACCCCTGCCGCACGTAGCGGCGTTTACTATTTCTCTCAGGGCTGGAAACTGATCGGCTTGCCGGGCATTCGCCGATTCGTCATCTTACCGCTGTTGGTCAATATTGTGCTGATGGGCGGCGCCTTCTGGTGGCTGTTCAGCAAGCTGGAGAGCTGGATCCCCTCGCTGATGGGACGTATTCCCGACTGGCTGCAGTGGCTTAGCTATCTGCTTTGGCCGGTTATCGTGATTTCGATTTTGCTGGTCTTCGGCTACTTCTTTTCTACGATCGCCAACTGGATAGCCGCACCGTTTAATGGCCTGCTGGCCGAGCAGCTAGAAGCGCGCTTAACCGGCGCAACCCCGCCAGACACCGGTATTGTCGGTATAATGAAAGACCTGCCGCGCATCATGAAACGTGAATGGCAAAAGCTGGCGTGGTATCTGCCGCGCGCCGTTGTCCTGCTATTGCTCTATTTCATTCCGGGCATTGGTCAGACGGTCGCACCGGTGCTGTGGTTTTTGTTCAGCGCATGGATGCTGGCGATTCAGTACTGTGACTATCCGTTCGATAACCATAAGGTACCGTTTAAAACCATGCGTGAAGCGCTGCGCACGCGTAAGGTCACCAACATGCAGTTTGGCGCGCTGACCAGCCTGTTCACCTTAATTCCGGTGCTTAACCTGGTGATCATCCCGGTAGCTATCTGCGGCGCGACGGCAATGTGGGTCGACTGCTATCGCGATAAACACGCGATGTGGAAGTAAGCGCCTGCTGTTTCAGGCAGTTACTCAGGTGACTGGCATCGTAGAAGTGACAGTACTCGGCAATATCCCGCAGCGAGAGAACGTCTTGCTGCATTAAAAATCGGGCGTGACGCAGCCGTAGGGCGATTAAATACTGCTGCGGCGTCATCCCGGTTCGCTGTTTAAAACGGCGCTGAAAGGTGCGTAGCGTCAATGAATAACGTTCCGCCAGCGTCGCCCACTCTACTCTGGACTGCCAGTGACACTCTATCCATGACAGCGCAAGGCATAACCGTTCCTCCACGCTGAGTTTCGCATTCGTTTTCTGGCGATAACCCGGCAACTGGCTCAGCAGCCGCAGCAGGAAAGTTTCCTGCTGCGCGCTACGCAGCATCTCACTCTCGTTGCACTCCCCCATCTCAGTGCAGGCAAATGCGTTAATCTCCCCCACGACCTTCAGCCACTCGGGGACCGCCATATACCATAACTGTGGCTCTGGTTCCTCAAACAGCAGCGCAGTACGACTTTTAAACCAGTTCAACTCTCCCAGCGGAACATGCAACAGGTTAATGGCGCAGGTTTCCCGCATTTCAGTAAAAGCGTGACGATCGTCGGCGCGCAGCGCCATAAAAGAGCCCGCGCGCATAAACCAGGGGTAGCCGTTGACGATATGGGTCATCGTCCCGGAGAGCAAAAAGAGTATTTCGTGATAATCGTGATCGTGCTCGGGGTAAGCGATGCCTGGCAACCAATATTGCACGCAAACACGATCGCCGGGGCGATTGAATACGCGGGATTGATGCAAAGTTTGCATGGCCATTTCCTGAGCTATCGTCAGAGTAGCGAAATTAAACTGCCGGCGATTAACTTGTCAAACACCTTATTTTTAAAGGGAAATAATTTAAAAATCACGGCTGAAAATTGAGTTTTATTGTCCTCAGACAGCGCTTGAAAAAGCGTCATTTTCATTCTGTGAGGGCCAACACAGCTTCTGAGGATAAAAACGACAGGCTGGCCGAAGGGTGGCAATCAGATAAAAGTCAGCGACGCTTATTCGGGCTAACGTAGCGCCATCATTTCGCGATGGAGTGGAATTATATGGTCAGCACGATAAATAAGCAGGCTTATATCAGAATAAGCCTCTGTCTGTTTGTTTTCTATTTTGCATGGTCCACCAGCTGGTCCTTTCTGGCAATCTGGCTGGCCGATAACGTCGGCCTGAACAGTGAAAAGATTGGCTTTGTCCTGTCAATCAACGCCCTGTTTGCGCTGGCGATGAAGCCCGTTTGCGGCTATATCATGGATAAGCTCGGCCTCGGCAAACACCTGCTGGTCATCGTGACCCTTGCTTCGGTGCTGGCGGCTCCCTTTTTCATCTGGGTCTATCAACCGCTGCTCGGTTTTAATCTGATTGCCGGTATGCTGGTTGGCGCGCTGTATCTTTCCTTCGCGTATCTGGCGGGGGTGCTGGTGTTTGAATCCTACGCCGACCGCTACAGCCGCGCCTGGTCTTTTGAGTTTGGCCGCGTGCGAATGTGGGGTTCGATGGGCTGGGCGGTAGCGTCGCTGTTTGCCGGGCAGCTGTTTAACCTGTCGCCGAGCTACAATTTCTGCGTCACATCGCTGGCCTGCGTAGTGCTGCTTATGCTGCTCGGCATGCTAAAAACGCAGGGCGAAGGTATCGACTGGCAGGCAGTGAACGCCGGGCAAAAAGCGCCGGTCAATAAAACTGACGTTAAAATGCTCTTTACCCAAAGTGGTTTCTGGATCCTGATGCTCTTTTACGGCGGAATTATCTGGATGATGCAGAGCGCCGAACAGCAGTTCCCGCGTTATTTTGTCAGCTTCTTTGCCGACCATAAACAGGGTAACGCGATGCTCGGTTATATGGGTTCAGTTCAATCCGCCGTCGAATTCATTCTTATGTTTTCTATTCCCTGGCTGATTAATAAAGTCGGCGCGCGCAACGGTCTCCTGTTAGCGGGTTTTGTGATTGGACTGCGGCTGATTGTTTCCGCACTGGCGACCCACGCGTGGATGATTGCCATTATTAAACCCTTCTACGGTCTGGAAATGGCGCTGCTGCTGGTATCCATCTTTAAATATCTCTCCCTCTATTTCGATAAGCGCTTAACCGGTACCGTTTATATGGTCCTCGGCTGCTTTAACTACTTAGGTATTGCGCTCATCAACCCCATTGCCGGAATGCTCTACGATCGCTACGGCTTCGCCAAAACCTACCTGGTGATGGGCGTAATTGCCTGGGTGATTACGCTTATCGGCATTCAGGTGCTCGGTAAAGGACGCTATGGCCGCACCTCGCCAGCGCCGATCTCCGCGACTCAGGGCTAACGCATAGCATGCCTCATCCACATGGATGGGGCTTATACCTTGTCTTATTCCATCCCGCTTGCCATTATTTCCCTTCAGTATATAGATATGCGAAATCCTTACTTCCGCAGAATCTTTAAGCAGGTATGCTGGTCCAGTACCCCAAATTTCATACAGTTAAGGACAGGCCATGAGTAAGATTTTTGAAGACAACTCCCTGACTATCGGTCATACGCCGCTGGTACGACTGAACCGCATCGGTAACGGGCGCATCCTGGCGAAGGTTGAATCACGTAACCCGAGCTTTAGCGTCAAATGCCGTATCGGTGCCAATATGATTTGGGATGCCGAAAAACGTGGTGTGCTGAAACCGGGCGTAGAACTGGTTGAACCAACCAGCGGCAACACCGGTATCGCTCTGGCCTACGTCGCCGCGGCCCGCGGTTACAAGCTGACGCTGACCATGCCGGAAACCATGAGTATCGAACGCCGTAAGCTGCTGAAAGCGCTGGGCGCGAACCTGGTACTGACGGAAGGCGCGAAAGGCATGAAGGGCGCGATTCAGAAAGCGGAAGAAATCGTCGCCAGTAATCCAGAAAAATATTTGCTGCTGCAGCAGTTCAGCAACCCGGCTAACCCGGAAATTCACGAAAAAACCACCGGCCCGGAAATCTGGGAAGATACCGATGGCCAGGTTGACGTCTTCATTGCTGGCGTAGGCACCGGCGGCACCCTGACCGGCGTGACGCGCTATATTAAAGGCACAAAAGGCAAAACGGATCTTATCTCCGTTGCCGTTGAGCCAACCGACTCGCCGGTTATCACCCAGGCGCTGGCCGGTGAAGAGCTGAAGCCGGGCCCACATAAGATCCAGGGGATCGGCGCAGGCTTCATTCCGGGTAACCTCGATCTGAAACTGATCGACAAAGTGGTTACGATTACCAACGAAGAAGCCATTTCCACGGCGCGTCGCCTGATGGAAGAAGAAGGTATTCTGGCGGGGATCTCTTCCGGTGCAGCGGTTGCCGCAGCGCTGAAATTACAGGAAGACGAAACCTTTACCAATAAGAATATTGTGGTTATCCTACCGTCTTCGGGTGAACGCTATTTGAGCACGGCGCTGTTCGCAGATCTCTTCACTGAGAAAGAACTGCAACAGTAATGCCAGCGCGTTAAATTTGTGTAAAAAAGCACCCTTTCGGGTGCTTTTTTGTGGTGCACGTCAAACTTTTACCCCCCCTGGCATTGCTTCACCTCCGTAGGTCTGGTATTTAACCATCATATTTATTTTGAGCCGCGAAATTATTCATTACAGGTTTTCCTGTGCTGAATCGATTTTATGATTTGGTTCAAATCCTGCTTTCGCGGCATAATGTTTAATGATAAGCGAAACGTCAAAGGCCAGAAGCGTCTGCGTCGGAAGGTTTGTCGCCGATGGTAGTGCTGATTTGTGAACGTCGCTTGAATTGAGTAATACAGGCTAAAGTGTAGCCACCAGGCTAGACTTTAGTTCCACAACACTAAACCTATAAGTTGGGGAAATATAATGTTCCAGCAAGAAGTTAC
>ERZ1026892.1299-NODE-1299-length-10835-cov-4.151948_pt1 | contig 10835 bp, 4 predicted proteins | sample MGYA00380176_ERZ1026892 | MGnify/ENA primary metagenome ERZ1026892 (study PRJEB33269, sample SAMEA4719812) | human gut metagenome | biome: human-associated habitat; feature: organic feature; material: feces | place: Cameroon | collected 2013-10 ... | reverse complement strand
GGTGCCGTAAAGAACAATAAGATACGCAAGTCTGCCACTTCCGACTGGATGGATATTGAGAAGCAGCGTGGTATCTCTGTATCTACTTCTGTGATGGAGTTTGATTATCTCCCAGACGGACAGTCTGGCGAACCATATAAGGTGAACATCCTCGATACTCCGGGTCACCAGGACTTCTGCGAGGATACCTACCGCACACTTACAGCCGTGGATTCTGCCATCATCGTGGTGGATTCTGCCAAGGGTGTGGAGGCGCAGACCCGCAAGCTGATGGAGGTGTGCCGTATGCGCAATACGCCGGTTATCATCTTCATCAACAAGATGGACCGCGAGGGTCGTGATCCGTTCGACGTGCTCGATGAGCTGGAGGAGGAACTTAAGATTTCCGTTCGTCCACTCTCATGGCCTATCGGACAGGGCGCCCGATTCAAGGGTGTGTATAATATCTACGAGCACCAGCTCAACCTCTTTACGCCTAACAAGCAGCGCGTAACCGAAAAGGTGGAGGTGGATGTGCAGTCTGAGGAGCTCGACCAGCGAGTAGGTGAGCGCGAGGCTGCCCAGTTGCGCGAGGAACTGGAACTGGTGGATGGCGTTTATCCTGAGTTTGACGTCGAGACCTATCGCTCTGCCGAGGTGGCTCCTGTGTTCTTCGGTTCTGCATTGAACAACTTCGGTGTGCAGGAACTCTTAGACTGTTTCGTTCAGATAGCTCCATCGCCAAGACCTACCAAGGCAGAGGAGCGCATGGTGGAGCCTGAGGAGCCTAAGTTTACGGGTTTCATCTTCAAGATTACTGCCAATATCGACCCTAACCACCGTTCCTGCATCGCATTCTGCAAGATCTGTTCGGGCAAGTTTGTGCGCAATCAGCCTTACTATCACGTGCGCCTCGACAAGACCGTGCGTTTCTCTTCGCCAACCCAGTTTATGGCGCAGCGTAAGAGTACCATCGACGAGGCTTATCCGGGCGATATCGTAGGTTTGCCAGACAATGGCATCTTCAAGATCGGTGATACGCTGACCGAGGGTGAGAAAATTCACTTCCGCGGTTTGCCATCCTTCTCTCCACTGCTCTTCAAGTATATCGAGAATGATGATCCGATGAAGAGCAAGCAGTTCCAGAAGGGATTGGAGCAGCTGATGAACGAGGGTGTGGCACAGCTGTTTGTCAACCAGTTTAATGGTCGCCGCATTGTGGGAACCGTGGGTCAGCTTCAGTTTGAGGTGATCCAGTATCGTCTAGAGAACGAGTATAATGCCAAGTGCCGTTGGGAGCCAGTTCACTTGCATAAGGCATGCTGGATAGAGGCCGACGACGAGAAGGAATTAGAGAGCTTCAAGAAGCGCAAGTACCAGTACATGGCGAAGGATATCGAGGGCAGGGATGTGTTCCTGGCCGATTCAGGCTATGTATTGAGCATGGCGCAGCAGGACTTCGAGCATATCAAGTTCCACTTTACTTCGGAATTCTAATAATATAAAAGGATAACTTTTTAAAGAAATAATAAGAGATGATAGATGAAATGGCAGAAAAATCGGGCGCAATAGCCAAAATGGTAGCGTGGCAGAAGGAGCATATCTCCGACCGCCAGATGACGCTTATCCTGGCTTTTGTCATCGGTCTGCTTGCCTCCGTTGCCGGATTTTTCCTGCATAGTATCGTGCACGAGATACAGATATTGCTCACTTCGGGTTTTGAGAAAAGCACCTACAATCTGCTTTTCCTCTTGTTCCCTATCGTGGGCATCTATCTTACCTCGCTCTTTATCAAGTATGTGGTGCGAGACAATATCTCTCATGGTATCACGAGAGTGCTCTATGCGATTTCTACCAAGCAGTCGAAACTGAAGGGACACAACTGCTGGTCGTCGGTAGTAGCTTCTGGTATCACCATTGGATTCGGTGGATCAGTAGGAGCCGAGGCGCCGATTGTGCTCACGGGTTCAGCCATCGGAAGTAATCTGGGACAGATATTCCGCATGGACAAGAAAACGATGATACTGCTCGTAGGATGCGGTGCGAGTGCCGCCATTGCTGGTATCTTCAAAGCCCCAATCGCAGGTCTCGTCTTCACGCTTGAGGTGCTGATGGTAGATCTCTCGATGGCTTCATTGCTGCCTATCCTCATCTCCTGTGTTACGGCTACCTGTTTCAGTTATATCCTGATGGGCGAGAAATCGCTCTTCGATTTCACGCTCACCGACCCATGGGAGCTCGACCGTGTGCCGGCGTGCATCCTGCTGGGCATATTCTGCGGCTTCGTGAGTCTCTACTTCATGAGAACCATGTCGGCCTGCGAGGGATTCTTCGCCAAGTTGAAGCAGTATCCGTATGTCAAACTGCTCTTCGGAGGCATCATCCTGAGCAGTCTCATCTTCCTCTTCCCATCGCTCTATGGCGAGGGATATTCGGCAGTCAACATCCTGCTGAAGGGTAGAACCGAGGCCGACTGGGGCATGGTGATGAGCAATTCGCTCTTCTATGGCCACAGTCAGTTGCTCGTGCTATATATCGGACTGGTAACCTTCACCAAGGTGTTTGCCACCTCAGCAACCAATGGTTCAGGCGGTTGTGGCGGAACCTTTGCTCCATCGCTTTTCATCGGCGGTTTTGCAGGCTTCTTCTTCGCTCGCATCTGGAACATCTACAAGTTAGGCGTTTATATTCCTGAGCAGAACTTTACGCTGATGGGCATGGCAGGCGTGATGACGGGCGTGATGCATGCACCGCTGACGGGCATCTTCCTGATAGCCGAACTGACAGGCGGTTACCTGCTCTTCATCCCACTGATGATCGTGTGCATCTGCTCGCTGCTTACCATCAGCATCTTCGAGAGCCACAGTATCTATGCGCTCCGACTGGCAAGGGAAGGCAAGTTGCTTACCCATCATATCGACAAGGCAGCCCTCACGCTGATGGGTATGCAGAGCGTGGTGGAGAAGGACTATCATCCGGTAAGTCCCGACCTCCCGATGGGTAAGTTAGTGTCTGAAATCAGTCGCAGCAACAATAATTTCCTTCCGGTAGTCAATCAGGCTGGCGTCTTGCTGGGCATCATCGATATCACCCGCATCCGTCACATCATCTTCCGTTCGGAACTCTACACGCGCTTCAAGGTAAAGCAGCTGATGCTCCAGCCTTCAGCCGTGCTCAGCGATCACGAACCGATGCAGGAAGTGATGAAGAAATTTGACGAAAGTGATGCCGCCCAGTTGCCTGTAGTGGATGTGAACGGCGTGCTGAAGGGATATATCAGCCGTACCCGCCTTTATTCGACTTATCGCCAGATTGTGGCGGATATGTCGGCCGAGTAGGTTAAGTGAAGAGTGAAGAGGGAAGAGTGAAGAATTCTACGGCTTTACTGTTTTTAACTTCAAAATATTAGTTTATGGAGAAAAAAGATTTAAGAATCGTATTTATGGGAACCCCGGAGTTTGCGGTGGAATCCCTCAAGAGCCTTGTAGAAGGCGGATATAATGTGGTGGCTGTAGTAACCCAGCCCGACAAACCGGTGGGTCGTCATCAGGACACTCTTCAGCCTTCGCAGGTCAAGCAATATGCCCTCTCAAAGGGCTTGCCTGTATTGCAGCCTGTGAAGATGAAGGATCCGGAATTTGTAGAGCAGTTGCGCAGTTATCAGGCCGACCTGCAGGTGGTGGTAGCTTTCCGAATGCTGCCAGAAGTAGTATGGGATATGCCTCGCTTCGGCACCTTCAATGTGCATGCAGCCCTTCTTCCTCAGTACCGCGGTGCTGCCCCTATCAACTGGGTTGTCATCAATGGTGAGACGGAGACAGGCGTCACCACCTTCTTCCTCGACCACGACATCGATACCGGTCGCATCATCATGCAGAAGCCATTCGCCATCCCTGACGATGCTGATGTTGAGTATGTTTATGACGGACTGATGCACTTAGGCGCTGAGATAGCTGTAGAGACCATCGACCGACTGATAGCATCCGACGGAAATATCGACTCAATGCCGCAGGATGAGATGATCACGACAGACACCGTGCTTCATTCTGCTCCGAAAATTTTCAAGGATACCTGCCGTATCGATTTCAATCAGCCAGCCAAGAAGGTGTATGACTTCATTCGCGGTCTTTCGCCATATCCAGGCGCCTGGACTGAGATTCAGAAGGAAGGCGGTAAGGCGCAGGTGCTGAAAGTATTCAAGACTTCCAAAACAGGAAAGGCAGTTGCTGCTTCTTCAGAGAATGTTGCTTCTTCAGAGAATGCTGCTTCTTCTGTAGTAGGAACCTTGCGCGTGGAAGGCAAGAGCCTGCAAATAGCCTGTGCAGACGAATGGCTCCAGCTCGACACAATACAGATTAGCGGCAAAAAGAGAATGGAAGCCCGTGATTTCCTCAACGGAATGAGAGATATCGAGCAGTACAGAAGTATTTAATAAGGAAGTACTTTCACCTTAATATATAATCAAGAATCGGTTTTGAGGTGCAAAGAATTTCTTGTAAATAGAAAATTGGTTTTTGAGAAACGAAGGACTTCATGAAAAGCAAGAATCATTTTGAGAGACAAAGGATGAATCAATTCCTTCATATATAAGGATAAACAATAATAAAGGAGAATAAAAAATGACTCAACAGGAAGATATTAAGAATGCAATAGAATGCATGCGTAAGGGTGGAGTGATTCTCTATCCTACAGATACCGTTTGGGGTATCGGTTGTGACGCTACTAACCCAGAGGCAGTGGCAAAGGTTTACAAAATAAAGCAGCGCGACGACAGTAAGGCGCTTATCTGTCTGGTGGATAGTGCTGACCGTATGGCGCGTTATTTCCGCAATGTGCCTCAGGTGGCTTGGGATTTCATCGATGTAGCCATGCCTGTGAAGCCAACTACCATCATCCTCGATGATACTACGGGTGTAGCCAACAATCTGGTGGCAGAGGATGGCAGTCTTGCTATGCGAGTAACTTTCGAGTCTTTCAGCAAGGAACTCTGTTATCGCTTCCAGAAGCCTATTGTGAGCACCAGTGCCAATGTGAGTGGTGAGCCTGCAGCGCAGAACTATCGTGATATTGCCCCAGAATTGCTGGAGCAAGTAGATTATGTTTGCTGGACCCGTCGTCAGGAGCATAAGCCTCACACACCATCCAGCATCGTGAAAATAGCCAAGAATGGAGAGGTGACGATTATCCGATAAAGTTAATCTTCAAAGAAACGAAAAAGAGGATGTGTTATGAACTTATGACACACCCTCTCTTTTCTATTAATTATTTATTTTTTTCGGGAATCCCTTTACTTTCGGTTTCCCTTTTCGTTTTCGTTCTGCAAATCCTGCTTTTCCGAAGAATCCTCATTTTCCAGATATTCTTCTTCCGTTATCTCTTCTTCCAATATATCCTCTTCATTCGTCACTTCTTCGTCCAACATTTCCCCTTCATCTTCATCTTCCTCCTCTTTTTCCTTTTTTCCGAAGTCAGGATCTATTTTGAGGTAGTCGGTAACCAGGAAGGTGATTACGCAGCATGCCATCACCACGATGAAGAAATGGCGGTATCCCAAGAGGTCTTTCAGATAACCCGAAACCATGCCCGGAAGCATCAGGCCGAGATAGGAAATACCGGTACAGATGGAGTAGTGAGAGGTCTTGAACTTGCCCTGACTGTAGAATAGCATGTAGAGCGTAAGCACCGTGAAGCCTAACCCATAACCGAACTGCTCTACGAATAGGCAGGAGGACACCATCACGATATCAGAATTGAGCGAATAGCTGAGATAGATATAGACGGCATCCGGCAGGGTGATGGCGCAAACCATTGGCCACAGCCACTTCTTCATACCGTCGCGGCTCACTAAGATACCTCCGATGATGCCACCCAGAAGGAGACCGATGAGACCAACCGTACCATTGGCAAGTCCGTATTCCTGCGGTGACATGCCCAGACCACCCTGCGAGTTAGGGCGAAGAATGAAAGTCTTGGTCATCGTATTGAGCAAAGCCTCCGGGAAGCGGTAGAACAGCAGAAAGAGCATCACAATGACCGTCTCCTTGGCTCCGAATTTCGTGAAGAAAGTGCGGAACATATTCTTCAGTTCGTGAGTCACTTCGCCCACAGTTCTCTCCGTCTGCACATCCTCTTTCGGCGTAGGCATCAGGCGGCTATGGTAGAGCCACAGACCGATGAAGATGCCAGCTAATCCGTAGAAAATCAGTGCCCACGAGAAGCGTATCTGATTGCGGAACATCACCTGCAGCACACCAGCCAGCATCACTAAGAAACCATTCACGAAGATGATGGCGAGGCGGTAGAAGGTATTGCGCAGACCCACAAACTTCGTCTGGTTGTGCTCATCCAGTTCTATCATATAGAAGCCGTCGGCAGAGATGTCATGGGTGGCGCTGCAGAAGGCGATGAGGAAGAAGAAGCACATGGTGGCCTGAAACCAGAAGGCCGTAGGCAGCGAGAACGCAATGCCTGCCAGTGCTGCTCCGATGAGCGCCTGCATCGTAAGTACCCACCAGCGCTTCGTTTTCAGAAGATCGATGAACGGGCTCCACAAGGGTTTGATTACCCAGGGAAGCGCCAGCCATCCTGTATAGAGACCCACTTCGGCATCCGTGAGGCCCAACTGCATGTACATCACCACAGAGAGAACTGTCACAATCACGTTGGGCAGTCCCTCTGCAAAATATAGGGTAGGGATCCATGCCCATGGATTCCTGCTATTCTTCTTTGTTACCATTTTATCCATTAGATATTTATCTTTTGTCCATTAGATTTCGTTCTCTTCCTCAGACATCGCTTGACTATCAGAAATTAGACCTTACTCGTTGATCAGAAAGGACTCTATCCTTAGACCTTACTTGTTGATCAGAAAGAACTCTATTCCTTAGACCTTACTTGTAGATTTTCTTGATTTCTGCTCCCTGATAGTATCTCAGCAGGATATCATCGTAGGAGTATCCTTCGTTGCCCATCACGGCTGCACCTATCTGACAGAGACCCACTCCGTGTCCCCATCCGGCTCCGATCAGTTCGAAGCGCTGAGGAACCTGGTTCTCGTCCAGATCAAACTTATCTACCACGAAAGCCGAACTGTAGAGATGGCTGTCGCTCAAGGCTCTGCGTATCTCCAGCTCCTTGCCGATGGTGAAAGTCTTTTCGGTACCGATAATTTGCAACTTGCTGATGCGTCCGCTCTTACCGCGTTCCACAGCCTTCATGTCGAGGATGCAGCCGAAGTTCATCTTCAGTTTCTCTTCGAGCAGCTGCTGCAGTTTCTCCTGAGTCAGCGTCACCTTCCAGCGGTAGAAATCGGCAGTTTCCTGGTCATAGTCGTTTAATACTTCCGAGAGCACTTTTCTGTCTGTAGTATTGCAGAAAGCAGGCGGGTTGGAGCGAATCCAGCGGTCAGCCTCTTCCTCCTGAGTCAGATCCGGAAGTCTGTCCTCAGAATCCATCAGAGCCTTTGAAGCCTTCAAGCACTCAGTATCTCTTGCATCTTTCAAGCACTCGGCATTCATGGAACTCTTCAGTCCTTTCGGCTTGATTCCCAAAGCAATATCCCTCACAGCAGAGAGATAGCTCTTAGGTGTGTTCTCCCAGCAATATTGGAATTCCTCGGTGATACCGCCGCAGCACTTGGAGAATCGGGCATCGCAGATTTCCTCGCCATCCATCAGAATCTGTCCCCTGGTCTGGCGGATAGCTTCTGCCACATGCGGAGAAGTCTCCTTGGTGATACCCTGGTAGCGCTGGCAGTGGTCGTCGGCGCAGACATCAAAGATGGTGTGGTCTTCGCGGTCGTACCAGCGGATGAGCATGTCGTCTTTCTTGACAAAAGAGAAGAAATTGTTGCCGCTCTCTGCCACGTCTCTTCGCTTCTTCATCTGTGCAAGGAGCCATGAACGGGAAATCACGGCATGTGCCTTGAGGAGTTCAAGACTGGAAGTGGCACTCATCTCGCTGGAAATCACACTCTCCAGATACTTCTCTACAGGAAGCTCGTTGATGGCGCAGATCTTGTCTGATTCTACCACGAAATGGAGCGTACCTAAGAAGGTCTGTGTTTCCTTGCGTTCCCAGTGGAAGTTGACGCCGATAGTGACATCGTTCAGTGAGAAGGAGGTATCGCAGCTCTGTGGATGGAAGGTAAGCGAACTGTACTGATTGCCGTTCCAGAGCACACCTCCCTCGGAGAATTCCACTTCCTGTTCGCCCGTAACCACCTCGCCCTTGGCAAGGTAAGGCTTGTTGAGCGAGAAGTGAATCTTCTGACCGCTCACGATGCCCACAGAGACATCCGGCTGCTTACCATTATTATATAAGGTGGAAGTAGTGATGGTGCTTTTCTCAGCCTCCTTGGCAGCCTTCAGCTTATGGATGATGCTTTCCATCTTCTCGCTGGAAATGCCGCATTCCTTCAGGATTGCCTCAGCCTTCTCCTCGGTGAGCTTGCGGAAATCCTCTTCGCGTGGCGTGATGATGAGACCCGACATATCGAGGGCTCCCGGAGAAACCATGATCTGGGCATCGCCATCGGCAAAGTAGGCTTCCGGGCGGTGCTTCTCTCTTGGAATCACGATACTGATATATTCATCACCCTTGCGCCAGGCCACGATGTTCATCATCGGCTCAGTCTCGTCGCCGCGCTGAGGCATCGCATTGTAGAGGCGCTTGAAGAGCATCTCGTCGCTTTCCTCGCTCTTGGAGATGATCACGAAGGCAGGAACGGTATAGTCGCGGATGGCTGCTATCTTCTCCTCATCGTTCAGGCAGATGATATCTGTCAGGTTGCGTGAGAGGCGTTGCCAGTTGTTCTGCAGGGGAAGTATGCCGCTGGTTCCTGCTTGGAAATGCAGATGGTCTGGAGCCGAGGCACCGCACTTCGGACCGTTGTAGAATACCATCAGCTCGCTGTGCAGACTCAGGAATCGGTGCATCTCGCCATAGTTCTTGAAGATGGCCTGCGGCTGATGCTTGCGTGCCGGAATCGTGAAATGTACCGGAAGGATAGGGAACGGATTGACCAGCAGGTAGAAACGTTCGTCTATCTGCTTGGACATCTGTACCTTCGGACGGTTCTTCTCGCAGAGAAAGCATGGGCGCTCATCGAGGGTCTTCTTGTCTATCTTGGCACCTGTGCTCACGATGCGGGCAGGGTTCCATTGCAGTTTGAGAAGGTCGGAGAGAGTCTGGCTCTCCACGTGCTTCAGGTCGCGGTAGCGATGGCGGGCATCCTCCCATCTCTCCAACTGGCGGTTGAAGAAGCGTGAGATACTGCTGTCTTCCATAATGTCGGCCTTGCCCTGCAGCATCTGCTGGCGTGCCTTCAGTTCCATCGTGCGCAGACGGTCTTTATAGAGATTGTTGGCATTCACCTTTTCGATGCTCAGAGCGGCATCACTGTTGCCTCCCCAGCGGCGGCAGAGGTACAGTTCATCATAGATTCTTCCGATTCTGTATCGGCGAGAGAAGGCAAGTCCCAAGGCGTAGTCTTCGCCATAAGACGTGTTAGGGAACTGTATCTGTCTGACGAGCGGTGTGAAGAATGCTCTCGGAGCACCCAATCCGTTGATGCGCAGTGCGTTGTTGCAACCGTTCTCCTCGGTCCATTCCTTATGTTCTATCAGTCCTGGAGGCAGGGTGTTGAGGTCGAAGTCGCACATGCGGTACGAGCCGATCATCATCGCTGCCTTCTGGTTGTGAAAGGCATCTACGATTTTCTGGAGAGTCTTCGGAGACGAATAGAGGTCGTCGCTGTCCAACTGGACTGCAAACTTGCCGCAGTACTCGCTATTGATGGCTACATTCCAGCAGCCGCCGATGCCGAGATCGTTTCTCTCTGGCACAATCTGTACGAGCCGCCCTGCCTGTTTGTCGTTTCTAGCTTCCATCTCGCGAGCGATTTCATCAAGAATCTCGCCAGTGCGGTCGGTAGAATGATTGTTGACCACGATGACGTTGAACTTGAAATTGGCTTTCTGGCTCAGCGCACTCTTCACGGCATCCGCGATGGTCTTCTCTCTGTTGAAAACCGGGATGATCACAGAAGCCTCGTAGAAGAATTCCTGTTCGCCGAAATCCGGCTGGCGATAAAAGCTGGTATCGATGAGGGCTCCCACCTTGTTGAGATGCTGCGTGCAAGCCTTTTCCATCTCTATCTGCACCTCTCTGTTGCGAGGGTTCACATAGTCGAATTGCTTCTCGCCGCTCTTTCGGTTGTCGAGTTCATCTTCAGTATAGAGGAATTCATTGAGATGGAAAATCTCTCCCACGCGGCTCAGGTAGAGACGGAGGTCGTAGAGACCCGCATATTGATAGTCAGCTCTGTCCTGCTGGGCGATGAAGTCACGGAGGGCTTGCGCCTTGATGAACCAGAGACTTCCGAAATCGAAGTCGTCGCGAAGGCTACCAGACTGGTAATCAATAACCGGATGCTTGATCAGCTTGCCGGTTTTCGCTTCAAGAGTTTCAGCTCCATCTTTTTCTTCTTTTCCTCCAACTTTTGCAGCCTCTTTATCTTCTTTGATCAAGGAATAATAGTCGGAGTAAACCATGACGGCTCCCGTGTCGTCAGCCGTGCGTAGGAATCGTTCCAGGGCATAGAGTCCCCATCTGATCGGAGTCGTCTTGGTGCAGATCATCACATAGTCGGCATCGGTGTTTTCAGCAATGCTTTCTATCGTGTTGCTGCTTTCCAATCGGTCAATGACTACGAAGGTGCATCCATCAGGCACTTGGTGATGGGCTGCAAAATCAGCGCTCACCAGGAGATTGATATGCTGAACCGTCTTGTTGTCATGAAGTTCCAGAAGTGCGCTTTGGGCAACTTCAATGTCTTCACAAGGTAAGAAAAGGTC